>Ga0075122_10003083_pt1 | contig 10639 bp, 13 predicted proteins | sample AntAceMetag02UKB_FD_69790 | JGI IMG/M metagenome (GOLD analysis project Ga0075122, IMG submission 69790) | Saline lake microbial communities from Ace Lake, Antarctica - Antarctic Ace Lake Metagenome 02UKB | ecosystem: Environmental > Aquatic > Non-marine Saline and Alkaline > Saline | place...
ATTAGTTAATTTTATAAGGTAATTTTAGGTTGATAAATTGTTAATGAGCTCGTAGTTTAACGGATAGAATACCAGGTTTCGGCCCTGGGGATGGGAGTTCGATTCTTCCCGAGCTCGTTTAAATCATATGAAACTCGGAAAATATAAACATTATAAGGGGAAATTCTACGAAGTAATTGGGGTTGCTAGACATAGCGAAACACTTGAGGAGTTAGTTGTTTACAAAGCTCTTTATGATTCAGAAGAATTCGGAGAAAACGCAATTTGGGTTAGGCCAAAAGCAATGTTTATAGAGATGGTTAATATCGATGGAAAAGAAATTCCAAGATTCGAACTTGTTTAAATCTAAGAATAAGTAAACATTGTTTACGACAACTTAAAAAGAAAATCGTCTAAAACATAATATGACACTAGAAAACGCGAAAACAATTCTGAAAGAGGCGACAGAAAAACTTAATTTATCACAAGAAAAAACAGATATTCTTCTAGCTCCAGAAAGAGAGGTCAAAGTAAACTTCCCAGTAAAAATGGATGACGGTTCTATAAAAGTTTTTACAGGATACCGTGTTCAACACAACTCTCTACTCGGCCCATACAAAGGCGGAATCAGATACCATCCAGAAGTCGACTTAGACGAAGTAAGCGCACTCGCAACATGGATGACAATAAAAACAGCAACTGTGGGTCTACCACTTGGCGGCGGAAAGGGTGGAATAATTTGCAATCCTAAAGAAATGTCAGAAACAGAATTAGAGAATCTAACTAGGGCATTCACAAGAAAAATCGCGCCAGTAATCGGACCATATAAGGATGTCCCAGCACCAGACGTTTATACAACAGCGAAAATAATGGACATAATCACTGACGAATATTCTAAGGTAGAAAACATGCCGATAGAAGATGCGAGAGCAGTTGTGACAGGAAAATCGTTAGAGAATGGCGGATCTATCGGAAGAGACACAGCAACAGCAAGGGGTGGACAATTCGTATTAAAACAAGCAATCGAACAAACACAAATTATTCCAACACTAGAAAATGCAACGGTTGTAATCCAAGGAAGTGGAAACGCGGGCGGAAACTTCGCAAAGCTAATAGTAAAAGATAATGCAAAAGTAATCGCAATATCAGATTCAAGAAGCGCAATTCACAATCCAAACGGGCTCGATGTTGAAAAAATTCTAGAATTCAAAAAAGAAACAGGCTCATTTAAAGATGCGCCCGACACAACCCAAATAACAAATGAAGAACTTCTAGAGTTAGAATGTGATATCTTAGTTCCAGCCGCATTAGCAAATCAAATTACAAAACAGAGCGCAGACAATATCAAGGCAAAGGTAATTGTAGAGTTGGCAAACGGCCCGACAACTCCCGAAGCTGATAAAATCCTCAAAGAAAAAGGCAAATTAATCCTCCCAGATATTCTAGCAAACGCAGGCGGAGTAACAGTATCTTATTATGAATGGTATCAAAACGTGAACCGAGAAAAATGGACCGCAGAAGAAGTTGATGAAAAATTGAAAGAAAGTATACAGAAAGCAACAAGGGAAATTCTAGATAAAAAGAAACAATACGAAACAACTACAAGAGTTGCGGCATACATCAACGCAATAGACAGACTTGCAAAAAAACTCTAATCCCTAAAAACTCTATCCATTACCTTCCCTCTTTTCTCCGCGCCCAAACATTTCTGACAAACCTTACTTCCATCCATCGCCTCGCCAAAATATTTCGCATTCGACAAACCATGACATCTCATACAAGCCCGAAGACAATTCGTACATCTCTCATCTCCCGAAACACAATCCGTTCTCATATGGGTCGCACAAACATTCTTCCCACAACCCAAACACATTTTTGAACAATCCTTACAAAGCGGCTTACCACAAACCGAGCAACCTCGAGTCAAACACTTAACACAAAACTGCCCAGCACATTCGCCACATTTTCTCAAACAATTCTCACAACAAATATGTCCACCATCACACAAATTTAAATTACTAATCCTCACTTTACAGCCCTCACAATTAACCTCATTCAAACTCTTCATCAATGGATCATAATTCATTTCTAAATAACGTCCAGAACCCCTATTGCCTTTCAAAAACAAATTGAAACTAAAAACCGGATAGTAAATTACCGTAGTATTAACCAACTTATTATCAATTCCCAGACTATGTTTATGCATCGCATCCTTAATCGTAAATTCCTGTTCTTTCAAAATCCTATTCCGTGCCTCATCATCCCCAGCCTTAACAAGACTCTTCTTCAACCGATCAAGCCTAATTCTCAAAGCATCCTTCTCTGAATCATCAGCAACCCTAAAATCTAACTCAAGCTTCTTCAATTTCTCCAAAGTCCCAGTCAAGTCCCCACCAAGCTCACCCAATAAATTTTCATAATGCGACTTTATCCTCTCAATCTCAACATCGACCTTCTCTCCCAAAGTCTTACTAATCTCAACCGTCTTGTCATTCAAAGAATTCTTCAAATAACCCCCAGCAATAGCATAATCTTTTTCAACGTGTTTCCCCGAAGCCAACTTACTATCGCCCTCAACAACGGTATACCCACTCAAATCCCCATCAACAACCTCGCCATTATGAACATAAATCTCATTCACAGCCTGTTCAGACTCATTCAAATATCGAAACGTAGTCATAAAAGTAAACCGCGAAAAAAAGCTATTCTTATGTTTCTTTACCAAATTACTTATCTCACAATTCTTCAAACTAATCACCTTAGAAATCTCCGTCTCAGCATCACAATCAAAATCAATCTTCAACAAAGTCGTTTTCCCAGTTCCATCTAAAAACTTAGTAATAGCGGCAAGCATCGAGCTCCCCTTGCCAACAAAAGTACCTTCAACATTAGAATCAAAACTCAATCTATAAGGTGACTCCTTCCCGTGCAAATCTTCAAAACTCTTCGGTACATTCTCAACAACCACGACGTCACCATCTTTCAAAACGTCACACTTTAAGTTCTTAAAAAACTCAATCACAAATTTTTCCACCTGTTCCATAAAAAATCAAACTGAATTTCCTTTAAGAAGATTATTGTGCTGAACTCAACAACATAAATACTTATATTTAATAAAATCGCAAATCTATTATGGAAATTAATGAACTCGAAAGGGCAGTAAAAGACTCCTGGGACAAACAATCTTGTTTTCCTGGATGTGCTAGTGATTGGACTCCTAAAAATCCCGCATTAGGACAATGTGCCGTAACATCCCTAATCGTTCAAGACTATCTCGGCGGAGACCTATTGTTTAATGAGAAATATTTCTATTTCTGGAACAGGCTGCCTGATAAAAGCGAAGTTGATTTAACAAGAAGTCAATTTCCACAGGGAACACCAATCGAAGCCGACAAAGTAGAACTAAGAACCTACGTCCTAGAAAGCCAAGACGCTATCGACGCAACAACACCACAAAGATATGAACTACTAAAGGGCCGCGTAGAAGAAAGATTGAGGTAATATCAAGATGGCATTAAATCTACTAGATAAAATAAAAGATAACAAGAGTTTCTTAGCTGCCGCGGCAACCTTCACAATAGCACAAGCGGTTGATGCAACCTGCACCGGAATAGGACTTTCAAATAATGATGTAACAGAAGGAAATAAATTTGTTCAAGAATATATCAACCAATATGGAATCGTCGGTAGACTAGCCACTGCAAAAATAGTAATGACAACTCCAATATTAACAATTGCGGCGGCAGGAAACACGTATTTAAAAAACAAAACACATTCTATATCCAAAGTACTCTATGGCGGCGCAGCATACTCTGTACTAGCCGGGTCAAGTTGGATACCAATAAAATACGCTATAGAAAACTGGCACACAATTTCCAGCACAATAGAAAAAATTCTAAACTAAACCTCACATTCGCCATCTAAAAAACACTTATTGTCTTTCTTGTCTTTCTCATAATCCTTCATCCCAAGAGCAATTTGATCCGCAATCTCATCAACACCCTGACTAAACATATCTAAGTTCCCCTTTGAATCAATAAATGAATTCATCAATTTCTCCTCAATCTTATTCCGCCCACTTTTTCCGTCTCCATCAAGGCCTAAGTTAAAAAGAATAATCGGCAATTCTCCAATCACCATCCCAACGCAGCACATCTTGTTGATAATCAAATCCACGACGTGCTCTTCCATTGTCCCCTTCGTCGCAAACGAATAAATAAACATATCCCGCTCCTGCCCAATCCTATCAAGCCGTCCAATTCTCTGCTCAACCGACATCGGATTCCAAGGCAAATCATAATTAATCAAATTCCTACAAAACTGAAAATTCAAACCCTCCGCCCCACAATCAGTCGAAATCATAATATCCGCCTTACCACTCTTAAACTCATTAATCTTCACCGTCTTCTCCTCTCGACTAAGCCCACCCATAAACTCAATAATATTCAAATTAAAAGGCTCCAGCTTCTCAACAATATACTTCAATGTAGTAGGGTGTCTGGTATAAATCAAAATCTTTTCATCATCTGACCGATTCCGAATCTCCTCAACCAACTCAACCAACTTCTCAATCTTGGAATCCTTATTCAAAGTCGCATAATCATCAAGTATACCTTGTGCAAAATCCTTCGTCACATCACTATACAAATCACTATCCACTATTTTATACAGACTCTCCTTCGCCGCCATAGAAGAACTAGTAACCTTCGGCAAAATCGCAAATACAATCAGTCTCCCATTAATCTCACGACCGTCAGCCCGAAAATAATTATCCTTCAACAACCGAACAGTATTTTCATAAATTGTTTTCTCCTGGGGCGTCATCTCAACGGTCACAATTTTCGGAATCCGAGCCTTATAATCAATTCCTGTTTCATCCCGACGCCGCCGAACCATAACCTCTTCCAACTTCGCCTTCAGTTCAAGAGGATTTAACGGATGCCGCTTATTTCCCTTATACAGAAACTGCTTTCTAAATTCCTTCACCGTACCAAGATGTCCACGCTTCAAAAGATGCAACAAATTATACAATTCCAACAAATCATTCTGAAACGGAGTAGCTGTCAACAACAAAAACCTCTTCTTCTGCAACCGATCAACAAAACGCCACCGAACAGTATTCCGCTCCTTCAACTTATGCGCCTCGTCAACAAGAACCAAATCCCAAGAAATCCCATGAGCATCCTTATGCTTAAAATGCCCCTCCATTTTATCAAAAATCTTAACCCTGTCAATCGAAGCAATCACAAAGTCATACTTATTCCAATCTTCACTGTTCTCAACAATATGAAAATCCAACTCAAACTTCTCCCACAATTCAGCAACCCACTGATCAACCAAACTTGGCGGACAAAGAATCACAACCTTCTTCAAAAATCCTCGAACAACACCTTCCTTAATCACCATCCCCGCAGTAATTGTCTTCCCGAGCCCAACTTCATCAGCCAACAAAGCCGTAGCATTCAAATCTTTCAAAAGTCTCAACGCCCCCTCACGCTGATACGGCAAATCATAAGCAAGATTCTTCTTAATCATCCCATAAGAGATCAGCTCATTAATCTCCTTGTCTGAAGAAACTAAATCCTTCGCGTCCATCTGCAACTTGAACAACTCTGAAGAATCAAAACTCTTATTCTCAATATCACCGAAAAGCTCCGACGCATCATCCTCAAAATTCTCGTTAACTATAATCTCCACCATCTTAGAAAATGAAAACTCGAGTCCTTTAAAAAAACTCTCGTGATAAAGTATAAAAACAAAGTTCTCCAAGACAATTTAGGTGATACTATGAATAAAAAATTCTGGGCAACAACGTTCACACTTACGGGAACAATTGTAGGTGCGGGAATTCTAGGTCTTCCATATGTATTCTCACAATCAGGATTCCTTGTCGGTTTATTCTGGTTAGTACTCCTTGGTGCAGTAATGATATACGTAAACCTAGCATTAGGTGAGGTAACCCTAAGAACTCGTGGCAAACACCAACTCGCAGGCTATGCCGAAAAATACCTGGGCCCGTGGGGAAAACGTCTCATGTTCTTCGCAATGATATTCGGTGTATACTCTGCACTTCTAGCCTACCTAATAGGTGAAGGCCAATCCCTATCTCAAATAATCCCAGGTAACACACATCCAATCGTTTTTGGAGTAACCTTCTGGCTAATCATGACTTTACTTTTAAAAGAGGGACTAAAGGGACTAAAGAGAATCGAGACATGGGGTGTCATCGCAATCATCGCAATCGTAACGGGTATATTCATCAGGTTCGTCCAATTCGTAGAACCAGCAAACTTAATGGCATGGGACCAATCAAACTTCGCACTCCCAATCGGTGTTGTTCTATTCGCACTACTTGGTTTCACATCAATCCCAGAACTCCGAAAAGAAATCAAAGGGCAAGAAAAACTAATGAAAAGAGCAATCATTCTAGGAACAATGATCCCTATTATATTATACATCGCGTTCAGCGCCATCTTCATTGGTGTCCTTGGTACAAGTATAACAGAAATTGCGACACTATCATTCGGCCCACTGATGACCATCCTGGGTATTTTCACAATGATGACTTCCTACTTCGTCCTATCATTCTCCCTTAAAGACACATTCAAATACGACTTAAACACAAGAAAAAAGACAAGCTTCCTATTAACGTCCCTGGTCCCCTTATTCCTATATATAGTAACAACGCAATTCGATTTCATCGGTTTCATATTAATCCTAGGTATCGGTGGTGTAGTCTCCGGTGGACTAACTGGTATCATAATTCTAATAATGGCCAAGAAAGCAAAGACCAACAAAAGAAACAATAAAGAACCAGAAATCAACATCCCCATAAACTGGATCCTAATAACCCTTCTTTCAACAATATTCATAGTTAGTATCGTCCTCGAGTTTACACGTTAACCTTAAATAAATACAAACACAACAAATAACATGAAAAAAGAGGTAAAAAAGGAGAAAATACCTAGGTGGGCAAAATCAGTTCTCATTACGACATTTGTGTTTTACATTTGGTTTTTTATCTCAACACTAATGCTCCCATTGGCAGAATTTCTAAACATCCCAGAAGGATCATATCTAACAGTCTATAAAATAATGAGCTTCCCTCCAGCAATTATCGGATTCATGATTTGCGTCAGTCTAATATCAACAATAATCGTCATCCTAGAATTCAATGAACAGGGGAGTAAGATGAAAATGTTTCTAACTGAAAGTATAAGTTTCATGCTTTATTTCATCATTCCCATTATCGCAACAGCATTTTTAATAGGTCTTCTGGTCCTAAGGGTCACCGGCCAAATCCCGTCACAACTCAGAATATCAAACTTCATGGAAGATATGTTCCTATTCGCCACAGCTCTATTCCTAATGACGGCCGCATTAAACATCGCTACTCGAAAAATCATCGAACTCAACACAAAAAAGAGATAATTAGGCATAAGCTTAAAAACTAACATTCTATTTAAATTATGTAAACAGACCAAGAACACAAATGAACATTCTATTAAAATTATTAAATAACACAGGAGGAAAATATGAAATTATATGTAGGTAACTTACCATGGTCTATCGATGATTCTAAGCTAAAAGAACTATTCACATCTTACGGAGATGTTGAAGAGGCAGTTTTGATCAAAGATAAATTCTCAGGTAGATCTAAAGGATTCGGATTCGTAACATTCACTGATGACGCAGCAGCTACTAAAGCTATTGCAGAAATGCACGAGAAAGATGTAGACGGACGACCTTTAACAGTTAGCGAGGCTAAACCAATGGTTCCACGAGACAACGATGCTCCACGAGGAGAGTCTAACGAATCACAGGAAGCTCCAATGGCAAACCCATCAGACATCAATGACGTCGTTGAAGACGAAATTGAGACTGTAGAGGACGCTAAGGATGACGCTGTTGAAGACGCACCAGCAGCTGAAGAAGCTGTAGAGGCGGAAGAATCAACTGAGAAAGCTGAATAAATCCAGGTAACTGGTAAATTTTTTATTTTTATTATTAATTCTACCTCAATAGAGGTACACCGAAAGAGTGCAAACAAATGCCCGAGAACAATTATATTTAAATACAGAAACCTCTTTAATAAAATATGAAAAAGGGTGTACTGTTAATTCTACTGTTAATCGTAACAGCTGCGCAAGTAACCGCATACGAATTCTGCGACAACGGAGTAGTTGGTGAAGACAATCTACGAATAATTTCCGTTGACGATATGTTAAAAGATAACAACCAAGAATGGAGATGGGAAGCACTACAAAATATAGAACTTGAAATCAGAGTAGAAAACGGAGGAGATGCTGCGCAAGACTATACAGTCGAAGCAATCTTCGTAGAAAGCGACAACAAAGAAAATATTGTCGAAGACAGTGATAATTTGGAAGCAGATATAACCCTATCTGGTAACGAAAGAAAAAGCATATCCCTAGAATTCCAAATTGAAGAAGATGCTGACGTGGGAGATTATGAACTCTATATAAAATTCTATAGAAACGGGGATGAGGATGAAGCGTGTACAGAAAACTCCGAAGAGCAAATCAAGATTGAAAAAATTGAGTTATGTGAAGACGGAAACGTAGATAAAGATGACTTAGAAATTACAAAAATAATAGATAACGAGGATGAAAATGACGAAAAATGGAACTGGGCCCCAGGAAATGAAATCGAAATCTTAGTAGATGTTTCAAACAAAGAATACACAGAAAGAGATTTTGTTGTAGAATTAATAATGTTAGATGAAGATAAAAACGAAGTTGAATTCACACAAAGCGGAACGGAAGAGGAAGTCAGATTGGATGAGGGTGAAGATGACACTGTAGAATTTAATTTTGAATTAAGATCAGACATCAGCGAAGGAGATTACAACCTTTATGCAAAAATTTACGACGAGGAAAATGAAGACATCTGTACAATGCTAAAAGCAGAAGAAGTTTCAAACTACAAACAGATCAAAATAGAAAAAGAAGAAAACAATGCAATTGTATCGTCAGTATCTGGACCCGAAGAAATTCAAGCAAACTCTATAGTTCAATACACTGCTAAAATAACTAACCTTGGAAGCGATGAAGAAGAAAAAGTTTTGATTATATTATACAATAACGCATTGGGACTAAGAGAAACCACTGTGGTAGAAAACTTGGAATCTGGACAAGAAAGAGATGCTGTATTAAGCTTCACGCTTCCAGAAAACTCAACACTTGGTCAACATAAAATATTATTCGCTACAGAATTCGAATACGACAATAAAAAAGATCTCTATAGAGGATCTTCAGACAGCAGCGATGATATAAAATATATAATCAATGTATTGGAAAGTGTTGCTGTAGAAGCTCCAGTAGAGGAAGTCATTGAAGAAGTGGTAAATGAAACCATAGAAAACGAAACTATTATTGAAGATATAATTGAAGACGTTATCGAAGAGGAAGAAAGAAAATCCGCAATAACTGGTAATGTTGTGGGTGATTCAGACGAAAAATCTATTTGGCCAATAACAATCGGTCTTTTATTCTTAGCAGTCATCGGAATATTTTTATTCTTCAAGAAACCAGGAAAAAGAAAATCTGATTACACAGAACAGCCAATGGTAACAAGAAGATACACAGCAAGTCTAGATTAATTATATCTTATCTCATAGGGCCATATTCAGAAGTCGCAATCAAAATTACTCCCAGAACCAATAAGGTTGTTGAAATGAAAATATTTACATCCGTACAACAAACCATAATCGCCGACCCAACAGCGAGTAAAGCGCCAACATAAAACCGAGCTAAACTCAATACTTTCATATATCTCAATGATTAGCAAATACTTAAACCTTTTTAATAAATAAATTATTTCTTGTTCTCATATATCCCAGCATGACCAGGCACAATAAAATCGGCAGCTTCTAAAACTTTCTTCCGACTTTTCTCAACTTCCTCAGGCTCATCAGCATACGGATCCTTATCTGGGAAATTCTCCTTCCAAAAAACATCACCACAAATCGCAACAGTCCCCTTATCGGTCTTGACCAAAAGCGTCAACCCCGTCCGCGCATGACCAGGCGTCTCAATTATCTCAATATCATCACTCAACTTATCATTCCTATCTTCAACCCCGTCCTTTTCCCATTCACCATAAAATTCAATCGCCTTAGCATTTGGAAACATCCCGATACTCCCAAAATGATCGATATGTGAATGCGTCAAAAAAACCGTATTAACATCCTCGACCTTCAAACCATACTTCGCCAAAGCATCCTTCATAATATCCTGACTCTTCAAAGTCCCAGGATCAACAACCATAACAATATCACCATCCCTAACTAAGCTCATCGTACAAGACGTCTTACCATTCCCATCACCCTTAGTATCATCGCTAGTAAATCCCTCAACTAAAACATCAACTGTTGCCATTATTCTTTCACCTTCGCTGCAGTAACTTCTATCTCCACGCAGCAATCCTCTTTAACAAAATCTGATACCTCGACAAGAGTACTCGCCGGCTTACTATTTTTAAAAACTTCATCTCTCGTCTTTGATATAATCTTAGAATACTTGATATCTTTAACAAATATCTGAACCTTTACAACATCGTCCATACTCATACCGCCCTCTTTTAGAATCTCGGCTATTCTATAGAAAACAACTCTCGTCTGTTCCTGAACATCCCCTGG
>Ga0075122_10003084_pt1 | contig 10634 bp, 12 predicted proteins | sample AntAceMetag02UKB_FD_69790 | JGI IMG/M metagenome (GOLD analysis project Ga0075122, IMG submission 69790) | Saline lake microbial communities from Ace Lake, Antarctica - Antarctic Ace Lake Metagenome 02UKB | ecosystem: Environmental > Aquatic > Non-marine Saline and Alkaline > Saline | place...
GTTTTGTGACAGTGGTGCCAATGGAGTATTTTTTCTAAAAAATAAAATAAAATTATTCCAGATAGAATTAGTAGTCCGGTTAGTTGTAATGATAACTCTTCTATTGCTTCAGGAATAAAGTGAAAGATTGCCCCGCCCAATAAAGATCCTGTTGCGAATGCAACCAATAGTAGTGTTATTTTATTAAGAGTTTTTTTTGATAATATTAACGTGAATGCTCCTACTAATGCTATTAATCCATTAATAAATGTCATTAAGATTATCCAGTATATTACACTCATTTTAATTTATGTATTGAAAGAAGTATTTAAGGTTTTTGAGAAATGTTGTTTATTCTTTTTTGGGTTCTTCTTTTTTAGATTCTTGATGTTCTTCAATTTCTTTCATGAAATCTGGGTGTTTTTGTTTTTTTCTAAACTCTTTGTGGTAGATTATTCCTAGAGATATTGCTAAAGCTGCTGCAATGGCTAGGAATGGGGTAATTAATCTTTCCAATAACGCTGGTTTAAAAATTAATATTAATCCTAAGAATAAAACCATTAACCCAGAGATTAATTTAAGTCTTTGAACATTTTTTTTACTGAATTCTTTTGATCCTAATGTGATTACAAAAATACTTACGATGGTAATTAATGGAATTATATAACAGAAGTTATATAGTAAGATATAAAGGTAATAAGATAATGAAGATAATTCTTTTGTTGCTAATGTTCCAAGATATACCATTGGGAATCCTACTGTGCAAAGAAGTTCATAGAGATTTACTGTTGCTGCAATAATTATTGTTCCGATTATTAGGGCCCATAATGATTTAACTTTTGTAAGTTTTTCTACTTTATCAACGAATCTTATTTTTTCTTTTTTCGGGAGGGTTAAGGATAATCCTTTTTGAAAGTAAAAATAATCTTTAATGTTTATAATTCCTGCAAATAAAGCAATACACCCCGCAATGAATGTTAAAAGAATTATTTGTTTAGCAAATAAAAATACATTTAACCATAATGACATAAACATAAAATAAACTAATCCGGAGAAAAATATGAAAATTCCTCCGACTATTGCTAATCTAATTCTTTTTTCCTTTTTTCCTTTTATTTCTGCTGATGCATAAAGCATTGTTGCTAATAAAAAGGTAAGTATAAAGAAAGCACAAGGATTAAATCCATCTGCTAGACCAATTAGGATTGTTATTAATGGAAGGGAAAATTTTTCAACATCTATTTTGCCTATTAACGGTAGATTTATGCCTCCCTTAGAGGATTGGTTGTCTGTTGGTAAATCATAATCTGCTTTATCATTAAATTCTAAAATCCAAGAATCTTCAATATTTATTGCTTGTTCGAATATTATTTCTCCATTTGAAATTGGTAATGGTTCTGGATTTGTATTGGTTATTTTATAATTTGAATTTTGAATTGTCTTAGTTAAATTCTTTGAGAATAATAATTCTTTTAAGAAATCTGAGGATACTTTTTGATTATCTGTTCTTATTAAGACCCTATTATTTACCCATATTGTGGGATTTGCAGGAAGTTCATTTAAGTTTAGTTCGTTAAATGAAATAGAATTTTTTAAGAGTAATACTGGATTACTGCTTAATGATTCAAATTCTTTATTTGCTTCTATGACATTGATTTTTCCAAGATAATTTTCATTTTCATTTATAAAAATATTTGGAATAGCTGCCATTGAGTTATAGTTTTTAGAATATTGTCCAAGAAGTTGTGCATTTTCGTCTGTCCAGGTTTCAAAGACATATTCAATTATTACTAAGTTGTTATATTGTTGAGGCCATTTTCCTAATACTTCTGGATCTGTATATGCACAATTTGGGCAATGTAATGATGTAAAGTAGACTGCAGCTATTTTATTTTCATTGGTTTGTGCATCAATTAATACAATTGAGTTTAGAATTAAAATTAATATTAATAAAATAGGAATTATTCTTTTTGGATTTATTTTAGATAAGTTTTTAAGCATTTTTTACAATATAATTACGCGTGAAACAATATATAAAGGCTTGTTTCAATATTTGAAACAAAGGTTTGTATGGGAAAATGGGAGAAAAAAACAAAAAAACAAGTAGAAAATTGTTGATTATGGCCATGGTAATTGCAGGATTTGTTTTAATTGTTTCACTTGCATCACTTTATACCCAAAGAGTTGTTTCTTGTGGGGGGGCTCAAACTTGTACTTTGCCTTTACCTTTTCTTGTTCCAATTATTGCCTCAGTAAGTTTGTTTGTTGGAAGTTTAATTGGTTATTTTATGGTAGAAAAAATTTCTAAAAAAAACTTAAATTTTAAGAAAAGTTCTGAATTTATTAAAAGATTATTTGATAATGAAGAATATGGGGTTTTAAAGATAATTGCAAAATCTAGTGAGGTTAGCCAGGCAAGAATTGTTCAAGAAACTGGCTTGCCAAGATTAAAAATATTTAGAATTATTGAAAAATTAAAAGATAAGAAAATAATTGAGAAAGAAGAAAGAGATGGTAAGTTGAGGATAATTAAGATGGATGAAGAGTTTAGAGAGTTGTTTGATTAAGTGATGGATAGTTTTTTAAATTAAATAATTCTTTAATATTTAGGGTGAAATTATGAAAATTAAATCTTCATTTAAAGTGGGTATTGGGTTTGGATTAACTTCAGGAGTTATTACTACTTTAGGTTTAATGACTGGATTGTATTCTGGAACTGCCTCAAGGATTGCGGTTATTGGAGGAATTATAACTATTGCTATTGCAGATGCTTTTTCTGATTCATTAGGTATTCATATTTCAAGAGAAGCAGAGGCTAAGCATTCTCAAAAATCAGTTTGGGAGGCAACAGGGGTTACTTTTTTTACAAAATTATTCGTAGCATTGAGTTTCCTCGTTCCACTCTTGTTTTTGAGCTTATTTAATGCTATGATTGTTAGTCTTATGTGGGGATTTATGTTATTGACATTATTTAGTTTTAGAATGGCTTTAGAAAGAAAGGAAAAACCCTGGAAAATTATCTCTGAACATTTAATTATTGCGAGCGCAGTAATAGTTCTAACTTATTATGTTGGGAAAATAGTCGTTATTTTATTTTAGAATAATTTTTAAATTTTTTATTCGCTCTTTTTTAATTTTTCTAATTCTGCTTTAGATTCTAAGAATTTTTTTTCAGCATCTCTGATTTTACCTTTATTGTTTCTTATTCTTGATATTTCTTCTTCAGCATCTTTTATTCTTTGTTCTGCGTCTTCAAGTTCTCTTTCTTCTTCATCGGGATCTAAAATTTCACCCTTGTCTTTTACTTTAAAGTCCTTACCTGTTTTTTTTGATAATTTTTTCTTTAAAACCATTGAAGTGATTAGCATAGCTAGTAATCCTACTCCAATAAAATAATAATGGGTTGGAAATTTGAAGTTGCTTTTAACATCGTCTATTACGTTTCCGGTTAGTCCCTCGTTTATTGTTTCAGGTTCTTCTTCAATCACGGTTTCTTCAACGGGTTCTATTTCTTCAATTATTTCTTCAGTAGAATTATCAATTATTTCTTCAGTATCATTTACTTCTGGTTCTGAACCTGGAATAATATTGTGCTGATTTGTTACAAAATTAAGATTTATTGCCTGGCTTGCATCAAATGGCCCTGCACCCTCAGTTGATATTATGTTTTCGGGTTTTAAAAAATCACTTTTGTTTTTTATTTCATAAATAATAGCCATTATGTTTGGTATATTTGTTTGAAACTCAGCACTTCCAACTCCTGAACTTCCTATTGTAATTGGGATAGATCTTATGGTTGTTCCGGTGTCTGCATTAAGGGTTTTAATTATTAATTCTTTATTAGGTGAATCTCTAACATTTATTGCAGTATTATATTCAAAAATTGCTGCAGAAGTAATTGAAATTATAAATATCAGAGATATTAGTGTTAATATTGTTATATTTTTTTTATACTTCCCCATTTTTCAATTTTTTAAAGTGTGTTTTATTTATAAATATTTGTATTAATTTATAAACGCAGCTTATTTATATCTTGTTGGATTAATTGTTTCATGGATATCGGAATTATTCATGCAAAAGGGGTAGATTTGCTTACTGAAAAAGAAAAACAATTGACGAATCGTCTTCTAAATGAATATTATGTTCGAATACAGAGACAGATAAAAAATTTAACAGTTTTTAGTTTTGATTTAAAAGAATATAAGAAAGAAGGTAAAGCTAAAAAATTTAGTGTTCATATTCGGGTAGAAGCTCCAACGAGAATTTTTGAAGCAGATTATGCTGATTGGGATTTGGCAAGAACAATTCATAAGGTTCTTAATAAACTAATGAATGAGATTGAAAAAAGATTGCATTCAAGTGATCAACATCTAAGAGTAAGAAAATCTCAGCTGAAAAGGGTTAGGAAATAAATTATTTTTTTGGTTGAAAAACTGATTTAAAACTTATTGTTATATTTTTGTCTATTTTCATCAATCCTTTAACTACCCTCTCTCCAATTTCCTTACTTCTAATTTTCTTCTTCTTTTTGGCATATTTATCTATTTCTTTAACTAGTCCATTTATTTTTGTTAGGGGTTTTCTTCTTCCATCACAAGCTTTTATTATTCCGGCCTTTATTTTTGCTTTTGAAAATAGCTGTTTTCTGCCATCTTTTTTAATAACAATTATCTTATTTTTTCTTTTTTATCCATTGAAAATATAGCTATTATAACTATATAAGGTACTTGTTGAATCTCTAAACTTTTTTTAAGAAAGGGTTTTATACTTTAAATTGGGGTGAGATTAATTAGTAATATCAAAAATATCTTTTTAACAATATATATGCTTAAAAGTAAATTTTAGTTTATTTAAGTTGTAAAATGGGGCTATTTTCATTGTTTAAGAGTAGTGGTATGATTTATTTTCCTGGAGATTTAACTTACTTTAAGTTTCCAGAGTGTTATCAATTATATTTGAAGATTTTTTCAAAATTGGGTATAAATGTTAGTGTCCTAGATAGACAAAAATCTTGTGGACTTGTTGCATTAGAGGCAGGATATGAAAATGAGACAAGAAAGCTGATGAGAAAGAATTTAGAGGACTTTAAATTAGAGGGTGTTAAAAAAATTATAACAAATTCTCCTGAATCTTATGTTATGTTTTCTCAAAATTATAGTTCAATGCTTCCTGATTGGGATATTGAAGTGATTAATTTTTGGGAGTTGATTTTGAATAAATTAAAAATTAAACCTAGATTGATTAAGTATAAGGCTATGGAAATGGTAGGTTATCATGATTCTTGTTATCTTGGAAGATATTCTGGAATTTATGATGAGCCTAGAGAAATATTGAAATTATTAGGTTATGAAATAAAAGAATTTCAGGATTTAAAAGAAGATAGTTTTTGTTGTGGAAGTTGTGGAGGATTACCTACCTCTAATCCTCGAATTGCTAATAGAATTGCTAAGGAGAGATTGTTACAAGCAAAACGATTGGGGATTAAAAAAATAATTGTTTCTTCTTTGGAAAATTATGATATTTTAAAAGAAAATTCCGAGGGTATTGAGATTGTGGAATTTTCAGAGGTTTTAGCTATTGGTTTGGGGATTAAGAAGATAGATGAAAATTTAGATTCTGAAGAAGAAACTGAAGATGTTATTAAAATTGATGAAGTAGATTTAATGGAGGAAGAAGAAATTCGACAAGAATACTATGAATAGAAAAGAAATGATTGTTTATGAAACAGACGCATCAAGATTAATTGGAAAAACTGAAAAAATTGTTTTTCCGAAAACTGCTGAAGAAGTTCAGAATATAATTAAAACAACTAGTTCAGATATTATTCCTCGGGGTGCTGGAACTAGTCTGGTTGGGGGATGTATCCCAAATAATTCTTTGATTGTTGATTTGAATAAAATGAAAAATGTTTTTGAATTGGATAAAGTTAGAAGAACTATTTATGTTGAAGCAGGAGTAAGTTTGAAGGAATTAAATGATAAATTAGCGGCTGTTGGTTTTGAATTTCCAGTACAACCTTTGAATAAGGGGGTTTCTACGATTGGTGGAATGATCGCCACAAATGCCGCAGGGGCTCGAGATTTAAAATATGATTATATGAGAAATTGGGTAGAAGAGATTCAATTTGTTGATGGAAGGGGAGAGTTGTTTAAAACAACCAAAACTGATTTAATGGATATTTGCAGTATGGAGGGAATAACTGGAATTATTGTTGGTGCTAAATTAAAAATTTTGCCAAAAATCAATAGAACTGCTTCTATTTTTCAGAGTGAAACTCTTGATGAGGTTTTATCTATTTCTAGAAGATTAAAACAAGAAAAAGATATTTGTATGTTATTGTTTTTTTCTAAGGAAGTTTCAAAAATGCTTAAGCTACCTGAAAAATATCATATTATTATTGAATTTGATTCTGGAAAGGGAAAGATTAAAGGAAAAGATTATGAACATTTAATGAAGTTAAAAGATAATGTTTATGGTTCTTTGGCTAAAGAAAATTATTTTAATAGTGAAGATCCTAAGTTTTTCTATGATAAATTAAAGGAGTTTCTTCTTTTTTTAGAATCAAGTCAGGTTCCATATTTTGGACATTTGGGGACTGGAGTTATTCATCCTTTTTTCAAAGATGAGGAAGAAAATAAAAGAAAGGGTTGCTTTGAATTAATGAAAAGAATGAGATGTAAACTTGGAGAGTATGGTTTTGGAATTTCTAGAAAAGATTTTTTAGAAGCATTTGATATTAAGATTATACAAAGAGTTAAGTTGAGGCATGATCCTTTTGGGAAATTAAATCAAGGAAAGGTTATTAAATTTAACAAAGAAAAATCTAAAGAAAGTTCTATTAAAAAATCAAAAGCAATTCAACCTACAGAAGAGATTGTAAGTAAAAAAATTGAAGCTCCAAAGATTATTGAATCTATAAAAAAACCTTCTGAAAAAATGGTTAATTTGATTAAAGAAGCAGAAATTACAGATAAAGTTGAAGAAGTAGTTCAGGAAATAAAAAAAGTTGTTGAAGAAAAACCTGTTCCGGAAGGTAAAACCGTTGGAGAGGTTTTAAAAGAAATAGATATTAATGAAGATAAGCCTACTTTTGAAAATAATAATGTTAAAATGACTGATTTTGTTCAGCGAGTTGAACAAGAAGAAGAGGTTTATGAAGAAGGGGAATTAAGAGAGAAAAAGTTAAAAGAGTTAGAAAAAACTAAGGAATATATTGATTTGGGTGGAAAACAAAGACAACATCCTGAAAGTATTGAAGATTTTAAGAAAAAGATTGAAGAAGTTGATATTACTAAGATTATGACTAATCAAGTAAGTAATAAAAAGATAGAAGAAAAACCAGATAAATTTAATTTTAAAGAAGCTGTAAAAAGACCTGAAATTGATAGTTCTGAGGAGATAGATGGTGCTGCGATTCCGAGGGGTAAAATTTCAGATAGCGAGAAAGATTTAATTAATAGTGTTTTGGGAAATAGGTTTGGTTTTGGTGGAGATAAAAAAGAAAATAAGGATAGTGAAAAATCGGAGGAGGAAGAACATTAAATGGTAGAGAAAATAGTGCCTAAGTTATGGGGGCGGGAGTTATGGATAACTAATAATGATCTTTATTGTGGAAAAATTCTTGAATTAACTAGGGCGTTTAGGTGCAGTATGCATTATCATAAAGATAAAACTGAAACATTTTATTTGTTGAAGGGATTAGTTTTCATGGAAGTTGATGGTAAAGAATATTTTATGGGTGGTGAAGGTAAAAAAAATGCAGATATTGAGGATACAATTTATATTGAACCTGGCGTTAAGCATAGATTTACGGGCCTAGAGGATTCAAGGATATTAGAGATTTCAACTCATCACGAGGATAGGGATAGTTATAGGGATGAAGTTAGTGGAAAGGTAGATTTAAATAAAATAATGCCAGAAATGGGTTATGAGTTTAAGGGAGGAATTTGGAGATGAGTATAGAAGTTGATAATGCTAAAGAAGAAATAAGAGAAATTGTGGAGAAATGTATTAAGTGTGGATTATGTAAAAATTTATGTCCGGTTTTTAGGGTTATGAGGGAAGAGCAATATTCTCCTAGGGGTAAGGCAATTGTCCTTAACAATGAGGATTATGAAAAAATTGTTTATAGTTGTAGTTTGTGTAAGGCTTGCGAAAAACAATGTCCATTAAATTTAGAACTTTGTAAGGCATTTGTTAATTGTAGAAAAATTTTAGTTAATGAAAAAAAGGATATTCTTGCGAATAAAGAAATGATTAAGAATTTAGGTAGGACTGATAATAGATATGGTAAAAAAGAAGCAGATATTTAATCTTTCATTTCAATCTTAATCGTAACACTTCTTGGTATGTATAATCTCATAATTGAATGAAGAACTCTATCGTTTGATGCAACATCAATAACTCTTGAATGAATTCTCATTTCGTAGTTATCAAATGTAGCTGTTCCATCTCCACAAGGTGATTTTCTTGTAGTGATTTTAAGTTTTTTAGTCGGAAGTGGAATAGGTCCTGATATTGGAGTCCCAGCTTTACTTGCAATTTCTCGGATATCTTCACACAGCTTGTTTAGCTGTTCAATTTCCATGCTTTTGAGCTTTATTCTTACTTTTGACATTTTATTTTCCAAGATGATAATTAATCATTTTGGTATGTTTAATTAGTGATAAAATGGATTTAAAAAGGTTACTGTTGTTATTCTAATATGTTTAGGAAGAGGTTGTTAACGTTTGGTGTAATTGTAGTTTTTTTAGGTGTTTTTGCAGGTTTTAGTAATTATTCTAATCGAGATGGGGTGAGTAGATTTAATAATGAATACGTTAAAGAAAGTGCTTTTGTTAATCGTGTAATAGATGGAGATACTATTGAGTTAAAAAACGAGGAAACAATTAGGTTGTTGGGTATAAATACTCCCGAGAGAGGAAAATATTATTATAATGAGGCAAAAGATTTTTTACAGGAAATTAATGGTAAAAATATTGAAACGTTAAGAGATTTTGAGGATGTTGGATATAGGGGTAGGAAATTAAGATATATTTTTGAGGGTAGTAGATTTTTTAATGTTGAAATTTTAGAAAAGGGGTTAGGAACTAGTTACATGCTAGATGATTTGAAGTATAAAGAAAAGTTGATTGATGCAGAAAATTTTGCAAAAGATAATGAGATTGGATTATGGGAAAAGAGCTCTAGTGATTGTGTAAATCATATTGAATTAGTTGAATTGAATGCAGGTGATGAGTATTTTATTTTAAGAAATAATTATAATTCTGACTGTGATTTAAGTGGTTGGATAATTAAGGATAATGCAAATCATTTTTTTAAATTAGATGGGCTGAAGGGTGGAGAATTAAGAAAATATGAAAGTAATGGAAATATTTGGAATAACAATGGGGATAGATTTTTTATGAGAGATGATGTGGGAAAGTTGGTTCTTTTTTATGAATATTAACTATTCCTCGGTTAGAAGATGTGTCATATTTCCAACAGGGAGTAATTTGCGATTTCCCATGAATTACATAAGTTTGTTCAAGAATTAAATCTAAGTTTCTTGTTATATCTACAAATGTTTGCAATAAGGGTTTATCATAAGAAAATAGATAGATATTATTATTTTTTGAGGGTTTATTTGTTTCAGCATAAGTTAATGTTGTTGCAATTAATTTGCAGTCTGTATTTAGTTTATGTTGTTTTCCTCCATTTTTTAGAAAAATTGGTTCAATGTACTGAATTAATTCTTCTACTCTTTGTGGTTTATTTTTGGTTAGGTTTTTTGTAGCATTTCTAAACTCTTCTTGTAATGTTTTTGCAAATTTTTCCCTTTCGCGAATATAATTTTCTGTATTTGAATAAAGATCTAATATTTTTGTTGTTTTTAATGAAATTCTCTTTTGTTTAATACCTGCTTTGGGTTTATTTATTTTTCTTTTTAATGCATATAGATAATTTTCACATTTCAAAAATTCAGTTATAACTTCAGGAATTGTTAACCAGTTGTCTCTTGCTGAGAGAGTTTTTTGTAAATTTTCAAATCTTTGTCTATCTCGTTCTAATTGTGTTGGTGAGAATCTTGGTTTTAGCCTAGTTCCAAATATGCAATTATCAATGAATATTATTCCGGATTTTGGCAGGAAAGAGAAATCTTCCATTCAAATCTATCAAGTAAACTGGTTTAAAAGTATTAGTATTCCCTATATCCTTTTTCTAAATAGTATTTTATTGGTAAAAACATACCTAATACAAAGCTAGACCATCCTAAAATACTTAATGTAATGATTAGTGGATTTTTCATAAATAATGAAACAATTAAAAGGCCAACCCAACCTACAATTCCGGATAAGAATAACATTATCCAGGTAAGTTTTTCTTTTCTTTTTACAATAAAATAAGAGAGATATATTATGATTATTCCTAGTGAGATTAGAAATATTCCTATGATTATATTAAAGAGTATGAATAATTTTGCTATTTCTGGATTATATTTTGTAAATAATTGCCAAACAGATGAAATTGCTTGGAAATTATTTTTCATATTGAATTTTACAAAAATAATATAAAAAATTCCTAAGGCTATCATATAAATACCATTATAGAGAGTTATTTTTGCTCCTTGTTTTACTCGCTTGATATTCATGAGTTTTAGAGGGTTAGGGGGTTTA
>Ga0075122_10003085_pt1 | contig 10632 bp, 10 predicted proteins | sample AntAceMetag02UKB_FD_69790 | JGI IMG/M metagenome (GOLD analysis project Ga0075122, IMG submission 69790) | Saline lake microbial communities from Ace Lake, Antarctica - Antarctic Ace Lake Metagenome 02UKB | ecosystem: Environmental > Aquatic > Non-marine Saline and Alkaline > Saline | place...
CCAGCAGCTACCTTACATTCTCTTGATACTACAGAACAATTAAGATTAGGCTATGATGCAGGCAATTATACAAGTTTTACAGTAGCTAGTACTAGCAGTTTAACAATTGCACCATCTAGCTCAACAGCTACTACAACTATTGGTGTCGGTGATGAAGCTTTAAGAATTAGTTCCACAGGTAATGTGGGGGTTGGTATAACAGAACCAGCTTATCAATTACAGTTATCAACAGATTCAGCAGCTAAACCAGGTACTAGCTCATGGACAGTTGATTCAGATGAAAGACTAAAGGATGTTAACGGAGACTTCACTAGAGGCCTAGATGCTTTGGCTGGACTTTATCCAAGTTACTTTAACTATAAACAAAATAATGATAGAAACATTCCAAGTGATAGAGAATATGTTGGATTAATTGCTCAAGATGTAGAAAAAGTTATTCCTGAAGCAGTTAGAGAAGGAAGAGATGGTTATCTCTCTATTGAATCAGATCCAATCTTTTGGACAATGTTGAATGCTATTAAAGAGTTAGCTCTACAAGTTGGGAGTGACACTATTACCTATGAAAGAGAACAATTAGTAGTTGAAAGTAATGAAGGTGAACCACAGGTTAAGATAGCCTATGATGAAGACAATTATGCAGAGATGCAAGTAGATGCAGTAGGTGATTTATCATTAACTACAGCAGGAGCAGATGTTCGTCTCCCAGATGAAAATATTTTAGTTTGTTCAGGTGGGGCTTGCCCTGTTAACGACCTAGAAGGCACAGGTAACCTAGTAGTAGAGAACACGGCCTATGTGGAAGGAGCTCTAGGAATAGGAACCGATGATCCACAAAGAAGTTTAGATGTTTATGACACTCAAACAGATCCTCAAGTTAGAATCTCCTACGATGAAGATCAATATTCTGAACTAAGTGTAACTGCCACAGGTGACTTAACTATCTCGGCAGAAGGAGGAGACATCTCAGTTCTAGATGAAAACCTAAGAGTTTGTTCAGGCGATGGTTGCCCAAGTGTGGTTAATGGACTAGAAGGCACAGGGAACTTAGTAGTAGAAAATGATATTCTTGCTCTAGGTAATATTGGTATCAACACAGCCTTACCTTCCTATACTCTAGATGTAAATGGAACATTAAGAGCCCACGGGATTACTGATGCTTCAGATAGAAGACTAAAAACTAATATTCAAACCTTAGGAGAACCTGACAAGAGGTCGTACCTCTCTCTAAGAGGTCCTACCTCTCGGTCAGATTCTCCAGTTTTACAGAAAATCAAAAATCTAAGAGGTGTAACCTTTGAATGGATTGATGAAGAGTTAGGCACAGGTACACAAATCGGAATGATTGCCCAAGAATTAGAACAAGAATATCCAACTCTAGTTAATACAGACGAAGCAGGTTTCAAATCAATTCAATATGGTAAGTTTACAGCAGTTCTTCTAGAATCAATCAAAGAGTTATTTACTTGGAGTAGTACTATGGAATACAGAAGTGAAAGATTGGAAAAGAAAACAGCTAATCTAGAGCAAGAGAATCAAATTTTGAAAGTGAGAATGGGGGAGTTGGAGGGAAGAATGGATGTTTTAGAACAAGTTGTCTCCGACTAATTAAAATAGAAAAATGAAGACAAGATTGGATAACTTTTTAATTGCTTTGATTTTTATGGCTGTGGCTGTAAGTGGAGTTTTATTTGTTGGGTCAGTTGAAGCTGCGGATATTGGAAATTCAGTAGGTTATGTTTGGATGGAAGGTTACGGCTATGTCAGTTTGGATGGGACAGGAGCTGGAGTAGATTATGGTGTGACAGTGGCGGACTCTGTTTTAAGTGGTTATGCTTGGAGTGAAAAGTTAGGTTGGATAAATTTTAATGATGCTGGTAGTTTGTACGCGGTTACTAACGATCCATCTGGAAATTTGTGTGGTCATGCTTGGAGTGAGAAAGTTGGTTATATTAGTTTTTGTGATAGTAGTGCCAATAAATTTTATTCAGTTAACGTAGATACCAGCGGTGTAATCACAGGTTATGCATGGAGTGAAAAAGTTGGTTATATAAATTTTGATGATGGAGGTAGTTTATATGGGGTAACATCTTCTTGGGTGGCCACCGTTTCAAATTTAGCTCCTGTTATTTTCAAAAGAGGAATAATTTTGAAAGAAAATATTATAGTTAAATAAAATGGTTAACAAAAAAGAAAAAAAAGAATTAAATTTAATGAAACTAGGAGGGAGAACCCTTGCTGTTATCATTTTGATGTTTACTGTTTTAGGAGCTGCTTGGGTTTATGCGGCTTTCACCGAACCTGCTGTTGCTCCAGCTGCTTCGGACCAAGATTTTACTTTAAATATTTTAGGAGCAAATAATAATAACAATGATTTTGATTCTTCATCCGTGGTAGCCAACCAGGATGGCAGTGTTATTGAAAGAATAGAATATATAATAGAGTCTTTAGGTGGGTAAGTTATCCACTATTCTTGTTATTTTTTACAAGAATATAAGTTATAATTATAAGTATAAATTATAAATAGAATAAGAAATTTTAATTAATTGTTTATGTTTAATAGTATAGTTGAATTTATCCAAAGTAGTGTTACCGCCATTGTGACTTTAACGGTGGGTGCTTTAGGAATAGGAGGAAATAATGTTTTAGATACACAAACGGCGAATATTGCCGATGCCACTTTGTCTGTTGTTGAGGAAGAGGTAACTAACCCTATAGTAAGTAATGATACTGTTGTTGGAAGTTCTGAAGGTGAAACTGAATATTTTGAGAAAACTGATGTTGCTCCGGCAACTTTTGTTCGCCCAGTTAGTGATGATGTTGTGGTAGTTGATAATACTACTCAAGCAGAAGTAACTCGTTTGGTTAATCCAGTTAAGTCAAATAAAAAGGCAAAGACGATTGATGTGTCATCACTTCTCCAAATAAATTTTGATGAATTTGATCCCAACCTTAAGATTACAAAAATAACAGAAGATGATTTTAATTATTATTGTGATTATAAATTCAAATCTTTAGTTATTAGAGAGTATGTCTGGAAAGTGGCAGACAAGGAAAAACAAATTTCAGTTTCTAAAACCGTTTTAGGCGATCAAGATTTGGAAGATTATCTTCTGGAAGAACTAGGGGAAGTTATTGAGAATGAAATTGTTTTCTTAAAAGAAGTCCAAGTAATCCAAAAAACAAAATTGGCGAAAACTAATTCTCAGATAGCTACCATAGCTTCTAGTTTAGTAGGTAAAGTTTTAGATGTAAGTAGTCAAGTTGTTGAATATACTCCGGATGTTACTGAAGTGGTGGTTGATGAAGAAATTGAGACAGTAGAACCTGTTGTGGAGGATATTACAACCAGTGCAGATAACGAAGCTCCCCTTATTATTATCCATGGAAATAATCCAGCTCTGATACAAATTGGTGCTAGTTATTTAGATCTTGGTGTTAAAGTTACAGATAATATTAGTAGTAATTTAGGAGCAGTCACTGGTGGAGATATCGTTGATACTAGTATAAAAGGTTCTTATTTTATTACCTATACTGCTACAGATGAGGCTGGCAATGTAGCTACAGCCACAAGAGAAGTAATTGTTTATGATTATGGTGTTATTCCTGTGGTAGAAGTAGTGGTAGAGGAAGAGGAAGAAGAGGTTGTTCTAGAAGTGATAGTTGAGGAGGAAGTTGTTGAGGAAGAGGAAATTCCTGATGTGATTGAACCTGTTGTTGAAGAGGAGGAGGAAGAAGTTGTTCCTGAAGTTGTTCTTGAAATCGTAGTTGAAGAAGAAGTTGTTGAGGAAGAAGAAGTTCCTGTTGTGACTGAACCTGTGGCTGAAGGAGAGCAAGAAGAAGTTGTTCCTGAAGAGGTTGTTGTTGAAGAAGTTCCCTTAACCAAAGCAGAGAAAAAAGCAGCTAGGAATACAGCTAGAAAAGCAGCTAAAGCTTTGAAGGCAGTAGCAGACGCAGCAGCTAAAGCAGCTAGTGAGACCGTTGAGGTTGTGGTTGAAGTAGTTGGTGATACCATTGAGACAGTTGCCGAAGTAACTTCCGAAACCATAGAGAATATTTCTGAAGGTGTTGAAGTTGTAGCCGAAGAATTATCAGCAATGATGAAAGCAATTAACTTATTTGAAATACTAGGTAATATCCGTTCTGCTTTACAAGCAAGTGTTTCCACTGCCGGTGAAGGAACAAGTAACTCTCTAGATTACATTGGTCATTTCTTTAAAAATGTTGCTGGTGGCGTAGCTGATATTTTTGGAAGAGGCTTCTCTATTATCAGTAAAAGTACTCACAACGATAATGCTGCAAATGTTTCCGGATATAAAAACGTTGGTATAACTGAAGATGCTCCCGCTCCTATTCCTGTTTCTTTTAATAATTATGAGTTAGAGAATCAAACCACTTATAAAAAAGAAAGCTTTATCGGTTTTGCTTTTAAAAAAGTAGTAGCTGTTCCTGGTAAATTAGTAGATGGAGTTGTTGGACTATCAAATTCTATTACTGCTACAATAAAAAATTATGGGAAGGTTGTTAGTTCAGATCTAGGAGTTGTTGGCGGTCAAATAGATCAGAAGATAGATGACCTTAATTTAAACCCAAAAGGTATTGTACAAATCACTTCTGAGGCAATAACTGGAGCTGTTTCTAATGTTCTTAATTTCTTCAAAAATCACCAACCATTTTAGTCTGTAATAAATAAAAAGTATGGAGGGTTCTAAAAAAATTAGAGTTGCAATCAATGGTTTCGGTCGGATAGGCCGGGTTTTTTTTAAATTAGTTTGCGAAAACTCAGAAATTGAAATAGTCGCTATAAATGATTTGGCTGATAAAGATAATCTTCTTTATCTTCTTAAATATGATACCCCCTATCAAAAATGTTCTCCTGAATGTGCAGAAAAAATAAAAAAGGTTCAATTTCTGGGTGAACCAGATCCTCACAATTTACCATGGAAAGATTTAGAAGTAGACGTGGTTGTTGAAGCCACAGGTGTTTTTAATACATACGAAAAGGCTAATGCTCATATTGAGGCAGGAGCTAAGAAAGTTGTTTTAACTGCTCCAGTTAAGAATGAAAAAAATACTTCAGCGGAGACTCCTGATTACGGGGTATCAGGCAAGACTGTTTTGATGGGGATTAATGAAGATGAATTAAAGAATTGCCAGATTAGTGCTAACGGATCTTGTACAACTAATGCAGTAAGTCCTGTCTTACAAATTCTTAATCAACAAATTGGTGTGGAAAAGGCTATTTTAAATACAATTCATTCCTATACCTCTACTCAAAGGTTAGTTGATTCGCCTAGTAAAAAAGATTATAGAAAAGGGAGAGCAGCAGCACAAAATATTATACCGACTAGCACAGGGGCAGCTATAGCAACAACCTTGGCAATTAAAGAATTAGAGGGGAAGTTTGATGGCATGGCCATGAGAGTTCCAACAGTGCTTGGGTCAATTGTAGATTTAACTTTTATTTCTAAAAAAGATACAACCAAAGAAGAAATTAATTCAATTCTAAAAAAAGCCAGTCAAGATGAAAATTGGCAAAATGTTTTTTCTGTAACGGACGAACCTGTTGTTTCTTCTGATATAATTGGAAACCCCTATGCTTCTATTGCAGATTTATCTTTAACTAAAGTTATTGGAGGAAATTTAGTTAAGGTTCTAATTTGGTATGATAACGAAATGGGTTATGCAAGAACACTTGTAAAACACGTTTTAAAAACAAGTGAGTAAACCACTGTTTACTCTTTCGTTTTTTCTGGTTATTATGTTCACCCTGTTAAATAGCTTTAAATTTTAAGAAAACATGTTCTACGTATATGTGTTACAATCAAATAAAGGTGGAAAATTTTATACAGGTTACACAAAAAATTTAAAGATAAGATTTAACAGAGAATAAATATAAAATAATCAAAGAGGTATTGTTAGTTAGAAGGTTGTAATTGAATAAGAGTTAAATCTTATTTAATAGGGTAAAACAACAAGTTAAATTATGAAAATACTTATCGCGTCAGATCATGCAGGGTTTGAGTTAAAAAACGAAATTGTCTCTTATTTAATTGAACTAGGTCATGATATTGATGACAAGGGCCCTTCTCAATACCATTCTGAGGACGATTATCCTGATTTGATTGTTCCAGTAGCCGAAGAAGTGTCAAAAAGAGCCGATTTAAAGGCCATTATTATAGGTGGTTCAGGACAAGGGGAGGCTATTGTAGCCAATCGTTTTAAAGGGGTCAGAGCGGTGGTCTATTGTACGGTTAACCTGAATATAATAAAACTTTCTCGTGAACACAATGATGCTAATGTCCTGTCCCTAGGGGCTAGATTTCTTAGTCTAGAAGAAGCAAAAGAAGCGGTTAGATTATGGTTAGAAACTGAATTTTCAGGTGATGAGAGGCACCTTCGTCGTTTAAAAAAAATAGAATCACTTGGAAACCGGGTTTCCAAGTAAAAGGATAATTTATTACAAAAATATGGAAATAATACCAGCAATTTTACCAAAAGACTTTGAAGAATTAGAAAAAAAATTACGCGTTTTAAAAGAAGCTTTTTTTGTTTTGGAAAAGAAAGATAGACCACTTATCCAAATAGATATTTGTGATGGGGTGTTTGTTCCTCCGTTGACTTGGCCCTACCCAGAATTTAGTGCAATTGAAAATTTAATTAATTTTATTGATGACTTTGATTTTGAAATAGATCTCTTTGTAGAAAAACCTGATCATGTAGTTCCTTATTTACAAAAACTAGGAGTGAAGAGAATAATTCTGCATGTGGAAAGTTTAAGTGATAAGTCTATCAGTAATTTATCTAAAGACTTTAGTGAAAAAACTGTTCAGTTTGGCTTTTCTGTTAATTTAGGGACTTCAGTAGATAAGTTAAAACCATTTATGAAGGAGGCTGATTTCTTTCAATTTATGGGGATTAACAAAGTTGGTTATCAAGGAGAACTATTTAATGAAGGTGTTTTAGAAAAAATAAAATCTTTTAGAAAAGATAATCCCAATGCAATTATCTCAGTAGATGGTGGAGTCAACTTAGAAAATAGGAATATGTTGAAAGAGGCTGGAGTTAATCGTTTGGTGGCTGGTTCAGCTATTTTTAATAGTGAAAGTGTTGAAGAGGTGGCTAGAAAGATAAAGAAATTTGAAAATGGATAATAATATAGAACAATTAAAAGCGTCAGCATTAACTATTAGAGAAGAAATAATTAAAATGCTTACCCAAGCTGGTACAGGGCATACAGCCGGTTCTTTGGATATGGTAGAAATTTTAGTTGCTTTGTATTTAAGAATTTTGAAACATGATCCTCAAAATCCAAGCTGGGAAGAAAGAGATCGATTGATTTTATCTCACGGACATGTCTGCCCAGCCCTTTACGCGACCATGGCTGAAGCAGGTTATTTTTCAAAAACAGAATTACAATCTTTGCGAAAATTCGGTTCCTCTCTACAGGGACATCCTCACAGGGAATGGTTAAAAGGAATTGAAACAAGTTCTGGACCCTTGGGGTCAGGTTTGTCACAAGCCGTGGGGATGGTATTGGCAGACCGCATAAATCATTTTTCTAATAGGGATTCTTTTAAAGAAGGAAAGTTCTTCTATTGTTTAATGTCAGATGGGGAAATGCAAGAAGGGCAGGTTTGGGAAGCTTTAATGTTAGCCGGAAAAGAAAAACTAGCTAACCTAATTGTTTTCATTGATAGAAATGAAATTCAAATTAGTGGTCAGACAGAGAAAGTCATGCCTTTGGAACCTTTGCGTGATAAATTAGAAGCTTTTAATTGGCAAGTTTTAGAAACAGACGGACATGATTTTGAACAAATTATAGGAGCAGTTGAAGTGGCCAAAAAAAATATAGACTTACCTTTTGAAGAAAATAAACCGACTGTTATTATCGCTCATACCACCTCTGGAAAGGGATACTCTGAGTTTGAGAATGATTATAAATGGCACGGTAAAGTTCCTACTGCTAAATAAGCTTTATTAGACCCCCTGGTCATTAAATTGGGCTTTTAAGGGTTTTTATAGACAAACAGCATTATTTCTATTAATGTTATAAAACATGAGCAATATGCATAAAAAAGTATTTGTGGGGGTATCTGGTGGGGTTGATTCTTCAACCTCAGTAGCTCTTCTGAAGAAACAAGGTTACGACGTAACTGGTGTTTTCATAAAAGTTTGGCAACCTGATTTTGTGGAGTGCCAATGGAAAGAGGACCGTCTAGATGCCATGGGAGTTTGTGCTGATTTAGGAATTCCTTTCTTAGATTTAGATTTAGAAGAAGAATATAAAAGTGACGTCTTTGATTATATGGTAAGTGAGTACAAACAAGGAAGGACCCCTAATCCTGACGTGATGTGTAATAAAAAAATAAAGTTTGGTGGTTTTTTAGATTTTGCCAAAAATAAAGGAGCTGACTTTATAGCGACTGGTCACTATGTTCGTTGGCAGGGAAAGAAACTTTTAATGGGGGTTGATAAGGGTAAAGACCAATCTTATTTTTTGTGGACATTAACACAGGATCAATTGAAGTATTGTATTTTTCCAATTGGTCAGTATGAAAAAACAAAAGTAAGACGACTGGCAAAAAAATTTGGTTTGTTAACTGCTCAAAAGAAAGATAGTCAGGGGTTATGTTTTGTTGGTAAAGTAGATATGAAAGAATTTTTACAGAGGTTTATCCCTCAGAAAGAAGGTTTAGTTTTAAATACAGATGGGCAAGTGATTGGCGTTCATGAAGGTATTTTTTTCTATACCATCGGACAAAGGCACGGTTTCAAAATCAAAAAAAAGGGGGTAGACGATAAACCTTATTATGTGGTTAAAAGGATTTGGAAAAAAATGAGTTGATAGTTTCTAATATAAAAAAGCAAAATCTCTCGTTAGAAAAATCAGAAACTTTAGAAGTTGAGATTAAGGACATTAATTGGATATCCGGTGAGCTACCAGATCTTAAGAAAGATTATCAAGCTAGGGTAAGATACCGTCAAACTTTGCAAGCATGTAAATTGGTAATTAAAGGGCAAAGAACTTTTGTAGTTTTTGATAAATTTCAAAATATAGATAGCGGACAGTCGATTGTGGTTTATGATGGACCAGTTTGTTTGGGGGGAGGGGTAATTATTTAGCCCGTTTTTAAATTTTTTAATGTTTGTTATAATTCACCCTATTAAATAACTTTAAATTTTAGAAAGACATGTTTTATGTATATGTGTTACAATCTCATAAAGATAAGAAATTTTATACAGGTTACACAAAAAATTTAAAGTTAAGATTTGACAGTCATAATAAAGGGAAAATTTGTTCAACAAGAGAAAGACTACCATTTAAATTAATTTATTATGAAGCTTGTTTAAATCAACAAGATGCCACACATAGAGAGAAATATTTAAAAACTTATCATGGAAAAATGTTTATTAGAAAAAGAGTCAAATCTCATTTAACAGGGTAAACAATGAATGAAGTTAAAAATAAAAGCGTCTACGTCATAAAAGCTAACGGGGAAAGGGAGGTTTTTGAAAGCAAGAAGCTTGAGAGCTCCCTAAGGAGGGCAGGTACATCCCCGAAAGTAATTACGGAGGTCGTTGAGACTATAAAGGGGAGGTTAGTAGATGAGATGACTACGGCTGAAATATACCGTGAGGCTTTTAGATTATTGAAAGAGATAGAAGGGGCAACCATAGCGGTTAAATATTCTGTAAGAAGGGCTGTGATGGAATTAGGACCTGATGGTTTTTCTTTTGAGGATTTTGTGGGAGCAATGTTTAGAGCTGCTGGTTATAAGATAAGATTGAGACAAACTATAAAGGGCTTGTGTGTCTCTCATGAGATTGATGTAATTGCTGAAAATGAGGAAGAATTTTTGATGGCGGAGGTTAAATTTCATAACAAACAAGGGATGAAATCGGATTTGAAAGTTATTCTTTACATAAAAGAAAGATTTGATGATATTACCAAGGGCGAATTTTGGGGTAATGTTAAAAAAGGTTTAAAAAAGAATTTTTGGCTTATTACCAATACTAAATTTACAAATAAAGCTATAGAATATGCTGAATGTTGTCCTGGTTTGAAATTGATGAGTTGGAACTATCCAGAAGGGGCGAGCCTGAATGAATTTATAGATAATGAGAAATTATATCCGTTGACTTGCCTTGAGAGTTTGAGCAACTATGATAAGAAATTGTTTTTAAAAAATAGAGTTGTTTTGTGCCGGGAGCTTAAACAGGGAGGAGAAAGACTATTTAATTTAGTAGGGATTTCTCCAGAGAAGAGAGAAGTAGTTTTACAAGAGGTTGAGAATTTATTAATTAAGCATGAATAATATTATGGATTACGATTTCAAAAAATTAAAAGAAGAAACTTTAAATATAGAAAATTGGTTAAAAAAAGAATTTTCTAATATTAGAACAGGCTTGGCTTCCACTGCTATTTTAGATAATGTAAAAATAGAGAATTACGGCGTCTTGACACCAATTGATCAGGTAGCTAGTATAACAACAGAAGACGCCAAAACAATTAGAATTAAGCCTTGGGATTTATCTCAAGTTAAAGCTGTTGAAAAAGCTATTGTGGATGCTAATTTAGGAGTATCTTCAGCTGTGGATGACAAAGGAATAAGATTGTCTTTTCCAGAATTG
>Ga0075122_10003088_pt1 | contig 10625 bp, 9 predicted proteins | sample AntAceMetag02UKB_FD_69790 | JGI IMG/M metagenome (GOLD analysis project Ga0075122, IMG submission 69790) | Saline lake microbial communities from Ace Lake, Antarctica - Antarctic Ace Lake Metagenome 02UKB | ecosystem: Environmental > Aquatic > Non-marine Saline and Alkaline > Saline | place...
GGATATTCCGGCTTAGGTTCATCCTCCCTCAACACCTTCCCCCCTAATTTATAGAGAGTGGTCTTCGTTGAGTTCGTCACCATCACGGCAGCGCGACTGCGCCTGATTTTCACAGGACTTTCCCATTTTCAATAGCCAAAAATACAGTATATTTTTGGAAAGACAAAAGAATAAAGGAAAAAGATTAAAGGATTATTCTTTTCTCATCTTAGTAATGATAGCGCCTAGGATTAACTTTAGTTCTTTAGATTCCTGAATAAGCTTATCCAATCCAAAATTATCAAAATCATCTTGAAATATCTTTTTAATTGTTCTCAACCAATAATTACTTTCACGCATTTCGCGTAATGATATCCTGATTTTATTTGTAAAATCTGCTCTTGAGGATCCAGCTTGCGCTTCTTCATAATTCGCTCCGCTGGAAGTAGAACTTTTGATAAGTTGATACCTGATAACTTTATATTCCGGTGATTCAGGTAATTTTCTTGAAAAATTAATCGCTTCAACACCGAACTCAAACAATCTTTTTGATAAATTATTCATTTTCGTCCCCCGAAATGTTTAATTATCTCAAATTATATTATTCTTGCTTTAACTTTTATCTTTTTACTTTACTCTTGTATCTTCTCTTTATTCTTTTGCCTTTTGACTTTAATCTTCTACTTTATTTTTCTATCTTAATCTTTGATCTTTTGCCTTTAATCTTTAATCTTCTACTTTGTATTCTTCCCTAATATCATAATATTTCTTTTCCATATCAAGTCGGATCTTAGCATATTCAGCGTTTTCAAAAACATTCTTCAATTCATTCGGATCGTTCTCAAGATCAAATAATTCCCAAACACCGATCTCGTAGTAATGGATAAGTTTATATTGCTTATTTCTTACGCCATCTTGTTTAGGGACATCATGCCATGCGGGATAAGCATAGTAGTGATAATATATTGAATTGCGCCATGCTTCATCTTTTTCTTCGAAGATCGTTCTAAGTGATTTACCCTGAACATCTTCGGGTATTTCAACTCCTGCATAATCAAGAAATGTGGGTGCAAAATCAAGGTTCATAACGAATTTATCATCTACTCTTCCCGGCTTGATCTTTTTAGGATAACGGATCAAAAGAGGACTTTTAAATGACTCTTCATACATCCAGCGTTTATCGAACCAACCATGTTCACCTAGATAAAATCCTTGATCAGATGTATAGACAACGATCGTATTTTTATCCAGTTTATTATCTTCCAAATAATCCAATACGCGCCCTATATTCTCATCGACCGATACAATACAAGCCAGATAATCTTCCATGTAACGTTGATATTTCCATTCTTCAAGTTCTTTACCGCTCAGGTTAGCATTCCTGTACTCTTCATTGACTTGATCATAATAAGAATCAAATACTTCCTTTTGCTCGGGAGTTAAACCGGAATAAACGTTCTTCCAACTGTTGGTACCATCAAAATTGCGGCTCTTTCCACCGCCGCTGTTCATTTCACGTTCACCTTCGAGAAAGTGTATCTTCATATCGTAACCACGGTACATGTTCTTGACTTCCATATCTTGTGTACCTGCTGTTAGCTCTCGGGTTTTATAGTCATCATAGAATGTTTCGGGAAGGGGAAATTTTGTATCCTTGAACATGCCTATATGACGGGGAGCCGGCATCCAGTTACGATGGGGTGCTTTATGATGGAATAATAAACAGAATGGTTTGTCTTTATCTCTATCATCAAGGAATTCCAGTGCGAAATCAGTGATCAGATCGGTCGTATAACCCTCATATTTGACCGTGTCGCCATTTTCATAGAAAACAGGATTGTAATACCTGCCTTGACCTTTCAGAACGCGCCAATCGTCAAATCCTACAGGCGTTGATTTTAAATGCCACTTCCCTATCACAGCCGTCTGATAACCGGCTTCCTGTAATAATTTTGGGAAAGTCATTTGATTAGGATTGAAGGTATCTCTATTATCACGCTTCCCATTAATATGGCTGTATTTTCCGGTTAAGAGGACTGCACGACTTGGTGCACAAATGGAATTTGTGACATAAGAATTCTCAAAACGAATGCCTTCGCTTGCCAAGCGATCAATATTCGGTGTTTTGACCAAAGAACTATCATAAGCACTAATAGCCTTTTCCGCATGATCGTCTGACATAATAAAAATGATATTTGGACGGGTTTCTCGCTGACATGAGATCAATACAAATAGCATTACAGCCAACAGGATGAGCTTTTTCATCTTTTTCCTCAATATTTAAATAGTTTATACAAAAACTTACGCAAGAGTTTACAGCGTAAGTGAAAAATTATCAAGATTTAAATTTCTTTCTCTGAAACCATTCAACCAATCGAATAGGTAATATCCTGCTTAGGAAAGCATTACGGGGTGCATCGCCACCAACTGGATATCCCGGTTTGGGATCTTTTTGTTTAATAACAAATAATACTTTTTCAGCGATCTTTTGAGGCGACACGCCTGTTTCTATATTATGATCTCTTATTGTCTTGAAGATTTTTGCGTTTTCATAATAATCGGAAGATTCATCGATAAAGCGTTCTTGTTCAAATCCTGTTGCTACATAACCGGGCTCTATCATGACTACTTTTATACCAAATGCTCTGACTTCTTGCCTTAAAGAGCGAAACATACCCTCAACAGCAAATTTTGTACCGCAGTACGCGGAGGTAAATCCTACACCAAATATACCCGACATCGAAGAGAGGTTAATAATCAGGCCGTTTCTTCTTTTTCTCATAGACGGTAATATTGCTTGGGTCAAATGGATAATTCCAAATAAATTTACTTCGAATAATGAACGGACTTTATCAATGGGGACTTCTTCAAACGGACCGACTTGTCCCTGTCCCGCATTATTGATCAGAACATCAATTTCGCCAAGTTGAGGGATCAATGCATCAATACTCTTTGGATCTTGAAGGTCTAAAGGTAAATACTTCACGCCGGACAGTTTATTCTTGATCGTTTCAGGATTACGCGAAGTCCCTAATACCTCAAATCCTTCTTGTAAAAGCAATACGGCAATAGACTTACCTATACCGGATGATGCACCGGTGATCAGTACGCGTTTTTTTGACATAATTTTCTGTCCTGTGTTATTTGACGTCTTTGAAATCGGCGTCTTCTACTTTCGACATGTCAATCTTTTTCTGAAGAGAAACATCGTCTTTAACATCCGGTGTTTCTTTTTTTTCACTTGAATTCGAATAAGGATCGTTGGTGATCTTTCGTTTGAAAAATATCAGATAGATCAAATAAATAAAGATTATAACGAGAATGATCTTGAATAAAAAACTCATTATGGGGTTCCTGCTTTGTAGTATTTTGTTCCCAACGGGGGTTGTTGGATATATTTCATGACCTCATCAAGGTCATCTTTTTTATTTACGAAATCAATTTCAGTCGTATTGATAATCAATAAGGGCGTATCATTATAATGAAAAAAGTACTGATTGTAAAATTGGTTTAGCGAATCAATATAATCTCGATCCATATCCCGTTCATAGTCACGGTCACGAAGATCGATATTTTTCATCAATCTATCCGTATCCGCCTGTAAATAGATTACCAGATCAGGTTTAGTGATCTCTTTTGACAAAATTGTATATAATTGATCGTAAAGATGAAGTTCTTTTTCATCTAAATTTATGTAAGCAAATAGACGGTCTTTAGCAAAAATATAGTCTGTAACAATACTGCGGTGAAAAACATCTGTCTGAGATACTTCAAGCTGCTGACGATAACGGCTGAGAAGAAAAAACAGCTGTGTCTGGAATGCATATCGCTGACGATTCTGATAAAAATCGGATAAAAAAGGATTTTCCTCAAATTTTTCAAGAATTAAGCGACTATTCAAACGTTGTGAAAGTATTTTAGCCAAGCTTGTTTTGCCGACACCGATAACACCTTCGATCGCGATGTAATATGCGGGACCCGTCATATCTTCTCCACCTTTGATTTATCCGGACACCGTAGGATATAGTCTGCAATGTTCAATGATGTTCCGGGAACTTGGTAATTTACATCAATTTCACTCATAGGAAAAAGAATAAATTTTCTTTCCTTAAATCGAGCATGAGGAATAGTTAATTTATCTGTTTCAAGAATGATATTTCCATAGAAAATAATATCAATATCAAGCGTTCGCGGACCCTTTGGTCGTGACGGATCACGCTGCCTGAAAAATCGTGTTTCTATTTCGGAAGTGAAGTCTAATATTTCAAAGGGGTCAAGATCACTATGATATTTGGCAACGGCATTTACAAATTCAGGTTGAGCGTTATCATATAACGGCGCCGTTCGCCATAATGCACTTTGTTTTACAAATTCTATGTGAGGATTGCTTGCGACCTCTTTAATGGCACGGGTCACCAGATGTCCCGAATCACCCAGATTCGAACCAAATCCAAGATATAATGCTTTGATTTTATCTCTATTCATTAATGTACCCTTTAGAGCAAATAAGCTAAGAAGCGATGAAGCTAATTTTAGTAACTTGTAGCCAGAAGTTAAAATATCTCAACTCTTGGCTTTTCCCTCTTTACATCTCACGTCTTACATCTTACGTTTTACGTCTTTTCAATATCTATTCGTAAACTTTCTGCATCTACAAGAAGTTCAGGCTTGATCTTTATACTTTCCATTTCCCCGGGCGCGAGATGTCGTTTTTTAGTCTCTTTAATAATTTTATCATCAATACGAAAAACAATTTTTACATGATCGTAAACCCGATTAACCCGGAAATATAATTCAAGATCTTTGGGGCAATTTTGTGCTCTGATCTCTTGCGGTACAATATAAGAGATTCCTTCACCCGCTAAAGAACAGATCCCTTTACCTGTGCTTAAATTACCTTTTGAATATTCTGCTGCAAACCTACCGGCCTTTTGGCTCTCAATCGTAACGAAATCCACAAGATCATGTACATGCGCCACATTCCCACAGGCGAATACGCCGGGAATCGATGTTTCCATAGATTCATTTACCCTTGGGCCACGCGTGCGTTTATCCATAACGATATCTGCAGCAAAAGGTAATTCGATCTCAGGTAAAAGTCCGACTGACAACAACAAAGTATCGCACTCATATCTTTTTTCGGTACCTGATATAGGCTCAAATTTATCATTTACTTCTGATACTTCAACAGCTTCCAGACGATCTTTTCCGTAGATATTGGTGACGGTATGTTGTAAAAGAAGGGGAATTTGATAATCATCCAGACATTGAACGATATTTCGGTTTAAACCGCTTGAATATGGCATCAATTCGACCACTGCAAGGACCTTGGCGCCCTCAAGTGTCATACGTCGAGCCATGATAAGCCCAATATCACCTGAGCCCAGGATCACGACTTTCTTGCCTACCATAAAACCTTCAATATTTACCAGTCTTTGGGCGGTTCCGGCCGTCATAATGCCTGCCGGACGAGTACCGGGAATAGCCAAAGCACCTCTTGTCCGTTCGCGGCATCCCATGGTGAGAACAATCGCTTTAGCGGATAATTTTTGGTAACCATCTTTGGGATTTATTGTGTAAACATATTTATCTTTTCCAATTTCCAATACCATGGTATCGGTCTTGACCTCAATATTACTTTCTTTAACTTTATCAATAAATCGTTGAGCATATTCCGGTCCGGTCAGATCTTCTTTAAATGTGTGTAATCCAAAACCGTTATGAATACATTGTTGTAATATTCCACCTAACTCAAGATCGCGTTCAATAATACAGACTTTTTTTGCACCATTCTCTTTTGCGGAAAGTGCGGCTGCAAGTCCGGCAGGTCCACCGCCGACACAGATCACATCATAATGCGTCATTGTTCACCCTCCCCTTTTGTCTCAGCGAGAATAATTCGGGAAGCGGAAGAATCCTTACAGATGCTCTCTTTCGGGATATTTAACTCTCTTGAAAGAATATCAATGATACGCGGACCGCAAAAGCCACCCTGACAACGACCACCACCGCTTCGAGTACGTCGCTTAACGGCATCAAGCGTGTGTGCGCCGGCATTTCGATGTATACAATCTACGATCTCAGCTTCAGTTACACCTTCGCATCGACAGATAATGCGACCATATAATGGGTTTTCTTTTACAAGTAAGGTTTTTTCTTCATGAGAAAGCGTATGAAAACGGACGATCTTTCTTCGTCCTGATTTGTAATTATTTTTAGGTTTAAGTTCAAAATGTTTTTTTACCAGATCCCTTACATATTCCCCAATCGCAGGCGCGGCGCTCAATCCGGGAGATTTAATACCCGCAACATCGATAAAACCGGGTGCTTCAGGATAGTCCTGAATAATAAAATCACCGGTAGAAGGTTCTGCGCGCATACCTGAAAAGGTAGTGATCACTTGTTCTTTAGGTAATGTTGGTACACTTTTCAAGGCTGAACACCATACTTCATCCAGACCTTTTCGTGTCGTTTCAATCGCTTCAGGATCTATTGCATTTTCTGCATTTGGACCGACAATGATATTTTCATGTGCAGTGGGTGCAATAAGTACACCTTTACCCAAATCAGTGGGACATTGAAAAATCACATGATTAACACAATCACCAGCATATTTGTCCAATAAAAAATATTCACCACGACGGTGCTCGATCGAATAAGCAGGTTCCATAAGCATATTATGGATCTTATCTGCATAAGCTCCGGCAGCATTTATCACGATCTTTGCTTCAAAGGTATTTTCTTTTGTTTTAACAATAAATCCGGTATCGGATCTATTTATACCTAGAACCGGCGTTTCCAAAAATAGCTCTGCACCATTATCCATCGCATGTTCCATAAAAGCAATGCTCAATTCATAAGGACTCACCACACCGGCCGTGGGTGCATAGAGGGCCGCTTTAATTTCTTTATTGAGTTTGGGTTCATGCGCTTGTACTTCATCGGCACTTAGGATATTAAGATCCGGAACACCATTTTTTTCGCCGCGTTCTTTCAATTCATATAAGGTCCTGATGTCTTCCTCACTAAAAGCGACAACATAAGAGCCACAGGGTGTGAATGGTACGTCAAGACGTTCGCAAAGTTCAGGGTACATTTCGTTCCCTCGAACATTAAAGCGTGCCATAAGTGTATCGGGTTTAGCATCATAACCCGCATGGACAATGCCACTGTTCGCTTTTGAAGCCCCGTTGGAAATATCATTTGTTTTTTCAAGAACACAGACCGAAATATCATAAGAAGCCAATGCGCTGGCAATTGCCGTACCACTCACGCCGGCACCCACAATAATGACATCGTATTTCTTATGCTTATCCAATTATAGGACCTTCTTTAGGTATTTTCCCGTATATGATTTTGTATGCTGTGCAATAGTTTCAGGTGTTCCCGTAACCATAACGCTACCGCCCTGATCACCACCTTCGGGACCAAGATCAATCACCCAATCGGAATTCTTGATCACATCCATATTATGTTCAATGATCAACACAGTGTTGCCCTTATCCACCAGCTTATTGAGAACTTCCAATAGCATGTTAACATCGGCAAAATGTAAACCGGTTGTCGGTTCATCAAGAACGTATAAAGTTTTACCTGTCCCCATTCTGCTCAATTCGGTCGCAAGCTTCACTCTTTGAGCTTCACCACCGGATAAGGTTGTTGCCTGTTGCCCAAGATGGATATATCCTAGCCCTACATCGTTCAAGGTTTTTAGTTTTTTCTTTATTTTTGGATGATTTTTAAAGAATTCAAGTGCTTCTTCAACCGTCATATCCAGAACTTCGGCAATATTTTTGCCTCTATATTTGATGTCAAGTGTTTCCCTGTTATAACGCAGACCTTTACAAACTTCACAACGCACATAAACATCAGACAAAAAGTGCATCTCGATCTTTTTTACGCCATCACCGCTGCATGATTCGCAACGACCACCTTTAACATTGAATGAGAAGCGTCCGGGCTGATAACCGCGTAATTTAGATTCCTGTAAAGATGAGAAAAGCTCACGAATATAGGTAAAAACACCGGTGTATGTCGCCGGATTGGACCTGGGTGTTCTTCCGATCGGCGATTGAGTAATATTAATGATCTTATCGAGCTGGTCTTTACCTTCTACATGCTCATATTTTAAAGGAGTTCCTTTTGCATGCATCAGGTCACGATGCAGTATCTGAACCAGAGTTTCGTTGATCAGACTGCTTTTACCCGAACCACTGACACCGGTAACACAAGTCATCGTTTCCAAGGGTATTTCAACATTAACTTTTTTTAGGTTATTACCTTCGGCACCAAAAAGTTTTATGAATTTTTCATTGCCCTTACGACGTTTTTCAGGGACAGGAATACTCATTTTCCCGGATAAATATTGACCCGTCAATGATTTATCACAAGCCATAACTTCCGCGGGTGTTCCCTCGCAGACAATTTTGCCGCCATGAATACCTGCGCCCGGACCAATATCAATGATCCAGTCAGCTTCTTCCATGGTCTCCTGATCATGTTCAATGACAATAATACTATTGCCAAGATCTCGCAGACCCTTAAGCGTTTCAAGCAGTTTAATATTATCGCGTTGATGCAGACCAATACTTGGCTCATCCAAAATATACATCACACCCATCAACTGTGAGCCGATTTGGGTTGCTAAACGAATTCGCTGAGCTTCTCCACCGGAAAGTGTGCCTGCACTGCGGTTCAAAGTCAAATATTCTAATCCCACATTCTCAAGAAAACCCAAACGCTGGTTCATTTCTTTGAGTATCTGTTCAGCAATGATCTTTTCGGTATCTGTCAATTTTAAACCCCGTATAAATTTAAGGGCTTGTTTAATCGACATACGTTCAAGATCATCAATACTTTTACCACCGATAAATACCGAGGTAGATATTCGCTTTAAGCGTGAGCCCCCGCAAACTCGGCACGTTTGTTGAGAAATATACTTTTCGATCGTTTCTCGCATCATAGCAGAGGTCGTTTGATGATATCGTCGCTTTAAATTGGGAATTACACCTTCCCAACCGCTGGTATATTGACCACTCCAGTTTTTGCCTTGATAATCGATCACCAGTTTTTTATGTCCTGTGCCATATAATAATATCTGCTGAACTTCTTTGTTCAAGAGATACCAAGGTGTAGAAAAATTAAAATTATACTTTTGGGCCAGGCCTTTAAGAATATTACCGTAATAAGTGCCCTTGGGTTGCTCGCCAATAGGTGAAAGTGCGCCTTTCAAGAGACTTTTAGACTTATCGGGAACGATCAGGTCGGGACTAAACTCCATTTGGTAACCCAAACCGTTACAGGCGGGACATGCACCTATAGGATTATTAAAAGAAAACATTCTAGGAGTTAATTCTTCAAGATTGACCTCAGGATGATCGGTACAGATAAAATTTTCGCTAAATCGATGTTCGAGACTGGCAGATTCATATATAATGACATTTCCATTGCCATGCTTGAGGGCTAATTCAACACTTTCGGTCAATCGTTGTTGAATGTCATCATTAATAACAAGTCGATCGATTACAACATCAATATCATGCTTATTGTTGCGTTCAGGTGTTTTAATATCCGAGAGTTGCTGAATCTTTCCATCAACCCTAACCCTCAGAAAACCTTCTTTTTTCAATTGATTGAAATATTCACGAAACTCGCCTTTCCGTTGACGGTAAGCGGGAGACAATACCTGAATTTTTAATCCTTCAGGCATCGTCAGGACTCTATCCACGATTTCCTGAACCGTCATTTTAGAAATGGGCTTCCCGCAAATAAAACAGTGGGGCTTCCCAATACGGGCGAAAAGCAAACGCATATAGTCATGGATCTCGGTTATCGTCGCAACCGTAGAACGTGGATTTCGATGTGTGGTCTTTTGTTCAATGGAAATGGCTGGAGATAACCCCTCTATCTTATCGATATCGGGTTTCTCCATGACCCCCAGGAATTGCCGGGCATAAGATGAAAGGGATTCCACATAGCGGCGCTGACCTTCGGCATATAGCGTATCAAAGGCAAGAGACGATTTACCGCTACCACTTAATCCGGTGATAATCACCAATTTATCCCTTGGTATTTCAACATTTATATTCTTGAGATTATGTTCTCGGGCACCCTTTATAATGATCTTATTTTGTGACATTTTTTTCCTGTAATTAATCTAACAAACATACGGATTTTCGTAATTAATTGGAAGAATTATTTAGACATAAGAAAAGATAAAAGATTAAAGTATAAAGATTAAAGTGAAGAGAGAAAAGATGATGAATTATGGATGTTGGATTATGAATACTTGCCGGTAACACCCTGCCACGTGTCATCCCGGAAAAATTTCACAGGAATTTTATCCGGGATCTCTCTGTATATGTGATTCATAATAGATATTTGCTGCGCTATCTTAAGAATAGACCTACGCAAATATTTATTTCATTCGTCAGTAAAACAAAAAATCGGATTGACACAGAGATCCTGAACAAATCATCTGCCGGATGATTTTCCAGGATGACGAGAGGTGGGTACTGGAGGCTGGTGAATGTACGTCTTCAAAGTTAATTGGACAAATTTCATAGTAAGTTAAGAGATACATTTTAGTTTACCAAGTTTATAATCTGAGCATGATTCTGACGGCTCAGATTTTGTTTTCTGCGTGA
>Ga0075122_10003089_pt1 | contig 10620 bp, 4 predicted proteins | sample AntAceMetag02UKB_FD_69790 | JGI IMG/M metagenome (GOLD analysis project Ga0075122, IMG submission 69790) | Saline lake microbial communities from Ace Lake, Antarctica - Antarctic Ace Lake Metagenome 02UKB | ecosystem: Environmental > Aquatic > Non-marine Saline and Alkaline > Saline | place...
TGTGAATTTTCATGTTCACCTAAAAATTTCTATAGAAAAATTTAAGTAGACATCAACAATATCCGGTTAGGTTTTATCGTTCAGCTTTTGTTTTGCACAAACCTAACCGGACATGGCTGACGTTTTTCAGAAAATGAAACCGATTTCGTCACTCAATTCAAGCGCCGGCCGCGGACGATGACCTCTTCTCTGCCGTCGTAGTAACCCCGGGTGAGGTGGTGTGTCGTGCCGCGTAGGGTTTTCTCCACTGAGGGAGCTGCGATCAGTAGTTGGAGTTCCATGTTGGTGCAGAAGTCGTTAAGGGTATAGAGCGCTTTCTGGTCCAGGCGGGACGATTCGTCCAGCAGCAAAAATCGCAGGCTGCCGGATTCTTCGGTATTCCGCAGCAGGTTGGCCTGATCCTCCCAGCTCATCAGCACCATGATCAGCACGGCGATGCCCACGCCAATGGATTCGCCGGTGGAGAGATTGGTGGAAGTCACTTTTTCGAACTCCTCGTTCCCCTCCCTTTTGACCTCGATATTGAGGCGGACGTAGTGCCGGTAGTCCAGTAACAGGTCCCCCTTGACTTTTCCCGCACCTATCTCCTCATACAGATTCGCCATCAGCGTTTCCACCGGGACGTCTTCGCTACCGGCCTCAGTGAAAAAGTCCAGTTGCTGGGGCAGCACATCCAGAAACGCTTTCAGTTTGGGTTGGGTTTCGATGTTGATGCGAATGGTTTGCAGAAACCCGAACCTCACACTCTCCAGCTTCTGATTCAGTTGCCGGATACGGCTTTTCTCCTTGCGGATTTTGGCGTGAATATGGGAGGGGATATTTTGCACGTGCTGGCGCAGGCTGCGTTCTTGCTGTTCCAGGTTCTGCTCCAGGGTATCCAGTTTCTCGGCAATGGTTGCCTGGGCTTTTTCCGGGTCGTTGGTCTGGAGATCGACCGGAATCACCTGGTTCAGATAGCCACGGATCTGTTGCCAGATAAACAGACACTCGTTGCCCTGACTGGTTTCGTCGGATTCTTCGGCGCGATTGGCTTTGATGGTGTCCAGCAGCACTCGCGTGTTGTTCATACTCTCCAGGGTTCTCAGCAGGGTCGAGCGGGTGGCGGATTCCTGACGCCAGAAACGGTCCGGCTTTTTGCTGCCGGTTTGCAGCTCTGCGTGATAGGCCGCCAGCAGGCGTGCCAGTTTGCCCTCAGCACGGGCCTGGTTACGGAACTGCTGCCAGGCGCTTAACACCGGTCGCGATTGAGCGTAAATTCTTTTCCAGGCCACTTCAGCCCGGGTTTTGTTCTCCTGTGCCTGTTTGATCTCCGCCTCCAGTCGAAAACCAGCCGTTTTTGTTTCATTGAGGCGCTTCTCTTCGGTGATTCTGGTGGTATCCACAGCAGCGACCGTCTCTTCTGCCTGGCTGACGGACGCCTCAGATCCGTCGAATGACAGTTTTTCCAGGTTTTCCCGCAATTGTTCCAGCTGACCGTCAAAGGTGGTCAACTTTTTCTCCTCGCCATAGGAGCTCTCTTCGGCCTGACCCAGTTTCACTGAAATCTCGGCGTACTTCAGCTCCAGGGCCTTCTGTTCACCGTCGATTTCGGCCAATTGGTCGTTGAGATGTTGATTGAACCCTTTTTTCTCCTCCAGCAGCGGTACCTGGTCGGCGTACTGGAAATGGTGTTTGCTCTCGGACAAGCGTTGCAATGCCTCCAGGGAGTGTCTCAGTCGATCTTCCTCCTGACGAGCCTGCTGCAAGGCAGATTCCAGTTGGCTGATGTCTGAGTCGGCCGGCTGACTCAGGATACTCAGCCCCTGTTGTAACTCCTCCACAAGTTCCCGTTTGCGGTCGATTTCTGTTTGGTGTGCTTCAGACCGGTCCAGTTCCCGCCTCAGTTCAGCCCGTGTTTTCTCCAGCTCCGTTTCTCTTAACAGATCTTTGTGAGCAAAGGTTTGTTGCACCAGATTTCGTCGCTCAAGCAATGATGCCAGTTTTTTCCCGAGTCTTTCTGACTGATTGTTCAGTTCCTGTAACGCGTCTTCCAACTCCGGCCTCGATTTTTCAAGGGATTCAAGAGCCTCCAGGGGACTGGTCTCCTCCAGAAAACCATCAACGGGAACGAGCTGGGCCAGTAGTGTCAGGTTTTCTTTAGCCCCCTTAATTCGCTGCTGAATTTTTTCGAGCTCGTCCGTCATTTTTTTAATCTCGTCCCGCAAAAACTTGACTTTTTCGGTGCGGGCGAGTTTCCCCAGTTGAGGATGCTCTGGCAGACGACTCAGTCGCCAGATATCACCGTGGTTGACCAGGATAGAATCCAGCAGTTCCCTTGATTCGGGCAGTTTCTCTTTCTTATCCTCCTCAACCAGCCAGATTTCATCCGGGCGGTTGAAATTTTTGGCCAGATCCTCCGCTGCCGCTTGCACGTCTTTGACAACCAGCGCGTTGGTCAGCGGTCCCAGGCGACTCTCCAGGTTGGCAGACCACTCCAGGGGAATATCCTCATAGCGGTTCGAGAGCAGGGAGCCGTACCCTTCCTCCTTCAGCGCTTCCAGTCTCTCATCGGCTACTCCGGTGGACACCAGAGTATTAAAGAGCAACTGTTTCTGTTTCAGGTCCGCTTCCAACCGATATCGTTCCAGGTTGAGTTTAAGCTGCTGGTCGTCTAGAAATTTTCGGAGATAGGAAAGCTCCTTTTTCGTGGCTATGGTCTTGGTGGTGAGGGTCTCCAACTGCTGGCGGGTTTCCTGAAAAGACTCCCAGGCAGCGAGTTTCTGCTTGACTGCGGGCAGTTGACGGTCAATGGATTCAAGTGCATCCCGCTTTTCCCGGATGGACCGCTGCTGAGTCAGCTGTTTTTCTTCTGAGATTTTAATTTCCGAAACCAGCTCCTGCCAGGCCCGGTCCAGATCATCTGTGGATCGAACAGAGTCAAGCTCTGCCGCTGACAGATTGCTCTGAACCTCGTTGCGACGGCTGATTTTTTCCTCCAGGACTTCGAGCTGTGCCGGAATTCCCTCTGTCTGTCTTTGTCGCTCTTCGAGCTCCCGGAAATCAGCGCAGGTCTGTCGAGCAAGTTCTCCCGCTGTCTGAAGTTGAATTTCAGTCCCGGTAATTACTGCCAGCAGTTCCATGTAACGAATGCGGTGTTGCTGCTTGAGGTTGATATCCTGCCATTGCTGGTATGCTGTCTGGTGGGCAGTTTGTGCCTCTGCGAACTGCTGCCGTGCGCTGCTCATCCAGTCCTCGATATTTTCCGCACTGATGTCATCATTTTCCAGAAGTTCCCGGGTTTCACTCAGCAAGTTTCTAGCCTGCTGATACAAGCCTACTTGTTTAGACAGGGTTTCCCAAGCCTCGCCGGCGTTGGAGAGTTTATGGGCTAGTTCCAGCTGGCGGTTGGTCAGCTCCTGGTTCAGGGCTCGATTCTCCTTTTCCTGCTGCTTCAACTCCAGAAACCGCTCTCGTTCGACCCGTGCGATTTTTTGCTGTTTATCCCTTTCAGCCTGTTTCGCGTCAATCTCCTGGGCGGTACTGTGCGCAGAGCGTGCGGTTGCCAGGTGTTCTTTGGCGACCTCCTTGTCGGCAAGAGCGTGTTGGAAAATCTCCTCCTGCTTAAACATCCCTGTGCGGGTCTCAATGATCTCCGCCGCAAGGCTGTCCCACTGCATCCGGTATGACCGACGTTCGTTTCGAATTTTGAGCGCTTTCTGCAGCATCTGCTCTTCAGCCAGTCGGTTGGCGAAAAAAGCGGACGAGAACATTTCCAGCCCGGTCTGATAAACCCCCTGGATCACGTTCCTCACTGATTGATAGCGTTGAATCGTGGCACGGGTGCGTCGGCAGGTGAGCAGGTTCTGCTCCATATCCTGAATGCTGGAGAGCAGGGTGTTGTCCTGGGGCAGCAGATAATCCCGCAGACTGGACTGCAGCGACCGCGAGAGGCCTCCGTAAAGACTGGTGTGCAGCAACTGATTGAATTGTTTGCGCTCTTCGTTTTCCGCCATCCGGGCCGGTGTGATGCCGGCATCGAACATAAAGCGGAAATAGTCCTTGGCGTGACGAAAATGGATCAGTTCACCGCCCACCATAGAAGCACGCTTGCCGATCTCGGCCAGATCCGGAATTTCCTGTTCGTTTGTTTCGGTATGCTGAAGCAACAGAATTTGATCCAGGTCGGCATGAGGGTCAATATTGCGTACGGCAAAATGTTTCAGGTGTACCTGGGGGTATGTTTTCTTTTGCAGCTGGACTCCCATCAGATGGCGCTCACCGTTGGTGGTCATGATATCGAGCAGGCTGAAAACCGGGTCCCCCTTTCCCAGCCGGCCATAGAGCCCCTTGTCCTCGTTTTTCCGCGCACCCACCGTGGTGACGTTCTGGAAGTTCAGAAAATTCAGATCCGGCATCAGGCAGGTGTAGGCCGCAATCATAATGGTCGTTTTGCCGGTGCCATTGGCGCCTTCCAGGATGGTCATGCCTTCATCGAGCTCGAAAGGCTGGTAAAACATCCCCTTCCAGTTAATCAAGATCACCTGTTGTATGCGGCTCTTCTTATTCATCCGCTGCCTCCGCATCGTCTGCAATGTCTGGCATAAATGGATCCTCTCCCTTGACTACGCTTTCCAGCGCCTTTTCCGGATCTGCCAGGTTTCGTACCGGGTCCATAAACCGGAAAATCGGTTTGCGCGGATAAATGCGACTGAAATCCGGATTGAGGGAGACAAAACCCAGGCGTGCCAGCTCCCGCAGGGATTTTTTAACGGACTGCTGGAAATTGGCAATGTCGTGCTCTCCCACCATCTCCTTCTCCCGTTTCCGTTTCAGAAAAATGCGGCTGATCTGGTTTTTACCCAGCAGCAACTCAATTTTCTCCACCAACTCTTGAAAGTCAAAACTCCCCGACGTTTCCAGGTACCGCGGATCCATCTTCATCAGTGCCAGGAACTGGCTGACAATCATCGACTCAATCCCCAGAGTATACGTCCGGATCAGCTTCGATACCGGCCGCAAGTAATAGTACCCCTCCGTCGCATAAACCAGCTCGCTGCCATACAGATCGTAGTAGATCGTGACCCAGTCCAAGGCCCGCGTAATAAACTCATACGCCTCAATCTCTTCCTCATCACAATGCCACCCAGACCGCAATTTCACATCAATCTCCGGAAACAGCGGATCCATCATCAATTCATGCAAGTCGTTGTATTCTTTTTTCATGTACTAGATATTATTTACCGTAAACAATTCCCCCTTTGAAGGGGGTTAGGGGGATGCTCAGTTGTATTTCTGGATTTCTTTTATAAAAGGTCCCCAACAATTCCCCCTTTGAAGGGGGCTACCACCAGCAATTCCCCCTTTGAAGGGGGCTACCATCAACAATTCCCCCTTTGAAGGGGGCAAGGGGGATGTTTAGTTTGTACGTCCAGATTTCTTTTATAAAAGGTCCCCAACAATTCCCCCTTTGAAGGGGGCTACCATCAACAATTCCCCCTTTGAAGGGGGCAAGGGGGATGTTTAGTTTGTACGTCCAGATTTCTCAAAATCTTCAATCCATCCATCAACAGCAAGCAAAATGTTCTGCAGATCATTTTTTACAGCTCTGTCATTGAATCGAAGTATTGTCAAACCATATGACTCTAATTTTTTATGCCGCTTTATATCGTTTTCAATTTTGAAATCATGGCTTGTGCCATCAATTTCAATGACAAGATTTAATTCCTTGCAATAGAAATCAACAATATATTGATCTATTGGTTTTTGGCGATTAAAACTGTAACCTCTCAATTTTCGCGCTTTTAAAGCGTTCCACAGAATGACTTCCGAAAGAGTACTATTTTTTCGAAGTTTTTTTGCACGTTCCTTAAGATTTGGATTGTAAGGAATAATCTTTGGTTTCATTTGAATTTATAAGGCCAACATCCCCCATGCCCCCTTCAAAGGGGGATTAAAAACTATCAAGACCTGTGTACTTCAACATCCCCCATGCCCCCTTCAAAGGGGGATTAAAACTATCAAGACCTGTGTACTTCAACATCCCCCATGCCCCCTTCAAAGGGGGATTAAAAACTATCAAGACCTGTGTACTTCAACATCCCCCATGCCCCCTTCAACATCCCCCCGGCCCCCTTCAAAGGGGGATTATTCCGCTTTTTCCACTTTCAGATTCTGGATCTCCAGTGCCATTTCTTCCAGGGGGCGCAGCCACTCTTTGGTGGTTTCGGGCTTGTGGGCGCTCTCTTTGATGAGCAGGTCGATGATGGTGCCGATGTGGGGGTAGACGGTTTCCACCGGGTGCTTCTCCAGATAGGGTGAGATCATTTCGACCAGGTCGATGGCTTCGTTGTTGTCCAGCCGTTTTTTGAGATCCGCCAGCATCAGGTCCAGGATCCGGTTGCCCTCTTCATCCAGGCCCTCTTCCCCATCTCCATGGTCGACCATGGTTCGGGTCACGCGTTCTTTTTCTGTAGAGAGGTTGATCTCCTTCAGGGTTTTGAACGTATGCGGCTTGATGATCCTGATAAACCAGGGCTGTTGAGGATATGACTGCAACTGTTCGGTCAGCTGGCGCGAGAGTTCTCGGTTGGGATCGAAGCGGACGATGGATTGCAGAAAATCGTTCACCCGTCGATAATACTGGGACCACGATGCCACCCGCTCCTTGCCCCACTGTTCCAGTTGGTCCAGCCGGTGAAAAATGGTGTCGATGGTATCCAGCACTTTCAGTTGCCGGTGGTCATCCGCCTGTTCGAAAATCTCGCTCAGTCCCTGCTTGATAGCTGTATTTTCGGACAGAATCGTGCGATACAGTTCCTGCAGCGTATCGCTGGTGGTGGTCAGGAGTTGTTCACAGGATTCCAACGCCTCCAGCCAGTTCTTCTCCAGAAGTTGACTGATCTGCGAGCGTACTTCATTCTGCTCCAAGTCCAGCCCCCGCTGCCTTTTTTCGATAGCCTCCAGCAATTCGCCCACGATGCACTCCAGAGGCAGCTGCACCTTCTCTGTCCAAAATGATTCCGAGCCGCTGGTCTCCAGCGATTTGCGGATCTCAGACAGAAAACTGATAATGCGCTGGGTGATGATGGTCAGGTTCTGGCGGGTGAGTTTCTCTTTTTCGTTCAGAAAACTGACAATGGATTTGCCCAGTTGCGTCATGTCATACAGCGGACGCTGACTCAAGCCCCCGCCATCGATGCGGATCAGAAGCTGGTTCTTGTGCAACCTTTCAGTGGCGCTGATCACCCGTTGGGAAATGGATTCCGGGTTGCTACCGGCAACGTCGCTGACAATCTGGTAGATTTTTTCCAGGTCGGTGGATTGCAGGGCGTAGACCTGCTGGATATCAAGATAGGTGTGGATCCCGGCGATAAACGCCAGGTCCTCGCGGCCGATATTAATCTCCGTTCCGGAGTTGTATGCGCGCGAAACGGCTTCGGGGACGCTGGTGGGCGTTGTGGAATCCGTCGCCCCCATCTACTTACCCCTCTCCGCTTGTTCGATCTTGGCCCAGGAGTCCCTCAGGGTAACCGTACGGTTGAAAACCAGTTTTTCGGGGGTGGAGTCAACCGCATCCGCACAGAAATATCCTTGCCGTTCGAACTGAAATCGGCTCTCAGGTTCGGTCCCCTGCAGGGAAGGTTCCAGGAAACTGTTCTCGAGCACCTCAACCGAATCCGGGTTGAGATAGGTAGTGAAATCCGGGCCTTCTTTGTCGGCAGTGGGTCGAGCCTTGGTAAAGAGTCGGTCGTAGAGCCGCACCTCGGCCTGGATGGCCTGGGCCGCTGAGACCCAGTGCAGGGTCCCTTTGACCTTGCGGGTCACGGTGCCGGTGCCGCTTTTGGTATCGGGGTCGTAGGTACAGTGGATTTCCTTGATCTCTCCGCTGACTTCATCCTTAACCACAGATTCACACTTGATGATATAAGCATAGCGCAAGCGCACCTCTTTTCCCGGCGTCAGGCGAAAGAACTTCTTGGGTGGATCTTCCCGAAAATCCTCCTGCTCGATATACAGTTCACGGGAAAAAGGCATTTTGCGGGAGCCCATCTCGGGATCATTTGGATGATAGGCGGCTTCCAGCTCCTCCACCTGACCTTGAGGATAGTTGTCGATGATCAGCTTAACCGGCTGGAGCACGCACATCACTCGGGGAGTGGTGTGCCCCAGCTCTTCTCGTACACAGGTCTCCAGCAGACTCATTTCGATATAGTTTTCCTTCTTAGTGATCCCCACCCGCTCGGCGAAATCCCGGATGGCTGCGGGTGGATAACCCCGTCGTCGCATTCCCATCAGGGTTGGCATACGGGGATCATCCCAGCCGTTGACCTGTTTTTTCTCAACCAGCTGATTCAGCATCCGCTTGCTGGTCACCGTATAGTTCAAAGAGAGTCGTGAGAACTCGATCTGTTGGGGATGACATGGCGTCTGCAGGGTATCCAGTACCCAGTCATACAGCGGGCGATGATCTTCGAATTCCAGGGTACAAAGTGAATGGGTGATACCCTCCAGCGCGTCGGAAATACAATGAGTGTAATCGTACATTGGATAGATGCACCACTTGTCGCCGGTCCGGTAATGGGATACCTTGAGAATCCGGTACAACACCGGATCCCTCATATTGACATTGGGCGAGGTCATATCGATTTTTGCCCGCAGGACATAGGCCCCTTCGTCAAACTCTCCAGCCTGCATGCGCTGAAAAAGATCCAGATTCTCATCAATGGGACGATCCCGGTCCGGGCTGTTTTTCCCCGCTTTGGTCAGTGTCCCCCGATACTCCCGGGTCTGTTCGGCGGACAGACTACAAACATAGGCTTTGCCGACTTTTATCAGTTGAATCGCGTATGCATAGAGTTGATCGAAATAGTCCGACGCGTAAGTCAGACGATCCTCCCAATCGAATCCCAACCAGTGCACTGAGGACTTGATCGATTCCATGTACGCTGCGCTCTCTTTGCTGGGATTGGTGTCGTCAAATCGCATAAAACAGAGCCCGCCGTCGTTCTCTTCCGCCATTCCGAAATTGAGACAGATGGATTTGGCGTGCCCGATATGGAGAAACCCATTAGGCTCAGGCGGAAACCGGGTGACAACACGACCGTCATGTTTATTGTTTTTTAGATCCTCGGCAATGATAGTGCGAATAAAATGCATCGGTTTCCCAGCTGCATCTGAATTGTTCTTTTCGTTCATGTATTTTTTGTTGGTTGTATTTATTTGTTCCAACGACGTAATCCCCCTTCAAAGGGGGAATTTCAAATTCTTAATTCTATTGAATCACATTCCTGACCATCTTCAGGCATTTCTCCTTGCCGAACACATCGACCACGGCCGAGAGATCCGGTCCCTGCTCCACCAGTGTGAGAGCGATGCGCATGGGAACATAGAGATTCTTGCCCTTGATCCCGGTTTCCTTCTGGACCTTTTTCATGATCTGACCGAAATTTTCCGATGTCAATTCGTCAGTCTCTTCCAATTGCGCAAGAAAGCCTTTGTAGACCTGCTGAAAGCCCTCGCTCTTGACCTGTTCCAGCAGGGCCTCATCCTGGAGCTCCGGGTTGTCATTGTAAAACAGGTCCAGGCAGCTGGCAATATCCGGCAGCGTGATCAAACTGTCCCGGACAATCTGGATGATTTTCTGCAGCTGTACCGGGTCGGTCTGCTTTGTAAATTCCGGTAGATAGGGTTGCAGGAGCACCAGTAGATCCTCCGGCGACTTCTGCTTAAGATACTGTTGATTCATCCAGCGCAGTTTATTGGTATCGAAAACCGCGCCTGATTTTCCCACCCGTTCCAGGGAGAAGTTCTCGATCAGTTCCGCCATGGAGTATATTTCCTGGTCGTCCTGGGTGTTCCAGCCCAACAGTGCAACAAAATTGATCAGACAGTCCGCCAGAAAACCTTTGTTCCGATAATCCTCGGTGGCCACATCTCCCTGCCGTTTGCTGAGTTTGCTGCGGTCGGTATTGAGCAGCAACGGCAAATGCGCGAATTCCGGGATATCCCAGCCAAAATATTCGTAAAGCTGGATATGTTTCGGTGTGGACGGCAGCCACTCTTCGCCACGGATGACATGGCTGATTGACATCAGGTGATCGTCCACCACGTTTGCCAGGTGATAGGTGGGAAAACCGTCTGACTTGACCAATACCTGGTCATCAATTTGATCCGGTGTAAAGCGCACTTCTCCGCGAATCAGGTCTTTGACTATGTATGCCGGCCGGCTATGATCGATTTTCATGCGGATGACATGTGGTGTTCCTGATGCTAGTTTCTCTTTGACATCTTCCGGCGCCAGGTGTCGGCAACGACCGTCATAGCGCGTGTCTTCCTTCTTTGCCAGCTGATCTTCCCGCATTTGCTGCAGATCCGCTGCGGTGCAGAAGCAGGGGTAAGCGTTTTCCTGCTCGATCAGCTGCTGTGCATACTTCTGGTAATGCGCCAGTCGTTGTGACTGAATATACGGCCCGCAGTCTCCTTCGACACCGGGTCCTTCATCGAAATCCAGTCCCGCCCAGCGCAGGGATTCCATGAGGTTCTCCACGGCGCCTTCTACTTTGCGGCTCTGGTCGGTATCCTCAATCCGCAGAATAAAGCGGCCGCCGACATGGCGGGCAAAAAGATAATTAAAGAGGGCGG
>Ga0075122_10003093_pt1 | contig 10606 bp, 8 predicted proteins | sample AntAceMetag02UKB_FD_69790 | JGI IMG/M metagenome (GOLD analysis project Ga0075122, IMG submission 69790) | Saline lake microbial communities from Ace Lake, Antarctica - Antarctic Ace Lake Metagenome 02UKB | ecosystem: Environmental > Aquatic > Non-marine Saline and Alkaline > Saline | place...
CAATTTCCACAATCTGTTCCAGCAGAGCATGTTGAATCAGTCATTGAAGTCCAATAGTTTTCCATCTCTGGAGTCCAGGCATTTTCATTTAATGTGAACATTAAAGAATTATATATATTTGCAAAATTCCCGCAAGAATCTAAAAAATAAACTTTCCCATCATCTCCACATCGAGTGTTTTCTGTTTTTGCACAATTTGTTCCTAGGTGGGTTGCAGTGCATAGAAAATCTTCATTAAAATTTCCAGTTTTACTCAAACAATCTTCTTTTGTTTCCATAGAACAATCCAAAGAATCAGTTACACAAGCACCTTTTACGTAGGGATTTGACATTTCAAAACAACTTTGTTCAAGATCTATGTCTTCTCTAAAGATTGTCTCCATACTATAATCTGTTGCTAATTGCTTACATTCTGTTTGAGAAACGAAGGCCACTGTATCTCCCGCCAAACAACAACCGTTCTGGCACATTTCTATTTCTGATTTGGCCCGAGGATCCCATGAACCACCTTCAACTTCACATCTTAATTTTGGAGTATTTGGCATACAAGAACCCTTGTCTGTATCAATGCAGGTGCCTAAAGAACAATAAGAAGTTTGTTCGCAAGACGTTGGAGCAGGAACTCCTGCCGTTGAATCACATTCTTCAATTGGGGCATTCTGACACCAATTTCCATTTGTTAATTTTTGACAGCAAACTTCTCCAACCGAAGACACGAAAGGAAAAACTAACAAAAGAAAAATACTTACAATTAATAACCTCGAGACTGATTTTTTATTTATCATTTTAGTATCCTGGAGGAAATGCCAAACTTCTTGAAGCAAACTGAAATTTCCTATCCGTGTTTTTATCTGTCAAGATGTATATTTTTGTCTCGTCAGAACGTTTTATTTTTTCAACTTTTAAATCTGGATAGAGCATCATATATCTCAAAGGTTCTGCCTCTCCAAAAGTAGTTTCCCATTCGACAATACTTGTTGCAATCCCAAGCATTTCGTAAAGATTATTATTTAGTATAATGTTAAACTCGTCATAATTTTCGGATGATTCTTTAGTTAAGGTCATTTCTGAATTAAGATCTACCAAAATTCTTTTGGGTAAAATTTCTATTTTCAATTCATCATTATTCATTCTCACTGTATATCCTTTGGATTCATAATCTTCATCCAAGGAATTGAAACAGCTTCTCACTTTTTCTTCCATTTCTGTTTTTATTTCTGATTCAATATGTTTTTTTAAGAAAGGTCTTTGAACTGAACAGACTTTATAATATTCATTTGTATAACATAAATACTCTATTTCGTCTCCCATGTATAAATAAGTGTTATCTGGATTTAAACTTCCCCCTTGCAAAGATAAATTTTCTACAGTCTCTTCTAATTTATCTTCCAAACAAGAACGCATGAAAGTGTAGGGATCTTTTGTTTCTAGGCCTACTGTCGACTTTATTTGTGGTAGAAAAAAATAGATTAGAACTCCCAAAACAACAATTACTATCGCTAATATTATAAAAATAGTTACTTGACCTTTTTTTTCTTTTGAAAGATAATTATCACCCATGATTAATCCAAGAAATTATTATTTATAAAAGTTTACAACTAATCTTCCGTTTCTATTCTTGGGGCTAGAAGAAAACTAATTGATAAATGATCGCTTTTGAAGTCCATTCTAAGGGGATGGTCGTTTGCAAAATTCAAAAAAGTTTTTTTGAATTGCTTTCCTGCTTTTGTAAATTTTTGTAAATATTCTAAACTATATCTTGAAACAGAATTTTCCGCTTCGATTAAAACTTCATCTGAAGAAAATTCCGATCTTGCAGAGTTCAATTCTTTTGCTTCAATAATAAATTTATCATCTTCAACTTTTATTGAACAAGCATCACTAACTATTGCGCAGTCTTCTAAAGAATCAATTAAATCTTGTGAGTCTATTTCTACTTTGGAAGAAAATTCTAAATGGGAAGGAAATTCTTTGTCTTCTCCTTCAATTTCTATTAAATTTAATGTAAAAATTCTCCTGATTTTGTCTTCAATTTTAATTTCTAAATTATTTTCATTTCTTTCTAGAACAAGTGCTCCTGTTTTTCCACATCTTCTTAGAATTTTTTTTAAATTTTCTAAATTTACTCCTAAAATTTCTTCTCCACCTTCAAATTGAGAAAATGCACTTTTTGGGACCTTTAAATTTACCATTGCCACGTTTGCTGGATCTATTGCAACTATTGAAAGTCCAAATTCGTTTATTTTTATTCTTACTTCTAGAACTAGTTCTGAAATTAAATCAATTGATTTTGAGAAAATGGTCGGATCTTCTAATTTTAGCTTCATGTTGTTTTTAATGGGAAACGTTATTTAAGTATTGTTATTCTTTCACAAGTAATTATATAAATCTTTTTCTAGTTCTTTTTTTATGGAAAATCAAGGAAAAGAAATGTCTCCTGCAGAGCAAAAAATAAGGCAGATTACTCAGCTATATTACTCTAGGCCAGATGTTCAAGATGCGATTTTCAAATTCTCTAAAGACAGAGAGATTTCTCCGAGATATTTTGATGGTTTTGGTAAAAGGCCCGATTCTCTCCAATACAAAGGAGATATTTTCGGACTTGTTAAGAAAGGGGCAACTTCCCTTCATTGTTCTGAAGAACTTTGGGAAGATCCTTTGGAGATTCAAACGGGAATGAGCGAAAGAGAGGCAAATGAAATTCGGATAGGCTGGGACCTATTAATAGACATAGATTGTGACCAAGGAATTGATTTTTCCAAATATGCGGCGAAAGCCATTGTTGAAACGTTTAAACAGCACGGGATTGAAAATGTGGGAATTAAATTTTCTGGTTCGAAGGGTTTTCACATTTTGTTACCTTGGGCTTCATTTCCTAGAATTATTAGTGAAATTGACATAAAAGATTTATTTCCAGAACTCCCGAGAAAAGTTGCGGCTTACATTAGAAATCATTCTGCTAAAATTATGAAAACTATTTTGCCCAAAAATTTTCAAGATGATTTGAAAAGAGAATTGAAAAAAGGATACATGTGTGATAAATGTGGGGAGTTTGCGGCAACATACGTTCCGGTAGAATTTAGATGTAGAAGATGCAATATTATTGAAATCAAAAAATTGAAAAAAGGAACAAAGGGATTTCCTCCCAAATGCTATAAATGTAAAGGACAAATGGAAATTAAACCTCTTCAAGAATTTAGTGTTTGTGAAAATTGTGAATTGAATTCAATAAGTGAGCCTGACAAATTTAGTCAAAAAGAAGTTGATGATTTATACACTTTGATGGGGCTCGACATTGTTTTGGTTTCCCCAAGACATTTATTTAGAATGCCCTATTCTTTGCACGAAAAAACTGCGCTTGCTAGTGTTGTTTTGACAGAAGAAGAGCTTGAGAATTTCACAATGAAAGACGCTGACCCTCTGAGGGTAAAAGTTAGGAATTTCATGCCAGAGTCAAAACCTGATGAAGCGAAAAAATTAGTTATGCAAGCACTCGATTGGGCAAAAGAAGCTGGATTTGGAGAAGAAAGGACAGGAGCTACTGGGGGAAAATATGCTGACTTTAAACAAATTAAATTAGAAGGAATAAATGAAAAGCAATTTCCTCCTTGCGTTAAGAAAATTTTGGAAGGAATGGTTGACGGGAAAAAAAGAGGGCTCTTTATTTTGATTAATTTATTTCGTTCCGTGGGGATGGAAAAAGAAGAACTCGAAAAACGAATTTATGAATGGAATGAGAAAAGCGAAGTTCCTTTGAAAAAAGGATATATCATTTCGCAATTGAATTGGATGTACAGAAGAAAACCCATTATGCCTCAAAATTGTAAAAAATTTTACCAAGATTTGGGAGTTTGTTCTCCAGATATGACTTGTTCGAAAATAAAGAATCCTGTTAATTATGTTGTTAGAAAAAATTTCGTTGAAAACAAAAAAGATTTTGAAAAAGGGAATAAAAAGACATTCAAATCTAAAAATAAAAAAAATCCTAAAAAAGGAAATTTCAAAAATAATTAAGAAATATTTAAAAGCATTATATTGTTAAATAGAACATGCGAAAAAAAGAGATTTTGTTTGGGATTTTATTTGTCTTCTTTCTAATTGGTATTAATTTTACTTCAGCTGTTCTTCCCGGAGAAACGGAAGCTGTTGAAGCGGGTTATGATTGCCTTCGAAATACTATTGATGTGAAAAGTTGTGATTCGCTCTCTTTAGAAGAACAAATTTTTTCCTTATTGAGCGTTGGAAAATGTAAAGACCAGATTTTGGCTGAAGCGGAAGTAGGTAATACTTGTTGGCCGAAAACAAATTGTGATTTGAGAACAACTGCACTTGCAACATTGGCTTTTGAAAAATTGAATTTGAATGTGACAAATTCAAAAAATTGGATGTTAGCACAAAAGGGTGTTCCCACAAATATTGATTGGTTCCTAGAAATTGATAGTTCCGAAGCTGCAGATTGTGAAATTTCTTTTGATTCTTCTGTGACTACTGCACATTTGAATGAAGATAAAACTGTAACCATTCTAGAAAATGATTGTCTAACAATAGACCAAGAGTTTGGAGGATATTGGTTTGAAATTGCAAAAGAATGTTATGATTATGAATTTGCGATTTCTTGTGATCAAGATTTTTTAACAACCTTACTTTTTAAAAAACCAGGTTTATCGACACTGTATATTTTAAGTGAAGTTAATTCTGCTTTAGCTCAAGGAACTACTCTTGAAAAAATAGATTCTTCTTGTTTTCGACTGGGAGCAGATTGTGATTATGAAGGATCTCTTTGGTCTTCAATGATTTTGGATATTTTGGGAGAAGACATGGGTTCAATCATTCCTTATTTGATTACGGGTAAAACTGAAAACTCCCAATTTTTGCCAAGTTCATTTTTATATTATTTGACTAACACTTTAGAATTTAGAACAAATTTATTATCTGGGCAAATTGCTGGACAATATTGGAATGTGGGTAGAAGCAAATATTATGATACGGCTATAGCTCTTTTGGCTTTACAAGGTGAAAATCCTCAAGAAAAAGATAATTCTAAACAGTGGTTAATGGATGTTCAAGAAGATAGCGGATGTTGGAATGTTGATAACGTTAGAGATACTGCGCTTATTTTATATTCTGTATGGCCAGAAATTCAAGCAAGTACTCCAAATCCGACTTGTACTGAATTAGGATATACTTGTGTGGAAAATGCAACTGCTTGTGATGGAACAATATTGGAATATGAATGTGCAATTGGAGAATGTTGTGATGATGGAACTCAGGCAGAACTTAGTTGTATTGAAGCGGGCTATGATTGTGTGGAAAATGCTTCTATGTGTGATGGAACAGTAATGGAAAATAATTGTTCTACAGGAATTTGTTGTAATGATGAAAGTATTACTCTCCCTGGAGGAGATGATGATTATTGTGAAGAAAATGGATATTACTGTATGACTTCACTTTCTTGTTCTGACGCTGGCGGAAGTTTCTTATCTACTTATGAATGTCCAGGAGTAATTCTGGAATGTTGTGATACTCCTGAAACTGTTACAACTTGCTCGGATCTTTTTGGAGAAGTTTGTGATTTTGGAGAGGATTGTATTGGAGGAGAATCAAGAGATACTGATAAATTATATTATGGAGAAACTTGTTGTGTGGGGGGAACTTGTGAAGAAAGTACGGTGGATCCAGAAGAAGAATATACTTGTGAATTGATTGGAGGGGTTTGTGAAATCTCTTCTTGTGATGAGGGATATAGTGAAGAATATGGAGAAACTTGTAAATATGAAGGAGACATTTGTTGTATAGAGGATTACAACAATACAACTGACGGTAAAAGTTATTGGTGGGTTTGGGTTTTATTTGTTTTAGTGATTTTGGTTACCTTGGCTATTCTGTATAAAGATAAATTGCAAGAATTTCTTTTGAATATGCGAAATAAAGGCGGGAAAAAAAGCTCAGGAAATAATTCCTCTCCGAGATTTCCTCCAAGTTACCCTAGAAGACCAATGAATGGGATTCCAAATCAAAGGAAAATTTTACCGCCACAACAAAATGTTCCAATAAATAGAAATATTGGCGGACCTCGAACTGGGCAGATAAGAAAACCAATCGCTAGAAAACCTGTTCCTCAAAAATCTCCCCGAGAATTGGGTGAAGTATTGAAAAAATTGAAAGACATGAGTAAATAAAATGAAAAAATTTATTTTTATTTTCATCCTATTGTTCGTTTCTATAAATTTTATTTCTGCGGCAGAGATAACTGTTAGAGAAGAAGTGTTGAAGGGTGAAACCATGATCGCAAAAATTTCTGGAAATTTTATTCAACCTTTGACTGAAAGTAATATTCATTTTTACCGGAGACATATGCCCACTTCAATGGGATTTTATGATTTAATAAAAATTCAAGAAGAATATTATCTTTATGTGAATATTCCTTTGGAAAAGATTGCTGACAATTATTCTATTGTTGTGAAAGACGCCACGTATAAAGTTGGAACTCAAACGATGACTTCTGATTTTTTTGGAAACTTCACGATTCCCGAGGAAGAAGTTCCATTTACTTTAACTCCAGGAATTTTAATTTCTGACACTAACTACACCATTGATATTTTGAATTTGGAACCAAATACCATTGTTGTTGAATATAAACAAATTGAATATGGGACCCAACCTGAGCCCAGTGGAAATGGATTTATTGCTGACATTTTGGGACTTTTCGAAGGGGAGAGCGGAGGAGAAGAAATTGAAACTGGTTATGTTAACTTACTTTCAGGGCAAACAAAAACTATTGAAATTCTGCCTCAGAATTATTTGGGATTTCAAGAGATAGAATTTAATTATGAAAATGATTCTTACGCTGTTCTTGCTTGGATTGAAGAAGAAATTATTGATCCAGAAAATGACACAGAACCGGGAAATGTGACTATTGTAGACAATGAAACAATCGAAGAGGAAACCTTTGAAGAAGAAAATATAACAGTTGAACCAGAAGAGGAAAAAACTTTTTTTGAGAAACTATTTGGAAAAGATGATGAAAATGAAACTGAAGAAATTATAATTCCTGAAGGAGGTGCCTTGGAAACTTGTGATGAAATGGGGGGGCAAGTTTGTTCAGAAGGATTTGCCTGTTCGATAGATATTGTTTACGCTGAATCTTCCCTGTGTTGTTTGGGAGAATGTGAAGTCGTGGAGAAAAATTCGACGGGAAAAACTATTGGATGGATAATAATTATCATTGTTGTTTTGTTTTTAACTTGGTTTTTCAAAAAGAAATATAAGGCAAAACCTAAACCTGTCAATTTATTGAAGGTTGGCAAAAAATAAAATGGATTATATTGCATTACTTAGTATTATTATTCTAGTTATCTTATCTGGACTTTTTTCTGGTTTGACCTTGGGACTTTTGGGACTTGATAAAACAGAACTCGAAAGAAAAATAAAATTAAATGATCCTCAGGCAAAGAAGATTTATCCTCTTAGAAAAAAAGGAAATCTTTTGTTATCTACTTTGTTGTTGGGAAACGTTGCTGTTAATGCCACCTTAGCGATTTTTTTGGGGAGCATTGCAACAGGAGTGATTGCTGGGTTTGTTTCCACAGGATTAATTGTTATCTTCGGTGAGATCATCCCTCAAGCGACTATTTCAAGATATGCTATGGCTTTTGGTTCAAAAACTGCTTGGTTGGTTAGATTTTTTATAATCCTCTTTTTCCCAATTTGTTGGCCAATATCTAAAGCTTTGGATTATTTTTTAGGAGAAGAAATGCCAACTGTTTGGTCTAGAAATGAACTTGAAGAGATCATTAAATTCCACCAGAAATCGAATAAATCTAATTTGGATGCGGATGAAGAAAGAATTATTTTGGGTGCACTTTCTTATTCGCATAAAACTGCTGAAGATGTTTTAACACCGAGAAAAGTTGTTTTTTGCCTAGAGGAAAAAACTATTCTTAATAAAAAGATTTTAAATAAAATTAAAAAATCTGGTTTTACTAGAATTCCTATCTATAGAGAAAATATTGACAACATTATCGGTATTCTATACGCTAAAAAACTAATTGGAATTAAAGAAGGTCGGGAAGCGAAAGATCTTTGCCAAAAGAAAAATATTTTTAAAATTAATGAAAATAAAAAATTAGATGTATTGCTCAATGAATTTATTAAAAAGAAAACTCATATGGCAATTGTTTTTAATGAATATCATGAATTCGAGGGAATTGTGAGTTTGGAAGATATTCTTGAGGAAATTTTAAGAACGCAAATTGTGGATGAGGAAGACAAAGTTAGAGATATGCAGAAATTGGCAAAACGGAAGTGATTATTGTTTCTTGGGGTTATCGTATTACTACACTCACGAAATTTTAATTGCTAGACACAAATTAAAATTTCTTCGTTGGAGAGTTGAATTATTCATACAATTTCTATTATTATATATTACAAAAATTTTAAGTAAATTTCTAACCTCAATTTTGAAGGGAATTAAATAATTATTCGGAATCTATTCTTTTTTTGGTAGTGCTGCTTTAAGTTGATTTTCTAGAATTTGTTTTTCTGCCTGAAGAACTCTTGCCACTTCGTCGTAACCGTGAAGTCTTCTTGTTAACTCATTTAAAATATCTCCATATCCATTGTTTGACATAGATATTTTTTCAGGAGAAATTATTTCCATATGTGCGGGCATATATTTGAACATTAACATTGCTAAATTAAGTGGGCTTTCAACTTTTACTTCTACTTCTGCAAATGTTGTGAATAAATCTTTTTGATCCTGTACTTCTTTTGGTTCGTGAATTTTACTTTCTTCAACTGTTACACTTTTTTCTTCTTTTATTTGATCTATTATTTTTCCTAAAGCTTCGACTATGTGTTCTTTTGGTCTTCCCAGAATCTCAATGACCATCATTGCCGTTACTTTTATTTCTCCACTCATTTTTCCTTTTTTTGGGTTTTATTGTATACAAAAGCCCGAGTAAAATACAAAATATTCCTAAAGAATATTTCATAATTCCAGTCTCTTGTAACCTAGAAGTCGAATCTTGTGTTTTTATAGTTTTTGGGTTCAAATTTATCGGATCTGGAGGATTATTGTTTTTTGTTTTGTTGGGGAAAGAAATATTTCTCTCTGGAAGTTTTGAAGTTTTTGTTATGTTTTCTTTTGGTTCTTCAACTTTTTTTTCTTCGCAATTTTCTTTACCTTTTGTTCCTTCTTGAAAGATCCATTCCTTGCAAAAAGAAAAAGTATTTTCATTGTTAAAGAGGTCTTCAAACAAAGGGGTTTCATCAATTAAATTTCCTTGATGGTGGATTGAAATTTTTTCATCGCTGTTATCTAACCATTGAGTTTGGAATGTGTGAACAAAGTAGCCTTGGAAGGAAAAGTTGAAAGATAATTCGTTTCCATCGTTATTTGTGAAAATATAATTTTCTAAATTTATTTCTTCTTCCGAATAAAGTTCCATCCATTCGTTTCCCCCATCTGTTCCTAGAGGATTTGATTCTACTTCGGTTATTTGTAGGGCTGGTACTATTGGTAGGAGGAATAATAGGAGAATTATTTGAACGCGCATAGTTAGGGATTGTGAAAATTATTTTTAAGTCTTATTCATATATTTTATCTGAAAAAAAGATGGGGCCCAGGAGAGGATTGGTTGTCCGTTTCCGCTGGGGGGGGCATAAATTGTTCGGTAAAAAATGGATAACCTGTTAGGCGTGGCAAGAAGAAATAAAATGATAGCACGAATTTTAATTTTTTTAGGGAAATGACTAAGGCCTTGGAGAGATAAGTCTGCTTTTTGTTTCTTTTTTCTGCTCGAAGAGTACCCCTTTGAGGCAAAAAGAAAATTGGGGGTTCCTTTTTTGCCTTCTTTTTTTAAAAAAAGATTGCCTTAAAATTTAGAAAACATAATATTTTTAAACGCAAGAAACCTGATAATACTAATAACTGTCCCGTGTGGTTCGCCATATTGGGACTTCTTTTTTTTATGATAATGATTTTCTTAAATTGATTGAACCATCACAACAATTTCTTAATTGATAAGATGAACTTTTTGGAAAGAATGCGTTGATAACTTTTTTACCGTTTTTCTGAGCAAGTTTTATGGCTGGAATAAAATCTGCATCTCCTGAAATTATTATTGCGACATCATATAAATTTTCATAAGATCCTTTAATTAAATCTGTTGCTAAATAAACATCATCTCCTTTTATTGCAAAATCGACAGAGCCATTTTCTAAAATCATTTTTCTTAAAGTACAAAGAACGACATTGAAGTTTGCAATTTTCTTTATTTTATCTAAAAACTTTTTATGTTTATTGTATCCATTTTCATCAATTAATTTGTCAAGTAAAGCTGTGTAATAAAAAATATCGACAATTTCCCTTTTGGTTTCCACTTTTTTTATTATCTCTTCAAATTTAGTTTTTATTTTATATCTTTTTAGATTATGATAAAGATTACTTCCATCGATAAAAATAGCAACTCTTTCTTTTTCCATAACAGTAGACAGAGTAGATAGTTTTAAGATTTTGTATTTGTTAGGGGGGACTGATGGATTGAAGAGATAAACCTGCTTCCTTCGGGAAATAGTCAACTTATACAGAAGATATCCTTTCTGA
>Ga0075122_10003094_pt1 | contig 10605 bp, 20 predicted proteins | sample AntAceMetag02UKB_FD_69790 | JGI IMG/M metagenome (GOLD analysis project Ga0075122, IMG submission 69790) | Saline lake microbial communities from Ace Lake, Antarctica - Antarctic Ace Lake Metagenome 02UKB | ecosystem: Environmental > Aquatic > Non-marine Saline and Alkaline > Saline | place...
ATTCAACAAAAGATCAGGATTAAAATAAAGGGCTATGACCATCGGATCCTTGACAACTCTTGTCAGCAGATTATTGAGACTGTAATGAGATATGGAAGTGAAACAATAGGTCCAATTCCTTTACCAACAGAAATTCATCGTTATACGGTGAATAGGTCTACTTTTGTTAAAAAAGATGCTCGTGAACAATTTGAGATTAGAATTCATAAAAGATTAATAGAAATTTCTAATCCTAATCAAAAAATCATTGAAGCACTTACAAGCTTAGATTTGCCGGCAGGAGTAGATATAGAAATAAAGACGTAAACCAGAATGACTAGTCTATAGCAGTAATCTTAAGAGGAACTGGGCTAGTGCCCAGTTTTTCAATGTCAAATTTATGAAATTTATACTAGCTAAAAAATTAAAAATGTCGCAGGTTTTTGATGACAAAGAAGAAATTATTCCAGTAACTATTTTAGAAGCTGGGCCTGTTAAAATCACGCAGATAAAAACCGAAGATAAAGATGGCTATAAAGCTATTCAGGTTGGTTATGGATATAAAAAAAATCAAACAAAAGCTTTGATTGGGCATTTAAAAGATCTAGGAAAGTTTTCTTGGCTAGCAGAAATGCATGGAGAAGTTTCTGATTGTAAGGTTGGTGATGAAATTAAGGTAGATGTTTTTAAGGAAGGCGACAGAGTGATAGTGGTAGGAAAAAGCAAAGGAAAAGGTTTTCAAGGCGTAGTTAAGAGGCATGGATTTAAAGGATCTCCTGCAAGCCATGGAACAAAAGATAGATTAAGGGCACCTGGATCAATTGGATCTACTGGACTTCATCGTGTGGTAAAAGGTAAAAAAATGGCTGGAAGAATGGGTAATGATCAATTGACATTAAAAAAGATAGAAATTATAAAAGTCGATCCAGAAAAAAACCTTCTTTATTTAAAAGGAGCTATTCCTGGTAGAAGAGGTTCATTAATAAAGGTTATTGGATAAAAATTATGAAAGCGCCGATTTATAATCAAAAAGGAGAAGAATTAAAAAAGATTGAATTGTCTGATGATATTTTTGATAAGAAAATTAATAAGAATCTTGTACATCAAGTATATACAAGCCTTTTAAGCAATCGACGCAAACCATTAGCTTTTAGTAAGGATAGATCAGAAGTGAGAGGCGGAGGAAGAAAACCTTGGAGGCAAAAAGGAACAGGAAGAGCTAGACATGGTTCAAATCGTTCTCCTATATGGGCAGGAGGTGGCGTAACATTCGGGCCAAGAGCAAAAGAAAGAAATTTTAAAAAGAAGATAAATAAAAAGATAAGGCAGGATGCTATTAAAATGGTTCTTTCAGAAAAATTTAGAGATGGAGAAATTAGAATAGTTGAAAGCATCAATTTAAAAGAACAGAAAACCAGCCAGATGGATAAATTCTTTAAAAGTCTTTTAAAGATAGAAAAGAAATTTCCCACAGTTTTGTTTTTGATTAATTCAAAAAACAAAGAGTTGCAAAAGAGTACAAAAAACTTATCTTATGTTAAAATTATGAATGCTGAGAATATTGATCTGATAGAAATATTAAATAATAAATATTTGGTAATATCAAAAGATATTTTATCAATATTAGAGAAAAAATAAATCAATGAGTATTCTAAATATTTTTAAAAAAAAGGAAACCAAAGAAAAGAAAACGAAAGAAGTAAAAGAAAAGAAAGTTGAGAAGAAGAAGGTTGAGAAAAAGGTTGTAGAAGAAAAGAAGGTTGAAATAAAAAACAAGGTTGTTTTAGAAGGATCTTCTTCTGCTTTGTTAGTTAGTCCTTATCTAAGCGAGAAATCTACTTTTTTAAGGGATAAACAAAATAAATATATTTTTGAAGTTAGTCCTAGGGCAACAAAGAATGAAATAAAAAAACTTTTAGAAAATATTTATCATATTGAAGTGATTAAAATTAATGTAATAAATACTCCTGCCAAAGTTAAAAGATGGAGACAGAAAAAAAGTTATTTTAGCAGAAATAAAAAGATGATAGTTACTATAAAAGAAGGTCAAAAAATAGAATTAGGAATATGATAAAAAGATATAAACCGACAACACCATCACGTCGTCATTATACTGTTTCTGATTATTCTGTTTTGACTGACGATAAACCTTTTAAGAAATTAACTTCTTCTAGAAAAAGAAATGCTGGAAGATCTAAAGGCAAAATAACAGTTAGGCATAAAGGAGGCGGCAATAAAAAATTGTATAGGGAGATTATTTTTGGTGAACAAAAAAAAGGAGTTCCTGGTATAGTAAAGACGATAGAATATGATCCATATCGTTCCTCATTTATCTCTTTAGTATCATATAAAGACGGTGATTGGTGCTATATATTAGCTCCACAGAATTTGAAGGTTGGAGATGAAATCATTTGTGATGAAAAAACGCCTTTAAAAAAAGGAAATAGATTAGAATTAAAAAATATTCCAGTTGGAAATGTGGTACATAATATTGAAGTGAAAGTAGGAGGCGGTGGTAAATTAGCTAAATCAGCAGGAGCATCCGCTCAGATAATAACCCAAGACGGAAAGTATACTCATCTTAAAATGCCTTCTTCAGAGATAAGGAAAGTATTAGATATTTGCTATGCGTCATTAGGACAACTTTCTAATATTGAGCATGGAATGGTAAATATTGGAAAAGCAGGAAGATCTCGTCATTTAGGGAGAAGACCCTCTGTTAGAGGTACAGCGATGAATCCAGTTGACCATCCTTATGGAGGTGGAGAAGGAAGAACTCAGAGAGGAACTAAGCGACCAAAGAGTATTTATGGTAAAGTCACTGGTGGAGTGAAGACGAGGAAGAGAAAGAAATATTCCAATAAATTAATTATAAAAAGACGAAAGAAAAAACGTAAAAAATAATAATATGCCTCGATCATTAAAAAAAGGTCCATATGTTCATCCAAAATTATTGAAAAAACTCTCCAAAATAAAAATAGGGGACAAAACTCCTATTAAAACTTGGTCCAGAGATTCTATTATTACTCCAGGAATGGTCGGTTTTGTTTTTGCTGTGCATAATGGTAAAGATTTTATTGAAGTGGAAGCAAGAGAAGAAATGGTTGGACATCATCTAGGCGAGTTTTCAATCACTAGAAAATTCTTTAAACATGGTGGAAAAATGCAAAAAGAATTAGAAACAAAAGCAAAAACTATAGGAAAAACGCCTAATCCTGTAAAAAAATAAGAAAAATTTAGAATAAAACATGGAAGTTAAAGCCTCTTTAAAATATTTAAGAATTAGTCCTCGAAAAGTTCGATTAGTTGCTGATTTAATAAGAGGGTTATCTGTGAAAGTTGCAGAAGCTAATTTGCTTCATATTTCCAAGAGAAGCTGTAAACCCTTATTAAAATTATTAAAATCCGCTATAGCTAATGCTGAACATAATTTCGGATTAGATAAAAACAATCTTTTTGTTAGAGCCATTAGAGTAGATGAAGGGCCAGCTTTAAAAAGATGGCGCCCTAGAGCACGTGGAGCAGCTTTTCCAATAAGAAAGAGAACTTCTCATATCTTTCTTACATTAAAGGAGATTAAAGAAACTGAAACAAAGAAAGGTCAAGCCAAAAAAGAGGTAAAAGAAATAAAGGAAACAAAGAAAATAATAAAGGCAAAAGGTCCTGCAATCATTAAAAAACCTAAGTTAAGAAAAGAAGAAAAAATAGAAAAAATAATAAAGAGATCTGTTCCAAAACAAAAAATATTTCGTCGTAAAGCAATTTAAATATTTATATGGGTCAAAAAATTAATCCAAAATCTTTTAGAATAGGTATTAACAAGGGATGGCAATCTCGTTGGTTTAATTTGAAAGAATTTCCAGTATTATTAGAACAAGATCATAAAATTCGTAAATTTATTAATGAAAAAACTAAAACATGTAGAGTAGAAAGCGTAGGGATTGAAAGAAAAGCCGGCGATATTAAAATTATTATTAAGACTGCTCGCCCTGGATTGTTAATTGGTCGTCAAGGCCAAGGGATAGAAGCTCTTCAAAAAGGTTTAGCAAAATTATTAAAAATTAAAACACGTATTAATATTTCAATTGAAGAAGTTAAACATCCTGAAATATCTGCTGAGATTGTAGCTCAAAGCATTGCTGAAGATTTAGAAAAAAGAATGCCATATAGGAGAGTTCTCAAGCAATATATAACTAAAGTCATACAGCGTAAAGAAGTTTTAGGTGTTAAAATTTTAACTTCTGGTAGATTAGACGGATTAGAAATTGCCCGTAGTGAATGGTTAAAAGAAGGAAAATTGCCTTTATCTACCATTAGAGCAGATATTGATTATGGTTTTACTGAAGCGCATTGTACTTATGGAATAATTGGAATAAAAGTATGGATATATAAAGGAGAAAAGTTTTCAGATATTAACAAACATTAATTATCGTTATGTTACTACCAAAGAAAGTAAAACATAGAAAAATGCATAAAGGCCGAAAGAGATTTCGCCAAGTAGAAACTAGAGGAGTAGAACTTTCCTTTGGTAGTTTTGGATTAAAAGCATTAGAAGAAGTTTGGTTGACATCACAACAGATCGAATCAGCTTATCGGGCAATAGCTCGGTCTTTACAAAAAGAAGGGAAAATTTGGATGAGAGTATTTCCTGATAAACCTATTACTAAAAAAGCAGCGGAAACTACTATGGGAGGCGGAAAAGGCTCTGTGGATCATTACGTCTTTCCAGTAAAACCAGGTAGAATTCTTTTTGAAATAGACGGAGTTTCTTATGAAAAAGGAAAAGAAGCTTTTCGTTTAGCTAATTCGAAATTACCGATCAAAACTTCAATTATTAGAAAACAGATATAATTAAAATTATGGCAAAAACAGAAGAACTAAGATTAAAGCAGGAAGAAGAATTAAACCAATTATTATCTGAATCTCAAAAGAAATTACGTGAGCTGAGGTTTAATTTAGCAGGTGGTAAAGTTAAAAATGTACGTACGATCCGTGTTTTAAAAAAAGACATTGCTAGAATTTTAACTATTTTAAATGAAAAATCTAAGAAAATTATTTAACTATTTTTTTGTTTTGCCAATAGGCAGAAAGAAATAAACTTTAATTATGGAAAAACAAATTAAGAAACAAAAAAGAATATTAAAGGGAGGAGTTATATCAGATAAAATGGATAAGACCGTTGTAGTTAAGGTTTCTAGGTTAAAAGTGCATCCTAAATATAAAAGGCGTTATCGAACTTCTAGGAGTTTTAAAGCTCATGATGAAAAGAATGAATATCATACAGGGGATAAAGTGATTATTCAAGAAACAAGGCCTTTATCCAAAGGAAAGAGATGGAGAGTGAAAAGCAAAGAACAAATAATAAATAATAAAAAGGAAGAAGCATGATTCAGCCGCAAACAATTTTAAGAGTAGTTGATAATAGTGGTGCAAAAGTAATCCGTTGTTTTAGGGTATTAGGTGGAACAAGGAGAAGATATGCAGAACTTGGTGATATGATTGTTGCTTCTGTCCAAATAGCCGAACCTCGTAGGGAAATAAAAAAGAAGGCAGTTGTAAAAGCTATTGTTGTAAGACAGAAAAAAGCATTTAGAAGAAAAGACGGAAGTTACATTCGCTTTAATGAGAACGCTGCTATTCTTGTAAATGAAAAAAAAGAACCTATAGGAAACCGTATTTTTGGACCTATACCAAGAGAGATAAGGGAAAGAGGATATAGTAAAGCGGCAGGTTTAGCCCCAGAATTAGTTTAGATTTAAGATAATAAATTATGAATATTAAAAAAGGAGATTTGGTTTTAATAAAAAAGGGCAAAGATAAAGGAAAATCAGGGAAGGTTGTGAAGATTTTGCCAAAAGATGACAAAGTAATTGTTGAAGGTTTAAATTTGGTAAAGAAAATTCAAAAGCCTAAAAAGGCAGGTGAAAAAGGTCAGATTATTTCTATCCCAAGGCCTGTTTTTAGAGCGAATGTTATGTTAATCTGTTCTAGTTGTAAACAACCTACGCGAATTGGTTATAATAAAGATGATAAGACTAAATACAGAATTTGTAAAAAATGCGGTTCTAAAATTTCCTAAATTTATGAAATTTCCCTACAAAGAACAATTAAAAAAAATAGTAATTCCCGAAATGAAAAAAGAATACCATATTGGTAATGATTTTGGAGTTCCAAAAATTACAAAAGTAGTGGTTAATATAGGTATAGGCCGATTATCTGCAGGTTCGAAGAATAGTAAGGAATTAATTAAAAAGATTTCTGATATTTTAGCAATAATTACAGGTCAAAAAGCGTCTGCAAGACCAGCCAAGAAATCTATCGCAGGCTTCAAAACAAGAGAAGGGATGCCAATTGGTTTAAAAGTTACTTTAAGAGGTAAAAGGATGGAGGATTTTATTTATAAATTTGTTAGCATAGTTCTTCCAAGAGCTAGAGATTTTTGGGGAATTCCTTTAAAAAATATTGACGAGGCTGGAAATTTGAATTATGGTGTTAAAGAATGTAATATTTTTCCAGAAACAGAAAGTATACAAGATATGCCTTCTTTTGGATTAGAAATTACTTTTGTTACGAATACAAAAAATAGAGAGCAGTCGATAAAACTATATCAATTATTAGATTTTCCTTTATGGCAAAAAAATCAGTAGTAGCAAGATCAAAAAAAACACCTAAATATTCTTCACGTATTGTGAGGCGTTGTTGGCGTTGTGGAAGAAAGAGAGGATATATGAGAGACTTTGGTATTTGTCGCATATGTTTTAGGGAGTTAGCTTCAGTAGGAAAAATACCAGGAGTAAAAAAATCAAGTTGGTAAATTCATAATTCATTATTTAAATTTTACTATGACAGATCCCATTGCAGACATGTTAACAAGAATACGTAATGCTCAAGCAGTCAAAAAAACAACTGTTGTTTTCCCTTATTCAAAAATAAAATGGGAGATTTTAAATGTTTTATCAAAAGATGGCTTTATTAAAGGATTGGATAAAACAAATAAAAAAAATAAGAAATTTATTGAAATAATACTTAAATATGATGAAAAAGGATCTCCAAAAATTTCTGAATTGAAAAGAGTTTCCAAGTCTTCAAATCGTGTATATATTCAAGCAAAAGACATTTGGTTTTTTAAAAAAGGTTTAGGCTCAAAAGTGTTATCAACTCCAAAAGGCGTTCTTTCTGATAAAGAAGCCAAAAAGTTGAATGTTGGCGGGGAAGTTTTATTAGAAATATGGTAATTTAATTTTTATTATGTCTCGTATAGGTAAAAAAGAAATTAATATTCCAGATTCAGTCGAAGTGATTTTGGAAGGAAACAAGTTAAAAGCCAAAGGTCCTAAAGGCGAGGATTTTTTAATAGTTAAAGACGGTTTTAAAATTGATATTAAAGATAATATTTTATCAGTTATTCCTATTCCAGAAGAACAAAAGAAAGATACTTCTGCTCAATGGGGAACTTTAAGGGCATTAATTAATAATCTTATAACAGGAGTTGAAAAAGGATTTGAAAAACAGCTGGAAATTCAAGGAGTAGGTTATAAAGCTGACCTTGATGGTTCTAATTTAAATCTTAAATTAGGGCATAGCCATCCCATTATACTTTCTATTCCTGATGGATTAGATCTAAAGGTAGAAAAGAATATAATTACTATTAGTGGTATTTCGAAAGAAAAGGTAGGACAATTTGCCGCATTAATCAAATTTAAAAGGCCAGTTGAACCTTATAAAGGGAAAGGCGTTCGTTATGTTGGTGAAAAGGTATTGAGAAAAGCTGGTAAGAAAGTAGCAAGTACTGCTTAAATAAATTAAAAGAATAAATGAATAAATATAGTAAAAAAGACCAAAAAGAAAAGAGGCACAGAAGGGTAAGGGCGAAAATCTATGGTACAAAAGATAGGCCCCGTCTTTGTGTGTTTAAATCTAATAAACATATTTATGCTCAAATTATTAATGATGAAAAGGGATTTACACTTGCCTCAGCTTCTGATTTAGAAATTAAAGATTCAAAAAAAGATAAGAAAATTAATTTGGCACAAAAAGTTGGTGAATTAATCGTTAAGAAAGCGAAAGATAAAAAGATAGAAGTAGTTGTTTTTGATAGAGGTGGATTTAAATACCATGGTCGCGTAAAAACTTTAGCTGACGAAGCTAGAAAACAAGGTTTGCAGTTTTAATTTTGTAATAATTATGGCTTTTAATAGAAGACCGAAAATAAATAAAAGTGAGTTTGAAGAGAGTCTTTTGGATATTGCTCGTGTGACTCGAGTAGTAGCGGGAGGAAAACGTTTAAGTTTTCGGGTTACATTAGTGATTGGTAGCAGGTCCAAAGATAAACATGAAGTCGGTGTTGGGATATGTAAAGGTAAAGATGTGGCTCAAGCAATTCAAAAGGCAAGTAATAAAGCAAAAAAGGCTCTTATTACGGTTCCAGTTCTTAACGAAACTATTCCACATGAAGTAAAGGCGAAATATAAAGCATCAAGGGTGATTATAAAACCGGCTAAGAAAGGAAAAGGGATAAGAGCTGGTGGAGCAGTACGAACTGTATTAAAACTAGCAAATGTTCCAAATGCTAATGCTAAGATTTTAAGTTCTAGTAGTAATGCTATTAATAATGCCAGAGCAACTATTATTGCTCTTTCTAAATTAAAGGATTCTATCAATGGCGATGCTAAACAAGTAATAGAAGAGAAAAAAGAAATAAAGAATAAGAAATAAAGAATTATGCAAATTCATCAGTTAAGATCAAATAATAAATCATCTAAGAAAAGAAAAGTTGGCAGAGGTGGTAAAAGAGGTACTTATTCAGGCAGAGGAATTAAGGGACAGAAATCACGAGCTGGATCAAAGATAAAATCCCAAGTAAGGGAGATGGTATTAAAATTTCCTAAAAAACGTGGAATATCTTTTAATAGTTTAAAAAAGAAACCTTTAGTAATACAATTAAAAGATATAGCAAAAACTTTTCCTGATGGAGGAATTATCACTTCGAAAAAGTTAAAAAAGGCAAATTTAATAGGCAGTAAAAAAGGTGAGTTTCGCTCAATTAAAATTTTGGGTGCCATAGCTTTGTCTAAGAAATATATTATTAAAAATTGTTTAGTTTCTGAAAAAGTAAAGGAAGTAATTGAAAAAGCTGGAGGGAAAATAGAACCAAAAATAAAATAGATTTATATGTTTAAAAGTCTTTTAGCTTTATTAAAAACACCAGATTTAAGAAAAAAAGTATTTATAATACTATTGCTTTTAGTAGTTTTTCGAATAATGGCTACTATTCCTTTGCCGAATGTTGATAGGGAGCAATTGCAAGTTTTCCTTGATTCTAATCAGATATTTGGACTTTTTAATATTTTTACAGGTGGAGCTTTTAGAAATATTTCAATTGCTTTGCTTGGTGTTGGTCCTTTCATTACAGCTTCTATTATAATGCAGCTCCTTACAATGGTTTTTCCTGCTTTAAAGGAAATGCTTAGTGAAGGAACTGATAAGGAAAGGGCAAAATTTATGCAATATTCTCGTTTACTAACGATTCCTTTGGCTGCTTTGCAGGGATTTGGTTTTTTGAATTTATTAAGTAGGCAAGGCGTAATTGTTTTTGCTAATCCTATAGATTTAGTGAGAGATATTGTTATTGTTACTACAGCTTCAGTCTTTTTGATGTGGATTGGCGAATTGATAACAGAGCAAAAATTGGGTAATGGAATCTCTTTAATAATCTTTACAGGTATTGTTATAGGTTTTCCGCGTCAGATTATGCAGACAGTAATAAGTACAGATCCTACAAGAATTCCTAATATGATAGCTTTTTTTGCAATAGCTCTTTTGATGATCGTGGGAGTAGTTTTTATTTCCAGGGGCGAAAGGAGAATTCCTGTAAGTTATGCTAAACAGGTACGTGGAACAAAAATTTATGGAGGTGCTTCTACATATTTACCAATGAAAATAAATCAAGCTGGCGTAATTCCTATCATTTTTGCTCTTTCTATTTTGATGTTTCCTCAAATGATTAGTCAGTTTTTAGCAAGTTCACAAAGCCCATTTATGCTTAAAATGGCTCTCTTTCTGCAAGGATTTAATCAACAATCAATTTTTTACCTTCTTTGTTATTTTGGTTTAGTTGTTTTGTTTACTTTTTTTTATACAACTATTACTTTTAATCCTGAAACTATTGCCGAGAATTTACAAAAAAGAGGTGGATTTGTGCCTGGTTATAGGCCTGGCAAAACAACTTCACAATATCTTGTTAATACTAGTCATAAAGTAACTCTTTTTGGGGCTATGTTTTTAGGGATGATAGCCGTTCTCCCGATAATTATGCAGCAATTTACAGGCATTACTACTTTTGCTATTGGTGGAACTTCAATTTTGATTATGGTAAGTGTGGCAATAGAAACCATGGACACAATAGAAGCTCAACTAATAATGCGTGAATATGAAATCTCGTAATATCATTTTTTTAGGTCGCTCTGGTTCAGGGAAAGGCACGCAGGCAGAATTATTAATGAAAAAATTTGCTCTAGCAAATATAGACACAGGTGATATCTTAAGAAAATTAACAAAAAGAAATGATAAATTCGGAAAAACAGTTTTAAAAACTATTTCCCATGGGAAATTAGTTCCAATTTGGTT
>Ga0075122_10003096_pt1 | contig 10602 bp, 20 predicted proteins | sample AntAceMetag02UKB_FD_69790 | JGI IMG/M metagenome (GOLD analysis project Ga0075122, IMG submission 69790) | Saline lake microbial communities from Ace Lake, Antarctica - Antarctic Ace Lake Metagenome 02UKB | ecosystem: Environmental > Aquatic > Non-marine Saline and Alkaline > Saline | place...
GGGGGGGGGGGGGCAGGGCTAACAGCTATGATTAATCATGGGTATGATCAAGGTCTTGAGGTTGGAAAGAGTGAGGGAAAAGCCAGCGCGAGAGCAAAGTATATCTCTGGAGTGGATCGAGATGGAGATGGAACTAATGAGTTCAAAGTTGTAACTAATGGTGGGGCTACTAATTATTTTGTTTCAAATCCAGTTCCGGCAGTTTATGATATTAATGGAAGGCGTCTTAGGGGTTTAGAGGGAGATTTCGTTCTTGCTTTATCCGCAGCAGAAGCAGAATTAGCAAGATTAAATCGTAGATCTGTGAAAGAGCAAGAAAATTTGCAAGCTAGCACTGCAGCAAAATTAAGATATCTAACTTCTGAGTTAAATCTTGATCAAAGAGAAGTAAAAGAGAAATATGGATTAATTATTACTGGGGGTCAGAAATAAAATGACGGGAGAAGAAGGAATAAGGATAAGCTGCCCTAGAATGGGGGGGAAAGAATATTTTTTAAGAGGACCTACTACAAATAAAAATAGAACTGATTTCAGGGATATTAAAACCGGGAAAGTTGTCTCTTTTTTAACTTCAGAATTTTATGCAAAACCTTCTGGAGATGTTGTTTATGAAGGAGATAGTGTCATAGAAATGGGGGGTCGAGATTAAAATGACAGAAAAAGAAGGAAGACAAGATGTTGGGAGAAAAAGAATTACAATGTATAAATATCCTTATGATTTTCGAGATGGGATAAGAAATGTTAAAGAGTATGGTCAGGCGGAAGTGTTAAGACATGATTGGGAAAGAACAAAGGAAATTACTTCTCGGGAGATGACTAGTGCCCTTTTTACAGTATTGGGGTATGCTGTAGCTATTCCTGTTGCTGCTATTATGGCTTACCAAGTTAATAAGAGAATTTCAGAAAGGATGAAAAAGGAAAAACGATTAAGAAAGTTAAAAGCTGAAGGAGCAACACAATGATAGTACAAAAAGAATTAATTGAAAGAGTAAAAGATTATTTCAATCTTAATATTTATGAGACGAAGGTTTGGTTAGCTTTATTGTCTAAAGGAGTTGCATCAGCTGGTGAGGTTGCGAGCATTTCTGGAGTTCCGAGGTCTAGAACTTATGATGTTCTTGAATCTCTTGAGAAAAGAGGATTTGCAATAATCAAACTTGGTAAGCCAGTGAAATATCTTGGACTTAAACCTGAGACAATAATTGAGAAGATGAAACGGAATGCTCAGAAGGATGCGCATGATAGAGTTGAGAGACTTTCGAAGATTAAAGAGTCTGATGAGTTTGTTCAACTTGATAAATTGTATAAGGGTGGAATTGAGCCTGTGAAGAGAGAAGATGTTTCAGCTTCGCTGAAAGGAAAGTCGAACATTTCGCATTATCTTAGAGAAATTTTGGAAAATGCGCAAAAGGAAGTTATAATCTGTACGCACGTTGAGGACATAAATCGAAGAGTAAGTTTGTTTAAAGAAACAATTGACAGATTGCAAAAAGCGGGAATGAAAGTTGTTGTTGTCCTTAATGGCGAGGAAGAAATGGTTCAAAGAATAGGCGAGAGACTTGGAGTTAAAGCGAAGAAAACAGAAATCAAAGCAAAGTTTTTTATCATAGATCGAAGGGAAATTTTATTCTACTTAGCGAAAGACGCGGACAACGATGATATTGCTGTTTGGTTGAATTCAGATTTTTTCTCGACAGCTTTTGCCGACATGTTTGAAGGAGCAATGAAAGTTGCAGATGCTGAGAAAGCCAAAAAAGATAAAAAGGTAAAGGGGAGGAAATAAGGATGGGTGAAAGTGATTCATCGGGGTCTGAAGAAAGACATGATTATCAGCCCTATGCAGATGGGGGGGAACTTCCTGGGGTGTTGCGTAAAAGAACAACAGGGGATTTAAAGGAAGATCGAAGACGTATTATGCAAGTTTATTTTTTAACTCATGAACATGGCTCTAAACTTGGGGTGATTCCTAAAAAAATTACATTTAGAAGGAGCGATAAATAACTTTATTCAACAATCTTAAAATTTTTGACATACATTTCTCGAATTTTTCTTTTGTTGGCTTTGTTTTTTGTCCAAACGTTTAGAAATTCCTTTAAACTTTGAATTGGAATTTCTTTTGCGTAAATTGTGTTGTTCTTTATTAAAGTCTTTTTATGAATTTTCTTAAATTTTTTGACGTGGTGTTTTTCTTTCAAATTTGGGCCTTGGAAAACAATTTGCTTTTTTGGTTTGACAGAAAGGAATATTCTTGCAGATTGTTTTTCGTTGTAAAGAAATCCGGAATTTTTAATGTCAAAAACTTTTGAAATTTCTTGGTTCAAATGTTTGTAAAATTTCAAAAGTTTTGTTCCTGCTATGTCTCCCGGTTGTTTGGCTGTTTGGATTTCAAGAATAAGGAATTGGTTTTTGTTTTTTTCTGCTTTGGTTTTTTCTTTTTCTAAATTTATTTGTGTTTTGTGGAAGAAATTTATAGAGGGTTTTTTTAAGAAATTTCTTGCGTGGGTCTGGAATTTTTCAAAAGTTTCTTGGGAGAGGGCAGCAAGGACATTTCTTTTCTTGTAAGTAGGATCAACCAAGATTATTGGGGATTGAAGTTTTGAAGAGTTTAATTCGAGCAAAACTTCTGAAGGTCTTTTGAATTGTTTTTCAATATCAATTATTAATTGTTTCCCTGTTTTTACTTTTATTGTTTCTCTAAGAAATTTTTCAAAGGATTTATAATGCAAAATTAAAAGTTCCAGAGCATATCCTGAAAAACCTTGGATGTATGATTCGGCACCGTAGCAATTGCAGGCGTGAGTGAAGGCTTTTGAGATTTTTATTTCATCTAAAACTCTTTTTGCTTTTGCTTTTTTATTTACATAACTTACATGGCTGTATGAGAGGTCTGTTATATTTTCAGCTTTTTCTGGAGAAGGGGATTTTTTCACAGGTAATATTTCTAATTCTATATTTTTTGTTGCTGATATTTGGAAGTAATCTCTTGAGCCGTGCAAAATTCTTAGGTTTGGTTTGGGTTTTAAGTTTGTTAAGATATTTTTTGTTAATTTTGAGATTTCTTGATTGGGATATTTTTCATTAAATCTTATAAAAATATCCACATCATATTTCTCTTTTTGTATTAAAGTTTTCTTAGCATAGCTTCCCCCAATAAAAATTTCAGCTTCAATATTCAATTTTGAGATTTGGTTTTTTAATTTTCTTTGGAAATCCTTTAATATGAAAGCTATCTTTTCTTGGGCCTCTTTGTTTGGGGTTATCTCTTTTAGAATTTCTTTGTATATTTTTTCAGTTGTTTTGGTCATGGTTTATTATGGAGTAGGGGATTTATAATTTTAACTATTCCATTAAATTTATTAATGGTGTTTTCTTTAGTCTCGCATGCCACACCAATGTGTACATTGTAAAAGAATTATTCCTGCTGGAAGTAGGGAATTAATCGAAGGGTGTAAAGATTGCCAGGGCCATTTTTTCTTTTATATTAGGGATGAGCAACTTGAGCAAGTTAAGAAAGAGCCTGTTGAACTTGAAGTAGAAGATAAGAAGCAAGTTGAAATGGATATCCGTGAGATGGCTGGCATCGAGAAAGAGGATGCTCCCGTTATCTTGGATCTCGAATCTATAAGGGCAACTGGAAGTGGAAGATATGAAATTGATCTTGCAAATTTGTTTAGCAAAAATCGACCTTTAATATATAAAATGGAAGAAGGAAAATATATCATCGACCTGACTTCGTTAGTGCTTCCTAAGAAAGAGGAATGAAAGTTGAATTTTAGGATATAAATAATTAAAAAGTCTTTTTCTTATTCTTGTTGATGGAATGGAGAGCGATTGATAGGCCAGGATATTTTGGTCAGAGCAGAGATGGGCTTTTCTCACAATGGAATAATGAGTTTGGAGAAGGAAATTGGAAAATTGCTTGGCAATGGGGAGGAGAGGTTATTGAAAGATCTGATGCGTTACAAGTTTATCAAAGAGCATATACTTGTTTTTTACAATCTGATAGAAAAACCCTTCGTTGGTTAATCGAATTTGATGATATTTTTGATACGGCGCCTTCTAATGTTGATGCGGCACTAAGTTATGATGTTCAAGAAACACCAAATAATCACATTCATGATGTTGCTATTAGAAGGGCTGTTGTTTTGGATTTGGGATTAAATTTTCGGGCAAGAAAGGGATTGCTTCATGTTCAGCCTGAAAAAAATGGGGATTTACTCGGGCCACATAGAGTTCCTTTTCATCTTCCGAGAATGATTTATAGAGGGAAAATTAAATATAAAGGAAGAGAAAGAGATTTTGATAAAAATCCTCCCTGGTGGTTACAAAATAATCTTCAAGGAATTCCAGATAGTATAGAAATGTTTTATCAACAAAATAAATTATTACAAGTTAAAGAGTAACTTATCCTTTCAACATAAGTTCAATTTTCTTTGGATTTCGCTTTATCTCTTTAATGATGCTTGCTGGGCCGATAATTGTAACTGCTCCGAGATCTCCTCCAGCCAAGGTATCTAGAACGGATTTTTTAACTCTTTCAATAAAGGTTTCTTTTTTTGAATTATCAATAACTGCTAGTTCAATTCCTTTGAAGCTTTTCACATGGCCAATCATTGCCATCGTATCCCCGATCAATCTCGTTTCTTCTTCTGGTTGAAGTTTTCCCTGAAGAATTAAAATATTATTTCCTAGAACTATTTCCAAGACTTTTCTTATTCTGTCGTTGCTACCCAACTCCCGAATTTCATAATAAGGCATGAACTGGATAGAAAATCCTTTTAGCTTACCTAGCTTCTTTTTTGAATTTATCTTTTTTACCATCTTCCTCTTTTTTATTTATAATATTTAGGGGTTTTTAATGTTTTTTATCTTATCTTTTTTGAAAGTTTAAAAACTGATTCGTAGAACTCTTCTAAATTTTTTCCAGTCTTTGCACTTATTCCAATTGTGTCATACTCTGGGAATGCTGACTCTATTTTCTTTATGTCTGCTTTTTTTAAGTCAATTTTGTTTGCTATAATTAAAACAGGGATTTTTCTTGCTTGCAGATTTCCGATTATTGTTATATTAACCTGGTTGTAAGGATTTTCTGTTGCATCAAGAACCACAACAACTAAATCCATGTCCTCTAGCCATTTTATACTCTCGACTACTCCTTGCGTTGCCTCTTTGGCCCTCTTTTTAGCTTCCTTCTTTTTTACTTTGTATTTTAAGAATTCTTCGTAATCTATTTTTGTTGCAATTCCCGGTGTGTCAACCATTTTGAACATTAGGGTTTTCCCTTTGTATTCAATCTCAACTTTTTCTTTGAACTGTACATTTCTCGTTTCGTGTGGGATTTTGCTCACACTTCCCATTTCTTCTCCGGTGAAATCTTTGCAAATATGGTTTGCTAAGCTTGTCTTTCCGGCATTTGGGGGGCCGTAGAAACCGAGTTTTATTTCACGATTATTTTTAAATAAGTTTGAGAATATTCTTGAAAAAAAGTTTTTCATTATTTTTATCACCATATTTATTCTTGTATTTTAGGTATTTTAAAGTTTTGTGTTGTGGAGTAGTTATTTTGTTATTGAATTTTTCCACTCCAAAAAAATACAAAAACTTTATAAAACAGCTGAGTTTGGATATCTAGAATTAAATGAGGTATATTTTTTAAAATGGACGAAAACGAACAAGTTCAAGAAGCTGCTCCGGAAGCACCTGCTGAAGAAGCTACTGAAGCCGCTCCAGAAGCGGAAGAAGCTGCTGAGACTACAGATGATGCTGCAGAGCCTGCAGAAGATGCTGCTGAAGACGTTGTTGCTGAAGACGCTCCTGTTGTTGACGAAGAGAAAACAGAAGAAGTTGCAGCAGAGCCAGAAGCAGACGCAGAATAAATTTATTTATTTATCTCTTTCTTTTTTATTTTTATTTTTCCTATTGTTGGTTTTAGAAAACTTTAATAACTTATTTTAAGTTCTAGAGATATGTGGATAAGCAAACTTTTGGGTTTTGTATTTTTTTTACTTGTCTTAGTTTTACTCAGTATTTATTGGTTTTATCCTTTTTCTGGGGTTGAATTTAAACATGAAAAAAATGATGGCAATTTTTCTCTATCTTCAGGGGTTAATGGAAGTGGAGAATTTCAGTTTTATGAAAATATGAGGTATCCTTCAAATGAGATTAGTTATAGGATTCATGATTGTCCGCTCCAGCAAATGAATGATATGGAACGGGCGTTGAGAATAATTGAGGATTTGACCATTTTGGAATATGTTTCCGTTGAATCTGGAGAGGAACTTTATATTACTTGCGAGAGTGGGAACGTTATGAATGGGGATTTATTTGTTGCAGGTGAAGGCGGACCTTCAAAGATTATTGAAACGGGGGATTATAATCTTATTCTTGAGGGTAAAATTTTATTGATAAGGGTTTCTGATTGTCCGCAACCAAATGTTGAAGTGCATGAGTTGTTGCATACCTTGGGCTTTGGGCATTCAGAAAATCCCAATAATATTATGTATCCGATTTATGAATGTGGACAGGAAATTGGGGATGAGATCCCAAATTTAATTAATGAGTTATATTCTATAGAAGCAAAACCCGATTTGGCATTTGAGGGTGTCTCTGCTCAAATAAAAGGGCGGTTTTTAGATGTTAATTTTAGTGTGGTTAATCGGGGTTTGATAATTTCGGAGGATTCTGAGGTAGTTGTATATGTTGAAGGCAGAGATGTTAAAACTTATGACTTAGAGGAAATTGAACCTGGGGCAGGAGTTGTCGTTAAGCTTGGAGGCATAGCCATCAGAGAGATTAATCCTGATGAAGTTTCTTTGGAGATAGAAAATAATTTTGGTGAAATGGATAAGTTAAATAATAAAATAATTCTTGGTTTGCAGTAATCGTTTTTTTGTGAATAAAAAATAAAATAAAAGAAAAAGTTTTTGGATTTTTAAGATAACTAATCATCAAGATCTAATTGATCAAGCTCTTTATCAAAGTTGTCTTCAATCTCTTCGGGGTTTTTGGAAGCTTCGTCGAAGCTTTCTGTTTTTGACATTTTTTACCTCGTTTTTTTGTTGCTCCAAAAAGATTTGTAGGGTTTTTAAATACTTCTGTCCTCGAGGCTATATTTTAAAATTATTTTTTTTATATGGAAATAACTTTAGTTATTCTAAAATGGTAATAAGAAAGGTTTTTAAATTGAGTAACTGATGAAATTTTATGATAGATGGGGAAAAAGGAAATATGGGTATGGGTAGACGAGTATGTTTTGAAGATAGTGAGAATCAAGAATATTTTTATGGTCATCATTTTATAGGAAACGAGGATAATTTCCTTTCACATGTTTATCCCGTCGCTTTTTTGGAAGATATTGGAAAACTTGTTTGGGAATCAAGGGGGGTTTCAGGGTATTCTTTAGCAAGTTTTTGTTCTGATGGGTCGGGGGAAGGGCTTCTTTCTTTTCCTCATTATAGGCCTCTTGAAGGGGGGGGCAGTAAAAGAGTTTCTTTGATTACTGGAAAGGATGTTTCGGAAGTGGTGTCAAAGTTGAATGCTCAGAAGAACAGCGGGTTTTTTGCAAATGTTCTTGAGGAAGTGGATGGAATTCTTTTAACACAACAAAATTTATAAAGGTCTTTTCTTTGAATAATTTATGGAAAAAGATATAGGGAAAATTTCTAAGAATGATCAGTCTGATATTGTTATTAGAGTTGATGATTTTGGTGGTAAGCGAGGGTTGACTGTTCGAGAATTTGTTACAAGTGATAGATATACTGGTTTTACAAAAGCGGGCGTTAGAATTTTAGCTGCTGATTTTCCAAAGTTTAAAGAAATGATTAATTCAGTTTCTGAAGAAGAAATGGCTCAGCCTGCTGATGGTGGTGAAGCTCCGTCTGAAAAGCCAATTGAGAAAAAACCGGATGCTGAGCAAGAAACCTTGCCAGATTATTAAAATGATAGAATACGTACCTGTAAATAAAAATCTCCCTCCTCTTGAAAGTATTAGAAGATGGAGAAAATATTTTTTGGCTTCTCAAAGTGAAGCCCGATCTCGTTATGATGATTCTATGGCAGGTGAGCTTACTGAAGAAGATGTTGTTGGATCTAGAGATTTGATTATTGAAGCTGGTAGAGGTTCTGTTTGTTTAGGGTGATGTTTATTAAATTTTATTAAAATAAAAATGTCTGGAGAAAAATGTCATAGTTGTGGTGAAGTGACAAGGGATTCTTTTAAATCTGGAAGGTATGAGATTTCTGTTTGTGTTCCGTGTTATGAAGAATTTTGTATGGGGGCTTTTGGTTCTAGAACGGATTTTTCTCTGGGGGGTTTTTTGATAATTATGCTGAGAAACACGGTCTTGAGAAAAAAGTAAGGTCAGATTCAGCGAGACAATTGGAAGTAGAAGCAAGACGGACCTCAGAAAATTCTCTTTGGGAAATCCCGGAAGAATAATCCTATAACCAACCGGCTAACAAAGCGATACCAACTAAGAACAATAATATGCCTGCGATTAAATGTAATTTTTTAATATTTCTTTCTTTCCATCCTGAGACGTCTTGGACTTTTGCGAAACCCCAATAAACAATTAGAGTTATAACTATCATGGGGATTACAAAAATTATATTGTAATATAAAAGCCACGGAATAGCTTTTAATATCCCAATTTCGGATAAGAGCCCCGACACTACAACGTATGGCCCGATTGTACAGGGAAGTAGAAAGATCGTCACAAGGAAACCTATTATGAACGCCCCGCCCGGAGAGGTTATTCTGTTTATTATCTTTTTAATTTTTGGTCTCATAAACAAGGGCATTTCAGTTCCTGTTGAACCTGGACGATAAACAAAAAAATCTTTAATATTTAAAGCACCGATAATCATCGCTAAAATTGCAAGCCCGTTATACACATAACCCGAATTTTCTCTTAGAAAATTTGCAAAGGTACTGAATATTTGAACAATAATTACTCCGTAGAACATGTAACCGATATAGATTGCTGCGGTGAAGCTCAAACCGGCTGCAAGGATTTTTTTCCGTTTGTCCGGATTTTGTATTAAAATGGAAACAAGGACCATTGTTAAAACGGCTATTGCACATGGATTAACAGAGTCCGCAAGAGCCAGGGTTGTTATTCTCAGTAAGTTTGTTAGTTCTGCCATTTTAGCAATTTGTCAATGTTTTTAATTTCTCAATTGATTGGACCCCAGAGTATAGCTTTCCATTGATTTCCCATGAAGGTGTCCCGCGGATTTCAGCTTCTCTGCATTTTGTCCAATTATTATTACATAAGAATATATCTAAATATTGAGAATTTTCTCCAAACATCTCTTCTTGTATCCCACAATAATGGCATCCTATTTGAGTATAGAATATTGCGTTTTCTCCTATGCATATTGCAGTTTCTTTTTCTGGAGTTACAGTGTTCTTTGGAAAATAGATTATGCCAAAAGCCAAAAGAAGAATTATTATGATTATGGCGAGAGACCATATCTCTGATTTTTTTATTTCTTTCATTTGAATATAAAATGTTTATTCAGTTTTATTTTATTTTGTTTGTTATGTTTTTCAATTTTTACAATATCTTTCTCTTTTAATTTTTTTAATGCTCTAGAGACTCTTACTTTATTCCCTTTTAATCGCGATTGAAATATTTCCCCATTATTTTTATCTAATTGATTTAATACTAAATTTTCATCCTTGTCAAGGAACTTTTTTACAGTCTCTATGTTGAATTTTACTTTTTTCTCCTTTTTTTCTATTTGTAATGATAAAAGGTAATAAATTAGTCCACCCACGAATATAATTGAAAGGATTATGAAGAGTGCGATAAAGTTTTGGCTTACCATCTTTGGACATGCACATGATTCAACTTGAAAATGTTCCCCCAATAATAAACTAATTGATATTACAAGGGCTATAAAGGATAGGGACGATATTGCGAGGATTATATAATTTACCCTTTTGTTCATAGATGAATTAGAAATTTTTAGTTTTTAAATCTTTTTATAGTTTCAAAAAAGTGAAACCCTTCTTTTTATAGTTTCAAAAAAGTGAAACTTGTTATTTAATACCTCAGCATCATCTCACAACACCATAAATCAAAGATTTCTAGATGCTCCCAACTCCTAATATTGTGGCTGAAGTTCGGAGTGTCCAAATTGAATTGTTAGATCTATTTTTTTCTCTAAATCTTTTGGGAGTATCGGAGTGTCGCAAGCACCGTAGCAAGTTCCAAACCAAATTAAGAAATCAACGTTTGGAAACTTTGTTTTTAGATAGTTTTCAATAGCAAGAGAATAACTTTTGAGGCCGTCAGGGAATTGCAATAAGATTCTTTTTGCTTTTGAAGATTTTATTTGTTTTTCTATTTCATTAAATTGCAAATCATAATGTTCTTGAATATCTTTAAGATTTTTCATTTTTATCTAAAATTCTGTTTTTTCTGTTTCAAGATAACCGTTCCTTTTTATCCAGTCTGCTTGGCCTGGTTTGTATTTGAAAAGAACGTCTCCTTTGGTATTGTCTAATTCCCAAGGCTCTATTATTACAACATCTCCAGGCCTGAGCCATAAGTATCTTTTTAATCTTCCTGGGACCCTACAGTTTCTTGTTTTGCC
>Ga0075122_10003097_pt1 | contig 10602 bp, 10 predicted proteins | sample AntAceMetag02UKB_FD_69790 | JGI IMG/M metagenome (GOLD analysis project Ga0075122, IMG submission 69790) | Saline lake microbial communities from Ace Lake, Antarctica - Antarctic Ace Lake Metagenome 02UKB | ecosystem: Environmental > Aquatic > Non-marine Saline and Alkaline > Saline | place...
ATACTGCAAGAGAGATTGTGCATCTGCGTGATGATTCATACTTAGTGGTATCTGACAAAGGAATTTCTGTTTTACAATTTGATTCGTCAGGAAATCCTAAGATTAGTAATGCAAGTATTGATTTTGAACAGTTCAGGCGCCCCTCTGAAAATTCTTATAGAAATCAAATATTATGTCCTCAAACAGCACTTGTTTTTGATGGATGGGTGATTGCATCTGGATATAATGCAACATATCGTGCAAGGGTTTCTGAGGTACTATCAGGAAATCTTGACTGGAGTCCTGTAGAGATGGAGGGGTTGCGCATTCAGCACTTTCGCACATTTAGTCAAAGCAAGAGATCGGGAATGATTTATGCAGGTGGCTGGACATATCCCGATAAAAAACGGCCTGGAACTGGGCTATATGTTAGTCATAATGGTGGTGAGAGTTTTGAGAAACATCCATTTTGGGAACAAATAACTCAACACAGTGATGCTTATGAAAGCCAATTAGGAATGTTGATCAATATAATTAAAACTATTGAATACGAAGGTCATGAATTAGTTGTTATTGGAGGTGAAGGAAGCGGCAATCATACTAGAGATGGATATGATCAAAGGAAACCTTTTTTGGAAATACTCGTTGATGGGGAATTATATGCTGGGGATCTCAATTTAAACGAGCTTGCTTTACAGTTAGGAACAGATATGGTTTCTCCAGGAGGAATGGTGGTTTGTTATAAAACAGGTGAACTATTTCTAGCCGGATATGCAAGAGAGATTGCAAGTACGTCAATCTCTGAAATTGTTGAAGGCCATTTATCTGCACAAAAACAGAATGAAAGTGTCAGAAAAATAAACTGGGTTCGCAGGAGTTGTGCTGATTCAGGTAGAAGAGACTTTGGTGCTATTGAGTTACAGATATCACATGATTTATGGGGAACTCCCTACCTTGTTGTATCAGGACAAACTTGGGAGAAACCATTAAGACCTGTTGGGGTAAGAAGAGCTAAATTGGACAAAGGTGCTTTAAAAAAATAAAAATACATTTAGGAAAAATTAAATTGCTACTCAAGTAAGACTTTCAAGAAGTGAATTCCAATACTGTTCGGCAAGGTATTGACGTATTGCGACTATACCCTATAATTTGATTTTCTGCTTTAAATATAGTAATATGCTTTAGTTAAACATATTAACGATATTTCGCTCTTTTCTATTCAAAATAGTGCACAGGAGGCAAAAAGTGGTAAAAATTAAGACTTTAGTTACTTTTTACACAACTGGAAAAGCCGTAGAGATAGAGATGTATAAAGTTAGTCCCTATACGGTTCAAGTAACGGTTGTCTACCGCAATTTTAAAAAAATATGGGGATTTGCCAGCTGGGACAACCTTTGGAGTTGTTTGTTTCTACCGCAAGGTAGTTCTATGAGTTTTGAACATCATGCTTTCAATAAAATATCTCATCCGAAAAGGGAATGGAGTAACCACCTTAAATTACATTTTGAGAGCAAGGACAAGAAAAGGAAAGTAAAAGTCAAATGGAAAGATTTTCGAGAAGCACTATTGGCAATTAAGTAAAATTTAGTTATTCAACAAGAACATACCCTTTGGGTGTTAATTAAAAAATTGCTTAAGACGCTGCGGGGTGTGGAGAAATCTACAAATCCAAACCTCAAAGCGTCTTTTTTATTGGAGGAAGCAATTAGTTAACACCGTTTCCTTGTTCCCAACAAATTTTTGTATATACGTAGTTTGACTGTTATTAGTGCATGCAATACAAGTGGGGTGAGTTTTGCATAGAGCCCCCGCGGTGGCGGGGTTCCCGTAATCCTTGTAAAAGGGAGCATTGGAGTAGTTGCCATATTTAGAATCACTAAATAAATCCAACATGTCAAACTATTTTAAACTTTGAGACACTAGGCGTCTCACAATGTGAAAGTAGAAAAAATTAATACATTACCTTCATTCCTACTTTTTATCCGCCGCCAATTTTAACAAGTTCTCCGAAAACCCACCCCTCTTGGCCATCAAGTTTGATTTTCACCCAGCCGTCTTTTTCCTCCAAAAGAGGAAAGCTTTGGCCAGCGGCAACCTTAGCTAAAATCTTGCCTTTTAAAGATGGACTTTCTCTAACCACAATCCAACTTCCCTCATCGGCAGTAACCCTCGCCAAAACTTCTCCGCTAACGGCACCTTTAACCTTCTCACTTTCTTGAGTTGGCGTTGTGAAAGTATAGTAAGCGTCATAAACATAGTTTTTGTTTTGGGACATAACCTCAAAATAATAGAGTTTGCCCGGCTCCAAGTCTTTTAAAACCATCCGGTGTTCCTTAACCTGTTTATTAGAAAAAACTTTCTTGCCGTAAGAAGTGGAAAAACCATAGTTAACCTTGCCGGTGGCATAATGGTTGGTGCGCCAATAAACAACCGCTGTCGTTGGGCTAACTTCTTCTATCCGAACATCAGCGATTCTGGTTGGTTCTTTATCAAAAATAATGCTAATAAAAGTGCTGGTGGCGATTTTTAGCCGAGTGGCCAAATTCTGGGCTTCTTCCGAAGCCGGCTTGCTTATTGATTCCTGGCTGGTTTGCCAAGTACTAGCCAGCCTAGATGTTTGTTGATTGATTGTTTTTCCGATTGCCTGAGCTGTTGTTTCAACTCCGCTCGCTATGAATTTACCAGTGGTTGAAACAGCATTGCCAACAGCGTTAATTATCTTATTACTAGTATTTGAAGTGGCCTTGTTTATCCCGTTGACACCACGAGCCAGAGCTAAAAGTCCATCCCCGATCACGCCCGGCGCTTTTTGGGCCAGATTGGAATAGTCCTGAACAAAAGCGATTTTTGCTTCTTCATCCTTTTGTCTTTTGAGGGCGAGGATCTCCCCTGTCTTATTTCCTGTAAAGACTGCTACGTTCTTTATTTGATTGGCGACAAAGGCTAAAGCCTGGCCTGTCTTTTTGCCAGCAAAAGCCAATCCCTGGTCGATTTTTCCGGCTATAAATTTGCCAGTATCTATTGTTTTCCACCAAAGATTAGCAATTTCAGTAAAAATCTTGCTAATTGCTTCGGCAATCACAGAAGGCTTTTTTAATTCTTCAGGGACAATAATGCCCTGCTCCTTGATAATTTCTTCTATCTTTTCTGCAGAAACCCCCTCTTTTTCCAATTCCTCGATCACTTTTTCCACTTCAGGAATTTGGACAATTTCCTCAAAAGTTTTAATGGTTAAAGTAAAAGAAAAAGCCCCACCGCCATTGTCTGCCTTATCTTTGCCGGTTAAAGTTATTTTGTAAGTTCCCAAGGGTAAATCAGTTGTTGGCGTGTAGGAAAAACTGGAATATTTATTGCTTGTGTTTTTGGAGTTATCAGTGATTTTTGACCCATCAGCCGTCCAATAAAACTCATTGATATTAACCGTTGCCAAAGTATGAAGGCTGTAAACTCCAAGATAGTTTCTTTTTTCAAATTTAATCTCTACCTCTTTTGGTCCGGAAGCAACTTTATTATCAGTTTTGTCTCCGTTCAGCGAATCAGTAACTTTTCCATAAATAGCTGGCGTTTTATCATTGGTGGTTATATTATCAGCAAAAGAAGTGTCGTTGATCTGGGTTGTTTCAACACTCGGCCCGTTTCTATCAACAAACAGGGTTCTTGACTCCTCCCTTTCGTTGCCGGCACTGTCAACTGCTTTTACTTTCCAGCTTCGTTTGCCTTCTTTGAGCTTGCCGTCGTTATTGCCTGAGTTGGCATCCGAACTCCAGTCACTCGTGGATTTCGTATAGACTGAAATGTAATTATTGGTGCTGTCCGAGTCGGAAAAATTTTCATAGCGGGCTACATATTTATTGGTTTCATAGTCAGTTGTTCGGGAAGCGGGAATATCGTCAATGGAAAAGTCGCCGGAATCGCCATTATCAATCTCTAATTTGTATTTTGAAAGACCAGAAGTAGCATCAGGCGTCGAAGCCACTTTCCATTTAAAGTTCGGTCTTTCGGAACTAGTGTAACTTTCGTGGCCCGGATTATCAAGGGTAAAAGAAGCTGGTGCAGTGGCGTCATAGTAATACGGACCTAAATCGACCGTGCCGTTGGCAGTATCAGCACTGTTATAGCCTTTCAAATGCAAATACCAGGAATTGTTGTCAGACGTTGCTGTTTTGGCTAAAGTTCCGCTTGACCATTGAGTCTCACTTCCTGTCCAAGTATGAGTTGAAGAAGTATTCCAGGTATAGCGAAAATACTCAATCTCACCCCCAAACTCACCACTAATACCATTAGTGAAAGTGAAAGAAGCAGTGTTGTACCAAGTGGAGGTTGACCTATCCGAAGTTACATTCGAGGAGGTTGGCGCTGTAGAAAGAGTAACGCTGATAGCGTTACTTGAGGCCGTGCTGTCACCGGCTGTATTAAAAGCATGAACATGCCTGGTATAGGAAGTGTTGGGAGAAAGACTGGTTTCCTGCCAAGAAGTAGTGTCGGCGGCTAGATTGCCGGATTTATCATTATTACTGCTGTCATCAACCCTAAAGCCGGTTTCATTGCTTGAATTGTCAGTCCAGCTCCAAGTGGTGGCCGTAGAAGAATCCGCGCTACCGGAAAGTCCGTTGGGTGCGGTGGGCAGAAAAGGAGAAGCAGATGAAACGCCGGTGTCAGAAAAATCAATCCAGCCTACATCTTCGGAAAAAACATAGCCGGAAAAAACACCAGTGGTTAAAGTAACGGTAACATTGCTGTTGTAGTTAGTGAAATCAAGATAGACGGCGGTGTTCAAGACATAGGCTTTACCGGTAACTGCTCCTGTTGTCAAACTTAAATTAACCGGACCAGAAGGATTATCCGTACTGCCAAAATCCACCCAGCCCATATCTTCCAAAAAAGCATAGCCAGAAAAATTGCCAGTACCATCATCAACAGTGACATTGCTATTGTAATTGGTAAAATCCAAATAGCTGTTGCCGGTGTTTAGGACTTTAGCTTTGCCGGTTACTGATATGCCAGCTGCTCGGACGAGAGAAGGGTGGAAAAGTATAAATATTGTGCCAAAAATAAGAGTAAAAAAGATACTGGTAATTTTCAATCTGCAACTCTTCATAATTTTAATATTACATATTTTCAATACGCTTGACAAGTTCTCCCACCAAATATTATACTGAATTTAATGAAAAAAATCTTCATCATCAGTTGTTTGATTTTGGGATTGTTTGGCTTATGGCAGATAAAACCTAATGTCTTTGCCGAGCAATCAGGTTCTTCGCCGGAATCAGGCGCTACTTCACGGATCAAAGAAATCTATACTCTTTTGGCTACCACCTATGGGCAAGGTTCAGACGCTAGCGGTTCCTGGGGTGACTGGGGAGCTTACTGGAATCGCATCCGCTCCGTTTTGCAAGATTTCAGCCAGCAATCATTAGTTGAATATGTTGATTGTGAACCTGGCGATAGTAAAGCAGAAGAATCAACCTGGACCAACCCGGCTACCAATGTTTGGCAAGATTCAAGAACAGGCCTTTATTGGAGCAACAATCTGGGTGAATACAGTAATATTTTTCCTGATCAGGATCATTCAACCTGTGATTTTTTCGACACAGTCAAAAACCCCACCCGAGGTCACTACTTCACCACTCCAGATACAGAGGATGCCGATTGTGGTAATGCGATCAACGCCTGCGGCAATCTTTCTTTAGAAATAGGTAACGGTGGCGATGCTGAAACTGACTGGTATTTACCTTCACAAAAAGAAATCCAGCAAGCTTACATAGACGGTATGTATAATGCTGATGTAGCATTTGCCACTAACAGAAACTTTTGGTCCTCTACGGAAGACGCGGGTAATCCTGCCAATGCTTGGTACGTGCGCTTGAGCGACGGCTACACGCGCGGTGCTAGTGCTAAGATTATTGCTATCTATGTGCGTTGCGTTCGCCGGGACTAAAAATAGTATTTGGATAATTTAAAATTTAAAATTTTCGAATTTTTTCTTTTCTTGACAGCCTATCTTTTTAAGCTTTAATATAATTTAGCGGTAGAATTTGTTGCTCCAACCTCAAATGAAGGCTTTGGGCAATAAAGTAAGCCCAAATATTAGTCCGTTCCACTGTACCCTTTAGGTATTGTAATGCAAAAAAGATTTTTTGGTTGAAATGCCAATCGGTCTTTTGAAGATTTTAAAAGTAGGTGGAAATAACCAGCAACTTTTGGTCCTCTAAGGAGAACTCGAATAATCCTGCCAATGCTTGATACGTGGTTTGTGTTCGCCGGGATTCATGTTTGGGCTTTTCTCTTTTATTGCCGCTCAGCCCATTTTAACCAGCCGTTAACCATCTTGCCGACTTCTTCATTCTGATTGATAATATAAGCATATTTTTTATGGGAAAACAGTTTTACTTCATGAGCCATTCTTAGACGGGTTTTTAATTGATCGAATGCCGCTGAACCCTGACGGTTTTTTCCTCCTTTCTTGTGATTGGGAAGAATATTGGTCAGAATGACTAAATCTAAAGTCCGGTGCAATTATTAAAAGTAATGTTGGAATTACCTCCCTCTTGATATACAACGCCATTAGCAGGAAGAATGTCGTATGAAAAATCAACGGTATCAAATTCTATATTTGAGACATTTAGACCAATATCAACCAATGTTAAGTTATTCCTATCTGCATTTTGACATCTAATTTGCATATTACTAAAAACCATTTGTGAAACAGTACAGTCGTCTCCAATTCGTAATGGTTCATAGTTGTGGCCAACTTCTCTTAATTTGATGCTTCCACCGTTCCATTGAAAATTTGTTATAGTTACACCGTTTGAAATTTGAAGTGCATTGACTGCTGCGTAGTTCTGTAATAAATCTACATTCTCAATCAACAAATTTTGAAGTCCATGTCCTAGCATAGCAGGATATCGACTACCGGTCACTGTGCCATTACTCAATGTAACATCAATTCCATACTGTAGACAAAAGACCTTGCCATAAGCTGAAATTACAAAATCATTGACAGAAGCACCTGTTACTGAAGTCATGTACATTCCCCCAGCAACTTCTTCTGACAACTGCATTCCATTTACAGTTAATCCATTAACATGTCCAAAAACACACCCATACTGAGTATTTCCACTAGTTGTTATATCGTTAAAGACAATATTGGAATTTCTATCATATCCTGCATGGGTTTTCGTAACAACACCACCTGCATAATTATTAACTGCAGAAATTGTCGTAAATGTTAAGTTGGAACAACCATTTTCAATTTCAAAACCGTTGCAAGCTGTGTGTCTATCTCCTGTAGTATTATTTGAACTTATATTTGTGAAAGTACCATTGTTGCAAGTATCAATAGGCCAGCCATCTCTTCCGGATGTATCACAGTGAACATTGTTGACAGTGATATTGTTACATGTCTCCATGTAAATACAATAATCTAACCCGTTATTGCTGTTCAAATTAACCATTTTAAGACCTGAAACTTTTTCAAGCCATAAACCATTAGAGGCATAAGTGGGTAAATCTGACGTCATATTATCTCTGTTTCCATCTAATGTGAACCCCATAAGAGTAACATTGTTATTTCCGTTACTCATATCAGAGTTTTCCATAATGTTACAATCTGCGTTATTTGAGAGTGATAAAGTTACTGATCCGTCACTTTTTATACAAGTATTAGAAGGCAATGAAATCTTAGCTCCAATGATATAATTTCCGCCATATAGTATTATTCTAGGATATTCGCTTAGTGCTGCGTTTATTTGGACTTCATCGTTAGCTCCATCACAAATAAAATTAGCTGCATTCTTATGTTGGGAGGTAGAATCATTTGCAGCAATAGTTAAAAATCTTTGTTTTCCCATCACAGCATTCATTATTGTATTGCGATTTCTACCTAATTTCATACTTATTTCATATCCTGACCTGATACAAAGCCAAACCAGTTAGTGCCATCAGCACAGAAGAAACCGAGGATATCAACAGCAGCAGCGGTGGTGGTGAGAGTAGGAGCCACACCACTAGCCCATTTAACTTCTGATGGCCAGGTGATGGTTCTACTTCCTGTTCCATCTTGTCTGAGTACTAATGTGAATGCTTGACCAGCGGTGGCGGTTGGGAAAGTTAGAGTGCAGTTGGCAGTGAGAGTAAGGTCAGTAATACCAGAAGTGGTAACCGCAGGGATAGTGTAAGTGGCGCCTGATGTGGTTTCTGTAGTCACTACATCCGTGACGAGTCCACTAGACAGGCCATGAGTACCGTCTGAGTTATGCTCTGCTTCTAGATAGGCGTTGAGAATAGTTCCCCAAGATCCACTATCTCCTCCGACTGTAGGTAAGTTTGCCATATTTTAAACTCCGTATGCTCCAGAACCAAAGGTTCTCTTGCCACTACTAACTGGTTTCTTGGGATCTAAAGCTGAAAGATTCTTAAGGAATGATGAAATACCAAAGACACTGATTGAGATAACACCAAGGTATTTAATGAACTCTACCCTTGTCATCCTCTTGTTTAACACATTAGAAATACTGGTATCCATAATATCTTCACTATACATGTCTTTTTGTTTGTTTTGCAAATGAGAAAAGTCGCCATGAACTAATCCAGACTACCAGGACTGAGATGAGATAAAGAACTAGGATTGGAGCAGCCATAATTGCTTGGTTAATCATGTCAGGTGTTGGGGTGAGGATGGCGGAGATGATAAAGCTAACGAGGAAGACGTACTTGAAGTTCGCGAGTAATTTCTTGACCTCTAACTTATGGTATTTGTTAACTAGATACATCACTAGGGGAAGCTGGAAGAGGATGGCAAAGCCTACTAGGTACTTGGTAATGAATGAGAAGTAGTCGCTGGTGGAAATGAGAGCACTAAGTTGTTCCCCGCCAAACTTGTTTAGAAACTCCAGAGCTTTGGGGAGAATGAGGTAGTATGAGAGTGCGATACCGGAGACAGCTAATACTAGTGAGGTGGTGGTGATAGCGAGGTATGATTTAACTGAGAGTGACTTAATAGTGGGAGCCAGGAATCTGATGACCTGGAATAGGAGAACTGGAATGGAAGTGACGAAGCCAAAGAAAACGGAAACAGTAAAGACTGCTTCAAAGCCACCAATCGGAGAAGTGTAGTAGAGGGGTTTGTTAAGTGGGGTGATGAGCCAGTCTAGGAGATGTGGATAGAGAAAGTAGCCAATTCCGCTAGCAATAATGAGAAAGGCAAACCAAACAAAGAAGCGAGTTTTGAGTTCCTGAATATGTTCTAAGAAAGATCTGGTGTTAGTTTTTGGACTTGGTTTTCTTTGAGTCTTTTTTTGTTGAGTTGTCATCAGGATTCACTGCTTTCTTAAATTCTCTCATAGCTTCTCCCATTCCCTTCATCAGTTCTGGTAGTTTCTTGCCACCAAATAGGATAAGGAGGATAAGGAGGATGATTAGTAGTTCTTGTGTACCGATGCCAAACATAGTTTAATGATACTATACAGCAAGATACAAACAAGTTGCAATGATAAAGAAACTATTAACATCCATTCTAATACTCACAGTATTCCTCCTTTTTGGTTTTACTCTTCCCTTTCAGGCTCTAGCTACTACATACGGCGCAGGTGAATTTGGATCAGGAGAATACAATGTGGGTGAGGTAACTGCTACGACAAACACGTCAACTTCTAGTGCGCCTGAATGTAAAGACATCGTTCCTTCTGGTAAAGCTACTTGGCTCTATCAAGCAAATGCTAATAGTAATTCAGCAACTTTGAGGTTTATCAACTGGCAAAGTCCCACTAGTTACTTTGCTTTAGAATATGGAATCAAATCAGGGGAGTATCAATTTGGGGTAAACAGTTTTGGAGATGCCAATACAACCTCATATATTATAAACGACTTAAGTCCAAATACCACCTATTATTTCCGAGTCAGAACAGGTAATGGTTGTGCCACTGGTGATTGGAGTAATGAGATTTCTGTAAAAACTCTTGGTTGGTTTTCGTTTAATGAAGTTGAGGTAGTCGATACCCAGATTGAAATTAATGAAACTGAAGCTGACTCTTCTGATTGTCAGACATACATTGTAAAACAAGGAGACACCCTTTGGTCAATTGCTCAAGGTGAGTTAGGAAATGGTAGTAGATATGGGGAGATTGTAGAAGCAAACAAAGCAGAATATCCATCTCTTGAGACGTTAAATAACATTAGTAAAGATTGGAAACTAAGGATAAATTGTAGTCAAGAGAAAGAAAAAGATGCAAAAGAAGAATTAACCCAGGATGGTTATGATGTAAACATTAAAGTCATGGATACAGAACAACAACCACTAGAAGGAGTCAACGTTACCCTTCACTCGAAAGTTCAAGAAGCAACAACTAATAAAGATGGGATTGCAGAGTTCAGTAACGTAGAACCCGGTGATCACCGAGTAATTATTGCCTACAGTGATTATGAGGGTGAGCAGACACTTAATTTAAGTGGAGATGTAAAAGAATTTAATGTGAATATAACTATTTCTACCAAGAAAACCGTTTTCTCTCCTATCTCTCTATCTATTATTGGTGTGTTAGCTGTAACTCTAGTATCTGTAGTTGCGATTCTGATTAAGAAGAAAAAATAGTTTCCTCGATTTCTCTGTATTTGTGGCCTTGAAAG
>Ga0075122_10003098_pt1 | contig 10600 bp, 13 predicted proteins | sample AntAceMetag02UKB_FD_69790 | JGI IMG/M metagenome (GOLD analysis project Ga0075122, IMG submission 69790) | Saline lake microbial communities from Ace Lake, Antarctica - Antarctic Ace Lake Metagenome 02UKB | ecosystem: Environmental > Aquatic > Non-marine Saline and Alkaline > Saline | place...
CGAGTTTATGACGATAATTCATCTGCTCAGTAGTCAGAAGGAGATGGAAGAAGGATTTTTTAGCCGACGGATTCCCGTAAGGCACTTCAACCTTTGCGTAAATCCCGTCAGGTAAAAACGGATCGGAGTCGTCAAACTCGAAAAGTTTCTCAACCATTATGTCATGGAATTGCATAATCCCTACTCCGGCGCCGCGTTGGTTACCGTCACACCCTGCAACGTTAATTCGTCGTCGTCGTTAACGACATCGACGGAGATTGTCGTCGGTTGAATCACGCCCTCACTATCCACGTTGAGCGCCTCGAGACCCGAAAGGGTTTCGTAGATTGTGCCCGTAAGATCCATCGATCCGGTTACCGTTACGAGAGAGCCCCGCGGGTGCGGAGCGTCTTTCGAATAACTGGAAATCCAACGGCTAGAGACCTCGAGATCCGGCCCGAGGTCCATATCGGAATTATCCATCAAGACGCCATAAACGATCGACATGAGTTCATCGGCTGAATCATCCGCAAGCGACGCGGCATGTTGCAAACCGGCTAATGCTGTAGCTTTTTGGGCGGGTGTCGAGACGAAGCTCTCTAAAGCGGCGAGGTCTACCCGTGCCGCTTTAGAAGCTAGTAACTCGATCCTAAAAGACATTTCGTGTCGTATCGGTCCGCGTATTCCGGCCCCTGATTTCGGGAAGCTCCCGCGGGCGTAGAACACTTGAACGGAGCGATTAAGATTCGCAGTTAGCTCCGTCGAATCCCCTTGAGGTTGATAGCCGATTGTTCGGTATCGACCGGAGGCTCCAGCGCCCAGAATCGTCACGAGATTATCTTTTACAGTTTGAAAATTCATACTAACTGTTCCGCCGCCATCAGATAGAGAGTAATCCACCCAAACGAGCGCCCGTGCTCGACTGGTTTCTCCAGAACATAGGTGGTGAGGTCACCGGTTACCGTGGGGGTCGAGGGGATTTTGACACTCCAATTCTCACCATCCGCCGGTATCGCGGGCAACGACGAGCGACGTACAGTCACGACCGGTAGATTAATGATCATTTCGGCCCCCGTTAGGGGGTCAAATTTACGAGTATCGTAGGCGACTTGACCCATCACGGTAACTGACTCCCCGGCAGGTGAGATAAGAGTCACGGGCAAACCAAAATCACCCTCGAGTATATCCTCGAGGTCGCTTTCAATTTGAGCCCGTAGATCCATTTACTCGCCGTCCTTTTTATCTGATTTCTTGATTGATCGCATGGGTTTAGTGTCGGATCTCTCTGACTTCAAACCCTCGGGCGCGAGTTCATCCGGGATATTCCGAGTGTACTTTTTGCCGCCAATATAGACCGTCGTTCCTTCGGGAAGTCTCATCGTTTGGCCTTCTTTCGGGGGCGCTTTTTAGGCGCGTGTTTGACGTCGACCCCTTCGACCATTGGCTCGGGTATCGGCCCAACGGGGATCTCTTCGACCTCCAGTTCGGGCTTAATCTCGACCACTGGCACGACCTTGATCTCGTCAAGTTTGAGGTAGCCTTTCCTCACAAACGAATCTAAAGATTCTTGAGGAAGAACGCCCTCGGGAACAAGATCACCCTTTTGAATGATCTTATCTCCGAGAGCCAGGCAAGGTATTTCTACCAACCAACGCATTATGGTGTGATGTCGATTACAACAATGGAATCAACCATAGTCGGAATGAATACCGGCGCACATTGCGTGCGAATCATTAGAGATTTTTTGTGATCCGGCACGATTACGTCATGATGGAACATTCTCGGATCAATCAATCCGCTTTCCGTCGCCGTCGCCGAAGCGGGCATCGGGGCTGCGTCGGGAGAGAATCCGAAAATCTCTTGGTAATAAGTGTCTTCGCTCGCGGTCATCGGGAGGCGCTCGCCCGGGCCGAATACTCGATCGAATCTGGCTTGTGTAGAGCCGATCACGAATTTATCCGTAGTCAGGAACTTGGTATATGTCCCCGATGCGTTGTCATATCCATCTAGATATGTGAACAGGTGGAGAGTGTGACCCTTCGGGGTATCCAGCACGCCGCGGAAAGTGAATCCGTTTTTGATGAGGTGGTCAAATTTGGCCGGCATCGACCCATTAGTCGTGATGTAGCCCTGATCGACTCTGCGGTTATCAGCATTCGCCAGAATCTTAGTATTGACCAGAATCCCCGCCATTGCCTCGGAGCTCGCAAGTGCGTAATCCGGGGTTACGTGTGCATCTTGACGGACGAGCTCGCAACCGGTGTCGATGTCGCCGAGAATATTAGTCCCTGCAGTAGCCCACGAGGCGCCGGCCGTAAATGTGTGTGTACCTTTGCGCTTGAAATCATACGTCAAACCGGTGTCAGTTGTTCCGATGATCGCGGGCATTTTACCCGTGAGGATAACCGTCGAGGCGAGGAGCTCGAAGGTCCGAACAAAACGCCTGTGTTGCTCGACGTGGAGTTCGCGAGCTATCTCACGCATTTTGTCGAGCCGAGAGCGAGTCTGGAAGGAGTTCTCGCCGGCGGAACGCATAAATAGTTGGTTCGCGTCGATTGGGGAGAGTTCCTCACCCAAAGGCGGGATGATATTTCTCTCTGTGAATTTTTCTTTGACCGAGGCGCTGTGACCTTCGACAGGAAGTGCCATCGTTCCGCGAGGGACGAGGCTTGCGATTCGCTCGTTCGCGCGGATTATATCGATGTCAAACTCTAGAGTCTCGGCATCGAAAACGGATTTTGATCCGGATTCAGGTCGCCCGAATAGACTCATAAAGCCTGTTGGTAGACCGACATAATCCTTTTCATTGAACATATCGAGCACAAAGCGATGGTATTGGCCTTGTGATACTGGTGTACTTATTCCTAACATTATCGTTCACCCTTCCCAGGATTAGACGTTTGCGTACTCATCGACACTCAGAGTGTCTTTGAAAGTGATTCCGATTTCATTCATGCAATCGCGAATCGATTTGTTTTTAGCGTTAGCGTAAACAATATCGGTTAGCGCGAGAGAATTCTCGAGAGTGATTTGATCCTGGTCCAGAATCAACCCACGACCGAAGTTGATTATCGGAACTTCGGTTACATCGCCCGCTACGATTTGAGCGGCGGTAAGTGCGCGAGTCAGGATGCCCGCGGGCACGCCTTCGACGCCAGTTACAGATCCGGCAACCGCGGTTCCGACCGCGGTCAGGCCATTGAGAAAACCGGTCCCCGTAATGTCAGTACCCGACGCGGGATCTGTCTTGGTGAGCACCGTTAGAGTCTGCCCGACTCCACCGATCGGAGTGTGGAAAGATACAACATCCGTTGTGATGTCATATTCAGCCACAAGTTGACCACCAAACGAAGCGTTGAAAACTTCGGCGATGTCTTCAAGACCAACGATGGAAGTAAATGCGATCGCTGTGAAATCAGTCAATGTGCCGTTAATCTCGATTGACATTGAACCGTCGGCGACGGCTTGCCATGCAGCCAGGTTACCGCCATTAGCACCACATGTCAGAGTTGCCGGAATCAAAGATTCAGCGGAGACATCGGTCAAAGGAACCCATTTACCAGCAGCATTTTTAGAAACCACTGTTCCATATACCATCGCGGCGGTACGCGCGGCGTCTTGAAGCAATGTTTCGTCGACTGCTACCATTGCATCCCCGCCTAGCTGGAAAGGGAGATTTGAAAGTTGTGTATCAACCATTACAGTCATAATTACCTCACTATACCGAGGTTAGATCGGGATCTAGCGACGGCGGCTTTTTGGTCTAATTCATTTCGGATTATGCCGTCGTCACTCACTGTGGGGGCATCAACCGACTGTGCATTTACTTCGGGAATCGCGTCGGTCTCGACCGCAGCGGCAATGGCGACTTGACCCTCGCGCATAGCGTCAAGGGCAACGATAGCACCCTCGAGAACTGCGGGTTCAGCGTCGCCGGAAAGCACTCGCACGGCGAGAGCTTGGATCGCTGCAGGATAATCCGTTCCGGTCAAGTAAGGGGTTGCCCTCTCGACGCGAGCGGAAATTGCTGCATGATCCGCTTTTAGATTCTCGAGTTCCTCGAGCATCGCGGCTATTTGTTTTTCATCCATGTTAGCACCTTTCGAAATGCTCGAATCCTCCAATGCGGATTCTGCTGCACTTGTTGGTTTAGAGTGTACCTGTAACCCTTTCGGGTTGTAAAGTAGATTATCTAGCATCCCGACGGAGATTGCGTCAGGGATTGTCGGATCGGGATCTTGAGCTATTAGTACGGAACCACGCCCGAAATCTGTTTTTACAGTTTCTTCGGAAATCCCGCGCCCCATAGCTACGCGGGAGATGAACACGCGCTCGACCGCGTTGATCCGATTGCGGATCTCTTCGATCCCTGCCTCATTATCCACGCGCGGGGCTTTGTTCGGCGCATTCTCGGATACAATCCGAACGACCTTAATCCCCTCTTTTTCGTAGGCTTCGGAGAAATCCGCGCCAGTGACAATCACGCCGATCGATCCGGTCTCCGCAACTGCGGATTCGGCAACAATGCTATCCGCGGCGGATGCGATCCAGTATCCCGCCGAAGCCATTAGACCCGCATTAACCGCGGTGACCGGCTTCTCTGCGCCCGAGATCGCTTGGTAGACACCATCAACCCCGCTCACCTCGCCGCCCGGTGTATCCATAATCAGTTCGATTGAGTCAACATCAGGATGTTCTTCGGCAATAGCGATTGATTCGATAATTGCCTGATAGGATGTTCCTGCAATCCCGAAGATTTTATCGACCATATCCGGGCCGGCTTGAGTCAATACGCCGCTAATGGCAATCGACGCGACACCGCCAGAGATCGAAAGAATCTCTTCTTCAGCTTCGGAAGCAGAGAGCCCGAAAAATGCTTTGACGTCCTCTGAGCTAATCTTCACAGCGGCGTTTCGATCTTCGTGGTATTGAATGAGATCCGGCTCATAACAAGCCCATAGTTTCGGCATTATTTACTCCCTATCAGACGCGAGCCACTTGAATTCACTTGGTAATGCCATCCGAAAGTGGTCACCACGATATCGCCCGCGTAAGTATCCGCGGCGGCGCCGGAATTGCGAAACAATCTAAACGTAATTTGCGCGCCGATGTCGGTAAAGGTCGACATGTCGATCTCGCCAAGTAAGACTAATTGCTCTATCGTCCACGCGGTCGCGGGGACTGCAACAACCTTAGTCAACGTGCCGTAGACCGGAGTCGTATCGTCTTCAACCACGCGATATTCGAATGCGAGCTCGACATTGCCGGCGGCGGCGGTCGCTTTGAGTATGTGGGCGTGAACCGAAAGATTAGTCCCGCATACCCAATCGTGACCCACTTCTTTTCCCGATACGGGAACCTCAGTCAAGGCGCCATTAGGAAAATTGGCCATAAACAGATCAGTGCCCGGAACGTTGATTTTCACGGGTGCGTCATTGTTGCCTGGGATTGTCACCGCAAGGGGATCGAAGTTGTCATCTCTCCACTGTGGGGCGGGAAGGAATCCGGGTTGAAATCCTGATCCGATTAGGCTCATGTATCTACCCTCACGGATCCGGCGGCGCCTAGACACCACACATACAGGTCTATATTTGCCGTAAATTCGATGTCGTGTGAGATCCCCTCAAGGGGTACACCTTCGGTTACTAGCGTAGGGGCACCGGCCCCGGTTACGCGGTAGGTATGCAGATAGACGAGACTCTCGCCCCCGCTCCCGACCGTGATCAGTGTATGCAGTTGACCAGCGGCGATCGACGTCGCAACTTTAGTCCACGCGCCCTCGGGGCATACTTTAATAGATGGTGCCGCCATGATTATTCATCCTCTTTTTTGTCTTCGTCTTCGTCGGTTTCATCTTTACCGCTAGAACTCTCTTCGGGCGCCTCGACTGCGGTCGCCGCGTTAGCAGCACCGGAGCCCCAGGGAGGAAGTGGGAGCCCGTCGAGCTCTCGAGCGATTTGGGATTTGTTGGCTTCTATATCGGAGCCGTTTAGATTCTGCGCGACGTCTGCGAGCGTCTGAGCGCCCATCTCGACGTACAATTGATCGGCTTTCGCGGTCTTCATCGGGTCAATATTAGGCATTGGTACACCGGCCCAAGTGCCGTTTAGCCAAGCGCGCCGCATTCTAGGATCTGACCACCCGGGCGCCGCTATGCGATTCGCGGCAATCTCGCCGGAAATCCACGCTTCGACAACCGGATTAAGCATGTCGCTGGCCATCTCTGCACGCCACATTTGCGCGATCCGCCAATACATAATCAGCGCCGCGCGAGAAGCAGAATAGTTTTGCTCGAATTTCATGAGAAGCACCTCAAGCGGCATCGACATTGACGCGGCGAGGTGTGAAGTGAAAGCGTCGACAAACCGCCCGAACTCTTGACCGGGAGCTGTATCTGGGAAGGGTTTTAAGTCCTCCCCGCCTTCGAGATTGAACACACCAACGGACCCGGGCGCGCCGATCGTGGCTTCGTCTACGGGTATGTATTGTACGCTCGTCGCGGCGATGGGAGACCCGCTCCCGAGTCCCTCCGATAGCTCCGGCGTGTATCCCGCTGGCGAATCATTTGTTGTGCCGGCGAATATGTCGCTTGCTGGATTATCCGGCGAGGGTTTGACGTACATATTGATATTAGATTGTGTGATCGCTTTTTTAATATGCGCGAGCGAAAAGTCGGTGATGTTCTCGAACTCTTGAAGCGCGTGGAAAATCCGTGGATATCCGCGGAACTGTTTGGGCCATTCTGGTTGGTATCCGTGAAGCACCAACGGGCACCCTGACTTAGGCCCCTTCGCGGGAATCCGTATAGGTTTATAGACTCCATTTTCAAAAGATTGCATGTGGTATGCCATTGGTCTCCCGGTAGAGTCTCGCTCAATTCCGTCCGCGTAGGTGCCGACTGACCCGTCGGTGTGAGTCACACCCGATCCACGGATTACGCCAGGATCTATCGCCTTGAATTGCAACGGATTCTGAAGGTCTCTTCGGTTGTTATAAAAAAGCCGGGTCCAATATTCGCCGTCGCGTTGTTGACCAATAGAGGCGAGCCGTTGGTACTGATAGAAATTCAGGTTTTCGGAGCGAGATGCTTTTTTATCCATCGCCCAAAGGTGAAAGCGCCTTTCGACGTCTCTCGCCCATTCGGCGGCGCGCTCCTCAGTAATGCCGAGCATACTAGCGACCGGAGCGCTCTTAAATTTGAGGCCTGTATCGACCACCGTATCGGCGTGTCGCTGGATGAGGGCATGTGCCTGTATAGAGTCCAGATAGGCGGATCGGGCATTGCGACGCGCCTCCCAGTGATTGATATTTGTGACTGAGCCCGAGGCGGATAATCCGCCGGGCCATTTCGCGCCACCGGCTCCCCGCCCGCCGAATGTACGGCCCGAGGTGATCGTCGCGCGTGGGCGGATCGTGGGCTCGGATACAGTCGCACCCTTCCCGAACAATTTAAGGAAAAATTCGGATACAGGGTTAGACATTATCGCTTGCGCCTCATGTTGATAGAAGTGATTCCGCCGCCGTTAATCCGCCGGTAAAGCGAATCGATTTCCGCTTCGAGGGTAGATTGTAGGTCCCGGAGCTCGTTAACCTTCCGGCGGCGGGCCCCTTGAGCCATTTCGCCCGAATTGAGCCGGTACTCCTCAATATTTTGGGTGATTAACTCTTCAAGAGCGGTCGCGGTAAGGGCTAGTTGAGCTTGTTTGGTTTCGAGTCTCGCTTCCAACGTCGCTTTATATGTCGGATCGTTGATACTCATACAATGGATTGTGGAATGGTATAATCAGATTGTCAACCTGTATGTTTAACGGGAGTCGAAAAGAAAGATTATAGGATTTTAGGCGGCGGCCCCTCGACGGCTTTCGCAAGTCGCTTGAGCACGAGTTTATGATTGATTAGTTCGAGATCCTTCGGTGTAGCTCCCGCCGCTTTCGCCTCGACTTTGAGCTCGAAAACTTTGGAGTCAAGATAGATATCCCCGGCGCAAAGATTTAGCACTCGACAATCTAAAGCTTCATTCCGTCGGCCGCTTGGGCAATGGAACGATCCGTCGGCTCGCTTCTCTTCCGCCGTGAGCATATCAAAATATGAATCTTCCCGGTCGTAAGGGAATTGACAGAAGCCCGGGCGATCGGGATCGTCGAGATTGCGATAGGTATTATTCAGATTGTTGTATGTATGGTGCTTATAGTAGTTCGTCGAGATCGTATACATCGTTAGATCTTCATTTACTTTGGTGTGCTTATACCGGCGCACGTTAAACGCTTCCATCGCGTCGCCACCCTTGGCGGATTTCAGTTGTCGTGTGCCCTTAGTTGGAAAGGTATTCCGTCTCGCCCCGCACCACGAATAGACCTGATCCATAGTCGCGCCGTCACCCGAATCCGTGAAAATCCTAAGGCAATGGAAGATGCGGCCGTCGGCTCGCCTGAACGCGAAACCACCTCCCAGGATAAACTTGTCGATGTCCGCCCACGCGCCGGCAGCGTAGTCGTCAACCGCACCCTCGATCCGATCGTAGAGGATCGAAAATGTTTTGAACCCGGCGCCGTGTCCGCAGATCTCGAACTCAAGCCTTGGCGGGTTCTTCTTATCTCGCTCGGAGCCCCGTTGCACGTCGATCCCCGCGGTGAGATAGAGCACGCCGTCGGGCACCACACCGGAGCGGTATGCACTGCGGAGCTCGACCACGTTCTCGATCGCCGGGCGAGATCCCGCTTCTCGATACGGCTCTCCGAGATAGAGATTTGTAAACGAGCGCATACCGTCGGGATTGTCTTTAGCCTTCTCGTATTTCTCCCATATCGCCAACCATGAGAGCATACCGACTGGAGAGTAGAGAGAGCTTATATGATATGATCTCCTATAAGGGGTACTCGGGATCGCCGTCGGTTTCCAGTATCCGTTTTTCAGCAAAAATCCTTTTTCGTGATTGGCGATCTCGCCATGGCAGTGCTCACATTCATAGTAGACATCGGAGACCCGCCCGCCATCGCCGCGGATAGGCTTGAGCCCGTAGCCCGCTTGCGCGCTAGCCGCCCAGCGGAGCTCCTGGAACGCCCCACACCGCGGGCAGGGGACTAGATATTTGCGCTGGTCTCCGAGTTCATACTCGGGAAAAATCGCAGAGTCTTCGATCGTCGTTGGCGTGGAGAAATCGAAAATCTTCCCCCGATCGCCGAACGCCATTGCCCGAGCCTCGGACACTTCGAGCCAGTTACCCTCACCCGTCTTGAGTTGGATCGGAGCGCCGTCGATCTCATCTCGCACTACGATTCGCTTCGAGTCCGCGCGGAGACCCGGGGCGGATTGTGCACTCGACATATCGAGATGGCCCCCCACGAATTCTTTGGATTTTATTTTGTCACCGGTACGTTTCGAGCCTTTGGTCGACGTCTGAGCGAAAATCTTGTCACGACATCCGCATGAATCGATCGCCGGCTCTAGTCTCTTGCTCGCCCATTTCTCGAGGAGGGCGTCGGTTGCGCTAATGAACAGAATACTCGCGGGCACCTCGCCGATCCAATACACGACTACATTCTCCGCGGCGGCGGTCATACCGATTTGCGCTGCCTTGAGCACAATTTGATGTTGGATGGGCGACGTCACGCTCATGTTATCCATGATCTCGACGAGATATGGCGTGCGCTCGTTATCCCACGGGCCCGGGAATGGAGTGTCGAGGGGTAGCACCCGCTTGTCCTGTGCGAATTTAGAGACCAGAGTCGAAGGAATATCAGAGGGTAGTTGCTGTATTAGGTTATTGAGATAGCGCTGCATATCGATCATAGCTTCGGGCGGAACGAATGATGTATTGAACTCCTCACTCATTAGGCTTCTACCTTACTTTCGTATTGCTTCTGTATCTCCATTTTTAGTGCATTGATAGAGCGGGTAGTATCCTTGTCGATGATCTGTTTAACTGCAATCTTATTTTCAGGCGTTAATGCACCACACACCGCAGCGCACTCCGCAGAGACTCTATCACCCATGGTCAACATGTGGTTAGATAACACACTAGCGATCCGCCCGATCACGGCATCGACGAATTTCCGATCGATTAGGAGCTTGAGGGTTGCCGCGTTGCGGATTTGGAGTCCGGTGGTCTGAGCGATCAATTTCGCGATCGAATAATCCGCCTTGAATTGATCTGCTTCGCTCTCCGGCGAGTCCTCACCATTTGCGGATTCCGGCAATTTAGGCACTCTTGCCACCGGCCCGGGCTTTTTCGTTTGGGGTTTCTTGGCCTCCTCCGATTGCCCCTTCGCCGTCTTTTCTTTCCGTGCCCTGCATTCATTTGCATACCGTATATTTTTAGGGTTTCTCGTGTTCACCATCTTATCGCGTGTTAATGAGATATTGCCGGTTCGCTCCGCGGCTTGTACCGCTCCGGGGGTGATTCCGAGTAATCTCGCGAAAGCGGATTTCCTCATAATATACGGTGCGTTTGCTAAAATCTTATCATCCATAATCCCCTATAATTTCTGTATATTTTCTGCATAAGTCAAGCCCAAAAAACATAGGGATTGTATAAAAATGCGAGATTATCCGAAAAAGCCTAAAGATTATAGTCACTTAAAATCAGATGCAGGTTCTAGAATAAGGGGGGCGCGACACACCG
>Ga0075122_10003100_pt1 | contig 10598 bp, 8 predicted proteins | sample AntAceMetag02UKB_FD_69790 | JGI IMG/M metagenome (GOLD analysis project Ga0075122, IMG submission 69790) | Saline lake microbial communities from Ace Lake, Antarctica - Antarctic Ace Lake Metagenome 02UKB | ecosystem: Environmental > Aquatic > Non-marine Saline and Alkaline > Saline | place...
ATGGTTATCCAGCTTTGCAAAATCAAACAATTGTTAAAGACCTAATATATTGAAAGAGAGGGAAAAATGAAACATTGGACATGGCTTTTTATGGTTGTATTAGCATTGACATTATCATCTTGCGCTACTGCTAAAATTTCACATTCAAGGACCATTCTCCCAGACAATGATGATAATCTCGGGGGGACAGGCATTGAATCCACAGATATCCTCACGGTTTCAAGAAAAATGGCATTATCCATCCTAGAAGTTCCCGAGATCATGAATGCTAATGGCGCTCCTCGAGTCGCACTTTTGCCCATTAAAAATAACACGCGTTTTATAATTAATAAGGACATTTTTGCTCAAAAAATTCGAATTGAACTTAATAAAAATGCTACTGGAAAAGTTCGGTTTCTTGCTCGTGACCGAATAGATGATATCCTTAAAGAGCGGCAAGCTAAAAGGGATGACCTCGTTACTGCAAGTAAGGAGGGCGATCTTGCGGGAGTTGATTTTTACCTAACTGGTGAGTTAACAGGTTTAACAAAAGCGGTTAATAGCAGTCGATCAGATTATGTTTTAATGTTTTTTCAGCTAATTGATGCGGAAACTAGCGATATCATTTGGGAAGACTCTTATGAAATAAAAAGAGTAGGTGAAGCAGGGGTTGCATATCAATAAAATTTAGCGATAAGGAGATGAATATGTCAAAGTTCTTGTTAGCAAGTGGATTAATTGTTGGGGTTTTTCTTCTTGGAGGCTGTGCCGCAGGACCATATCATACAGTCCCGTATGATGTTCAGCAAGACAATGAGCGGAATCTTAAGGTTGTTATCCTCGATAAGCAGCTGGATAATCAATTTGGATCAAAACGCATTACTGTTCTGACGAATAAAATGGATTGGACGGAAGATCAAAGGTTGAAAGTTTATTGTGAGATTCGGAATATGAAGGATGAGTTGCTCAGATTGCAAATTCAGACAGTTTTTCGTGATGAGCAGGGTTTCCAAATAGGCGATGAAACAAATTGGGAGCTTGTTTTGATACCCGGGTATACTACTTATGCATATACGACGACTGCTTTTAGCCCCAAGGCAAAAGATTACACAATACGTATTCGCAAGGCTAGATAAAAGATTAAAGGAGTGACCGATGAAAAGAAATCTTGGACTAGGTTTATTTGTCTTTTTCCTGTGCCTGGGGTTTATTGCCTCGGGGGTTGTCAGAGGAGAGGAAAAGAAACAAGAGTTTACTTATCAGCAAAAAAAGTTAAGTCAAATTAAAGAGAAGAGTAGTAAGTACAAAGTCGCTATTGGGACTTTTGGTGAACAGATTAATATTGCGGGCAGTCCTTTTAACAAGACCGAGGAAAAGGCGGAAGAGTCAGGCAAAACATATAATGTCAATATTGGATCACCAAATTTACAGAAACCGGCTGAAGAGAAGATTGACTTTGTAGCAGGATTACTATCTGATCTCCTCAAGCAGACCAATATGTTTGATGTAGTAGAGCGTCAAGAAGTCAATCAGTTGATTAGGGAAATCCAATTTGAGAAATCAGATTGGGTGAAGAAAGAGCAAGGCAATGAACTGGGGAATATCTATGGAGTGCAGTATGTTTTGTTAGGGGATATTCTTCCTAATAAAGAGGGGGAGCGGTTTGGCGCAGAACAGTATACAGCGACATTAAGACTCGTAGATGTTAATACGGGAGCCATTATCTCTACAGGGACAGGACAAAGGAATTACCTGCAGGATGCTTTAACAGAAGCAGTAGGCAATCTCGCGAATGGCATAGAAGGAGAACCTTGGACTTGCCGTGTAATTCAAATCGATGAAAAAGGGATATACATAAACGCTGGTTTCGATGATAAAATCCAAAAAAATGATGTCTTTGCTGTGGTTCGTTTAGGGGAGCCAATTAAAGAAGGGGATCGGGTACTTGGATATAAGCAGACAGAAATAGCCAAAATTAAAGTTACCGAGGTTTTAGAGAAGAGCTTGTCGCTTGCGCGGTCCTTTGATGCCAAAGAAGAGATTGCTGTGAGGGATCTTGTCTCGGCAAAAAGGGTTAAGCCTCAAGAGGAGAAAGAAATTAATAGGTGGAATGAAATTTATGGAAAAGATGCTACCAAAAAAGACAATGTAACATCATCTTTAGATTCTTCGTCTCAATTTGCTAAAAGAAACTTATCTGTTTCGTCAGTTGAAGACATCGTTGATACATATGGGAAATCAATCGTGCTTATACAGACTGACAAGGCTATGGGTAGTGGTTTCGTTGTTAGCTTTGACGGGTTAATTATTACGAATTCACATGTAATCAACGGGGCCGGAACTATATCAGTTAAATTTATTGCAGATAATCGCGTCTATTCAAATGTTCAGGTCATGAAGGATAATACTATTCGTGATTTGGCGTTATTGAAAGTAAATGGCTCCGGTAGTTTTGTTCCGGTAGTCTTGGGTGATTCAGATCAAGTTTCTGTCGGACAAAGGGTGGTTGCTATCGGTAATCCTCAGGGGCTTGAAAACACAGTTTCGGATGGTTTAGTGAGCGCGATGCGAGATATGAACGGAACTAAGCTGCTCCAAATCAGTGCGCCAATTTCTTCCGGGAGTAGTGGAGGCGCCCTTTTTAATATGAATGGAGAAGTGATTGGTGTACCAACTGCTGGATATACAGAAGGTCAGAATCTGAACTTTGCGGTGGCAATCAATCATGCCAAAAGCGAATTATTGCAGTAGCCTGCCGGTGCGAAAAATATAATCAGTTTTTTTAAGAGCAAGACTATTCTTCCAATGTCCACCTTTCCTAATGGACATCCTGTAACCTTTTATCTCTTAAACAGTTGCGTAATTTCTACCAAAAAAATACCGGACAAAATGGACAATTTTACCCTGAACTTTATCTCTGATCAGCCAATTTTCTTGATATTTGGCGTTATGTTATATATAATAGGCTTGCTTGTGTTAAGAGATATAGTTATAGGTTATACAGCTTAGCGCAGCCACATAAATCTCTCTAATTCCAGATGGAGAGATAAATCAAACCCTGATTACTAACACTAGTCAGGGTATTTTTTATCTCTTTACGTGTCAAAGGGTTAGGGCAAAAATAGGGACTGTCCCAAGCGAACAAAGTGAGCGCGTGGACTGTCCCTATTTTTACATCTAAAAATAGCCGAATAAATCTCGCCAGCCTATCTCTTTATCTCCATATTGCGGTTTAGTAAAGGAGCTGTAGTAAATGGTTATTAAGGGAGATTATAACGAGATTAGAGTAGACTATTCTGGCATTTACTAGGATAAGGTTTATTCTTTGATATTCTGCCAGATTATAGCCTGTTTATTCCAGTCAAATTGGGCGGCAAGAGATCGGATTTTGTATTCTGGGATGAGAGGTTTAAGAAAGGCGCAAAAGTTATAGAAGGTAACGCATGGTTTTAGATATGTTAATAAACTTGAGAATGGGTTTAGCTATGTGATATAATCAAACATAATAAGATAAGCGCAATAGATTATTTACGTCTTCTAATTTTCAAAGGATATAAATGAAAAATAAGGATAATGCTAAATTACTTAATAAATTACACGAAAGAATAAAAGAGCTTAATTGTCTTTTTAAGCTTTCCAAAATTGTCGAACAACCTAACATATCCTTAGAAAAAATACTCAAAAGTACAATTAATTTATTACCAGCCAGTTGGCAATATCCACATATTACCTGCGCCAGAATGCTCTATAAAGACAAAGAATTTAAAACTCGCAATTTTAAGATAACAAAATGGAAGTTATCAACCAGTATTAAAGCGTTTGGCAAAAAAGAAGGGCTTATCGAAATATATTATACAAAGAAGAAATCGAAATGTTACGAAGGACCATTTCTTAAAGAAGAAAGAGCCTTGATAAATGCCGTTGCAAAACAATTATCTAAAAGTATAGAACGTAAAAACATAGAGAATACATTAAAAAAATCCAGGACAGAATTATGGAAGCAAAAAATCTCGTTAGAAAGGAAAAATATCGCTCTCCGGGAGGTTCTCGAACAGATTGAAATAGAGAAAAATAGTATAAAAAATGAAATAACAAGTAATGTCTATGAAATTTTATTGCCAATTTTGCAGAAACTTAAAATAAAAAAAGGAAAAAGTAAATATATGGATCTGCTCGAGTATCATTTGAAAGAAACGATTTCTTCTTTTGGAAGTAAAATATCCGACAGACATATTAAATTAACGCCCAGGGAGATTGAAATTTGTAGTATGATAAAAGGCAATCTTACAAGTAAGGAAATAGCCGGACTTTTAAATCTTTCATACCAGACAATAGAAAAACATCGTAAAAATATCAGAAAGAAATTAAAAGTCCCCGATAAGAAAATTAAATTGACAGCTTTTCTGCACCATTTTTGAGCTTTTCCATCAATGGGTATTTTAGATACCCATAGAAGCCCTGTTCCATTATTCTGCCTAAATCCCTATAATATAAAACATAACATAATTAGTATCGTTTATTCCTTATATAATTTAAAATTATGGGAAATACTAGTGACACATAAAAAAATCTATTTTATGAAAAGAACGATTTATATTACCAATTCGGATGTTAAACGATTACAGGAATTAATTAAAACCGCAAGGGAATTTCATACCGAAGACGAAATATATTTAAAAGAGCTGGAAAAAGAATTAAATAGGAGTAAAGTTGTAGATCCAAAAAAGATTCCTAAGGATATAATAACGATAAATTCAAAAGTTTCCATAGAAGATTTGGATACTAATAAAAAAGAAATATATTGGTTAGTTCTTCCTGTTAATGCCGATCCAGATCGGAATAAAATCTCAATTTTAACGCCAATTGGAACAGCACTTCTTGGATATAAAACAGGAGATATTATCGAATGGAATGTCCCGGGAGGCATGAGGAAATTAAAAATCAAAAAACTCTTATATCAACCTGAAGCTAGTGGCGATTATAATTCATAGTAAAATTTTTTGGGACAAAAGGAGATATTTTAATGAGATTTGACGGTAAATTGTTAATTATAGGCTGCGGGTCTGTTTCTCAATGCGCTATTCCTCTTGTATTAAAACTCATTGATATGCCGGCAGAAAGAATCACAGTAATGGATTTTGTAGATAATCGTCCTCGCGTCAAGGATGCTTTGGATAAAGGCGTTAAATATGTAGTTAATAGAGTGGCCCCTGAAAACTATCAGCTACTTCTTGCAAAATATGTTGGCCAGGGTGATATGATTATAGATTTAGCATGGAATATAGACTGTCTTGCAATGGTCAGGTGGTGCCGCGATAATAAAGTTTTATATGTTAACACATCTGTTGAAGAATGGGATCCCTACCAGGATAATGAACGCAATGATCCTACAAAGTATACTCTATACTCCAGGCATATGGACATTCGTAAGAAATTAGCCGAGTGGAATGACAATAAGGGTGCCACCACTGCTATTGTTGACCACGGAGCCAATCCTGGTCTGGTATCGCATTTTACAAAACACGCGCTTATAGAAATTGCGGAAAAAATACTAAGGGAGAAACCAAATGACCCAAGAAAGATAAAATTAATAGTAGGATTAGAAGAGGAAAATTTTGCAAAATTGGCACAGCTTACAGGTGTCAAGGTCATTCATATAAGCGAACGAGACATGCAAATAACGAATAGGCCGAAACAGGTAAACGAGTTTGTAAACACGTGGAGCATAGAAGGTTTTTTTGAAGAAGGCATTGCCCCTGTGGAACTCGGATGGGGAACTCACGAATATAATATACCCGAGAGAGCCTATTTTCATAAAACAGGCCCTCAAAATCAGATTTGCCTTGCTTCAATCGGAATAAAAACCTGGGTTCGCTCATGGGTTCCTTCCGGGGAAATAACAGGCATGGTTATTCGACATGGCGAGGCCTTTAGCATTTCCGACAGACTTACAGTTTGGAAAGATGGAAAGGCTGTCTACAGACCTACAGTTCATTACGCCTACTGCCCGTCTAATGCCGCGATCAATTCCTTGCACGAGCTTGAGATGAGGCAATACAAGTTGCAAGAAAAACAAAGAATCATGAATGATGAGATTATAGATGGTCGCGACGAACTCGGTGTACTTCTTATGGGACATGACTTTACTTCTTGGTGGTGCGGAAGTCTTCTTGATATATATGAAGCCCGCAAACTTATCCCTCATCAACAGGCAACTACGCTTCAGGTCGCAATCTCTATAATAGCGGCAGCTATCTGGATGATCAAGAATCCTAATAGCGGATTTCTGTTACCTGATGATATAGATCATAAAGCGATACTCAAGATAGCCGTCCCTTATATAAAGCCTTTTGTCTCAAAACCAGTTGATTGGACGCCTCTTAAAAACCTTAATACAAGGTTTACTAAATTTGATATTCAAAAGCCAACAGAAGAAGATATGTGGCAATTTACAACTTTTTTAATAGACCATGATAAGAGATTCTATAGGTCTCCAGTTGAAAAAGATTTTCAAAATGTTTCCAAAATATGAGATAGAAAACTATCTACATCACAGATTTAGACATAAAGAGATGGAAAGAGTTGATAAAGGTTGCCAGGGAATTTGGCGATAATAAAGATGAGATATACCTTGAAGAATTAGAAAAAGAATTGAATAGAGGTAAAATTGTCAAATCAGAAGATGTCCCCGAAGAGTCCTATCCTTATTTTTTTTGAAGCAATCTTTTTCTTCTAAAATAGCCAAAAAAATCTCATCGAACCATCTCTTTATCTCCATATTGCGGTTTAGTAAGGCGCTGTAGTAAATGGCTATTAAGGGATATTTTTATGACAGTTTGTGATATAATTAATTAACATAAAAACAATCTGCACCAACAGCTGTACAGTGTAATGGGTCAGGTCATTGATGAAGGGATAGATGATTTTAAAGAGAGGGAGAGTTTAAGGGATGACTCAGATGCCGGATAATTCATTTCATTCAAAGTCAGTTGAAATCGTGCTGAAGAAATTATCTTCTGGAATAAACGGACTTTCGCAAAAGGAAGCAAAGACCCGTTTGCAGGATTATGGCCCCAATGAACTACTTGAGAAAAGAGCTAAAAACCCTATCCTAATTTTCCTTAAGCAATTTCATAGCAGTCTAATTTATATCCTTCTAGCCGCCGCGGCTATTTCATTATTCATTGGCCATGTAGTTGATGTTTATGTAATTTTGGCGGTAATCCTAATTAATGCCATAATAGGCTTCATTCAAGAGAATAAGGCAGAGAGGTCAATTCAGGCTTTAAAAAGGATGATCGTGCCTTACGCAAAGGTGTTCCGAGAAGGAAAATTGCTGCAAATACATGCGAAGGAATTAGTGCCAGGGGACATTATATTCTTAGAAGAGGGCGACAGAATTCCTGCTGACGCAAGGCTTCTTGAAGTGAAAAACACCAGGACAGTAGAGGCTTCTTTAACCGGCGAGTCACTGCCTATTGACAAAGACATTAAAGCGCTGTCTGAAAAAACAGGTTTAGCTGACCGTAAGAATATGGTATGGATGGGGACATTTGTTGCCAGTGGGCAAGCCAAGGCTGTTGTGGTATATACGGGTATTAAAACAGCCATTGGTAAAGTAGCTGCCAGTATAGAAAACATAAAAAAGGTCAAGGGTCATTTTGAAAAGAAGACGGATACCCTGGCAAGACAAATGGGGATTATCGCGATTGCCTGCTCATTTATAGTATTCTTGGTAGGCTTTTTTATAAGAGGTTTTGCATTCTCGGAAATTTTTATTTTTACAATAGCTTCGCTTGTTGCCGGGATTCCGGAAGGGTTGCCCGCAGTATTGGTAATAGTACTTGCTATCGGCGCCTACAGGATGGCAAAAAGAAACGCTATCATTAGGACATTATCGGCAACTGAAACTCTTGGGGTAGCAACGGTCATTGCGACCGACAAGACAGGAACATTAACACAAAACACCATGAATGTTGAGAAGATAATTTTGCCTGGGGAAGATGAGATCACTGTTTCGGGAGAAGGTTGGAGGCCTTCAGGAGATTTTTTTCAAAAGAATAATATCATTGCCCCATTAGAAAATGCTCGTTTATCAAAACTTTTACATATAGCTTGTGTTTGTAATAATTCAAGGATAGTAAAAGAAGACGAAAAATATAAAATTATTGGTGACCCCACAGAGGCTGCTTTGGTTGCTCTCGCAGAGAAAGCAGGGTTAAGGAAAGAAGAGTTGCTGGAGAAAGAGAAAAGAATAGATGATCTGCCATTTAATCCAGAATTAAAATATAGAGCATCGCTTTCAGTACTTGTAGAAGAAAGTAGGAAGAAAGAAATTTATGTTGTCGGAGCTCCCGAGGCTGTTCTTGCCCGTTCTTCTTTTATGCTTGAGGGAAAAGAAGAAAAAAAGATAACACAAGAAGAGAAACAGGAAATTCTGTCCGAAATACAAGGTTTGGCAAAGAAGGCGATGAGAGTTCTTGGCTTAGCTTACAAAATTACTCCTGCCAGTACAGATAACCTGTCAGAAGATCTGGTAAATGATCTTGTTTTTGTAGGCGTTATCGGTATGATAGATCCTCCAAGGCCCCAAGTAAAGGAGGCAATTGCTAAGGCCAGGAAAGCAGGTATTAGAGTTATTATGAAGACAGGAGACCATAAAGATACAGCTGTTGCTATCGCTAAAGAAATAGGGATGATTGGCGAAAAGGTGCAAAGTAAGTATCCAGAGGTTCTTACTGAACAAGAACTGCTAAAGCTTTCAGAAGAAGAATTTGACGAAACGATAAAGCATGTTTCTGTTTTTGCCAGGTTAACTCCTTCCATGAAGTTAAGAATGGTTGAAATCTTACAGAAGCAAGGCCATATTGTTGCCATGACAGGGGATGGGGTTAACGACGCACCTGCGCTTAAAAAATCGGATGTCGGAGTTGCCATGGGTATAATTGGTACTGATGTAGCAAGGGAGGCAAGCGCGATTGTACTTGCTGATGATAATTTTGCCTCTATTGTTAATGCAATAGAGGAAGGAAGAACCGTTTTTACAAATACAAGACAGGCAAGTTCTTTTCTAATCACTACTAATTTTGCGGAAAGTATAAGTATCATAACCACGATGCTTCTTGGTCTTCCATTGCCATTACTGCCTACTCAGTTGTTATGGCTCAATTTGGTTACTGATGGGGTTACCGATATTGCTCTAGCTGCTGAACCAAGCCATGAAGATGTCTTGGAAGAACCTCCGCAGAAGGCAAGCGAAAATATTTTATCAAAAGAAATCATCCCTTTCATTCTCATCATGGCCGGTATTATGGTTATTTTTACATTAATTATTTTTAAGGCCTATTTGCCAAGCGGAATAGAAAAGGCAAGGACTGGGGCATTTACGGTTATGGCATTCACTCAATTATTTAATGTCTTAAATATGCGCTCACTAAAAAGATCTGTTTTCAAGATAGGCCTTTTTAGCAATAAATTTATTGTCGCATCTCTTGTAGCTTCGGTTTTCCTGTTAGCTATGGTGCTTTATGTTCCATTTTTCCAAAGCATATTTAAATTCGCGGCCTTAAGTTTATCAGAAATATTAACTATAGTTCTTTTGTCATCTTCGGTATTGTGGTTAGGTGAGTTGTACAAGCATTTGAAAAATAAGTATTTCGTGTAATCTCACTCAAAGTTTTGGTCACGGCCCTTTTCTAACGAGGTAACGGATGCTATGCAAAATCTTTGCTGATTTAATCGTGGTTATACATTTTAGCTGGGTATTGTTTATGCTGCTGGGATTTATGCTTACTTTATGTGGTTTCTTCTGGAGAGAATTTTTTGATAGATGGCTATTTAGAATACTTCATCTTTGTGGCATAGCCTATGTTGGGCTTTTGGCGGTATTAAGACACTATTGTCCTTTAACAATCATGGAAAACGTCTTAAGGGCAAAATATGATCCTGAATTAACTTATCCTGGTTCATTTATAGTCCATTATATCGAGAAGTTAGTTTATCCTGATGTTAACCCACTAGTAATATTGATACCGACAATATTTATCGCAGTGTTTAGTATAGTTGTTTTTATAATCAGGCCACCAGAAAGAACAAAGGAAATATTTACCTCTTTACAAAAACAAGTTGAACCAAGGGGGTCAGGTCATTAGCGCAGCCACTTCAAGATATTCAGGAATAGCCAGAATAATCTAGGGAAGGTTTCTGCAATTGATGTTTTACAAGTAAGAGGCATTGATTATGAGAAACTTGTAAAGTTGATCGGGAAAGCATCTCCGCAAATAGTCGAAGAAGTAGTTACTGCATTAGCTGCTGTAGTAGAGTATCAATAAGGTAGTATTTAGTTAATCTCGCCAAGGTAAAAACCTCTCTATAATTATGTATTATTAAGCAGGCAATTACGTGCATGTCCACTTCTTAAGGGTGGACAATCTGTTACTTCTTATTTCTCAGATAGTTAGAGAATTCCAAGCCCAAAAATACCGGATAAATTGGACACTTCGACAAGCTCAGTGCAGGCAATTTTGCCCTGAACTTTATCTCTGATTTGCCAATTGTGCTTGATATTTTAGAATAGGTTCTATATAATAGGCTTGCTTGCGTTAAGAGATATAGTTATA
>Ga0075122_10003107_pt1 | contig 10570 bp, 7 predicted proteins | sample AntAceMetag02UKB_FD_69790 | JGI IMG/M metagenome (GOLD analysis project Ga0075122, IMG submission 69790) | Saline lake microbial communities from Ace Lake, Antarctica - Antarctic Ace Lake Metagenome 02UKB | ecosystem: Environmental > Aquatic > Non-marine Saline and Alkaline > Saline | place...
ACAAATAGAAATAATATTACTGATTGGTCTTAAATTGCCATCAAAAGAAAGTTCGCCAATAAACAAAGATTTTTGGTAGAGGTCGTTTTCTAAAGGAATCATTTTTCTTCTTTGCAGAATTGATAAAGCAATTGGTAAATCAAAACCATTACCAACTTTTTTTAAGTCTGCGGGTGCTAAATTTATTATGGTTCCAGTACGAGGAAATTGTAAATCACTATTTAAAATAGCTGCTTTTACTCTTTCTTTAGCCTCTTGGACGGCTATATCCGCCAGTCCGACAATAATGAATTTAGGTTTAGAATTTTGAATATCAGCTTCAATTTCTACTAGGAATGAGTTTAGTCCCAGAGAGGAAGCAGAGAGGATTTTGTTAGGCATATAATTAGTTTATAGTAATTAGCTAGTTAAATAAAAAAGATCGCTTTCCCCGTTTTTCAATAAAAAAAGTGGGGGAGCGACCACTATTAATATCTTATTCCTTTGTCTTTTTTTTGTCAATTTTTTAGTTAAAAATACCTTGCTTAAACAGGGATTTAGTATTAAAGTATTAAAATTGTTATACTTAGGATAGTTGTAAGTTATAAGCGATAAGTTATAAGTTGGAATTTAGAATTTTGTGATTTAATATTTTGTGATTTATTAATTATCAATAGGATGAATATAGAAAAATTAAAAGAGGTTTTAAAAGATCAGCCAAAGTTTAGATTTAAGCAGTGCTATAAAGCTGTGTTTTTTGATTTTGCAGAAGATTGGAATGATGTTTCAGTATTGCCCCTAGAGTTAAGGGAGAAATTAAACCAAGAATGTCTTTTAGAGATAAAATCAGAGTTTACCAAATCTCGAAATGAAAAAACTATTAAAGCTTTAGTAATTTTAGAAGATGGTTTGAAGATAGAGGCAGTATTAATGCGTCATGGTAATCGCAATACAGTTTGTGTTTCTTCTCAAGTTGGTTGTCCTTTGGCTTGTGAGTTTTGTGTTACTGGTAAAATGGGTTTTACTAGGAATTTAGAGTCAGAAGAAATAATTGATCAAGTTTTAATTTTTGCTAGATACTTAAAAAAGTACGATGAACGAGTAACTAACGTAGTATTTATGGGAATGGGAGAACCATTTTTAAATTATGATAATGTGATTGAGGCTATTAAAAAATTAAATGATCATGAGGCCTTTAATATTGGAGCTCGTCATATTTCTATTTCCACTGCTGGATTAGTAGAGGGAATTAAAAAATTAGGCCAGGAAGATTTACAAGTTAATTTGGCTATTTCTTTACACGCTCCTAATGATCAGCTTCGTTCCGAGTTAATGCCAATTAATAATCAACATAATATTGGTATTTTATTAAAAGCGGTTGATAATTATATTGAAAAAACAAATCGCAGAGTGATGTTTGAATATTTATTAATCAAAGATGTAAATGATTCAGAAAAACAGGCTTTAGAATTAGCTCAGTTAATGAGAAATAAATTATATATGGTTAATTTAATCCCTTGTAATCCTACTGGTCGTAGATCCTCGCGACAAGGGAGCGGGGACAAATTTAAATCATCAGATTCTAGGACTATTGATAAATTTATGGATATTTTAACTAAGGAAAGAGTAAACTTTACTCAAAGATATAAATTTGGGAAGGATATTAAAGGAGCTTGTGGACAATTAGCAAGTAAATAAAGATTATGAAAAATATTTATTCATTTATTTTAGGACATTCACCGGAATTATCTTTAGTAGAGATAAAAAATGTTTTGAATTCTCCCTTGCCTGCCGGTAGGCAGGAAAATATTAGTTTTAATATTATTCATTCTGATCCTAAGTTTTTAATTTTAGAAACAGAAGGAGAATTAGATGTTAAAAGTTTGAATAATGTTTTAGGAGGAATTATTAAAATTGGTAAATTAGAGTTTTTCATAGATAAATTAGATAATGCCGAAAATCTAATAAGTTCCTTTGTAGAAATAATCAAAAGAAATTGTAGTTTAGATAAAAAAGTAAAGTTTGGTTTTAGTTTGTATGAAAAAAACAAGAATACAGAGAAATTTATCTATAAACTTTCCATGGGTATTAAAAAATATTTTAAAACAGAAGAAATAAATAGTCGAATAGTTACTTCTAAAAATATTGATTTATCAGCAGTGATAGTAGAAAAAGAACATTTAATATCTTCGGGTTTTGATATGCAAGTTTTAAAAACAGAGAAACGATATTATTTTTTAAGAACCTTGGCTGTACAAGATTTTACTAGATTTAATGCTTTGGATTACGATCGACCGCGAGTTGATTCTAAATCAGGAATGATGCCTCCTAAATTAGCTAAAATAATGTTAAATTTAGTTGATAAGAAAGGTGTTATTTTAGATCCTTTTTGTGGGTCAGGAACAATACTTTTGATGGCCGCGGAATTAGGATTTCAAAAAATAATTGGTTCAGATATTTCAGAAAAAGCAGTTTTAGATTCGCAAGAAAATTTGAAATGGTACGCAGAAAGATTTAATCGGAAAATAGATAATTATATTTTTCAATCAGATGTTAAAAATCTTCTGGAAGAAGGGATTGAAAAAAATTCCATAGATTGTATTGTTAGTGAAGGATATTTAGGACAACCATTAAGAGGACATGAAGACTTTAGTTTTATTCAGGGTCAAATTAGTGATTTAAGCGATTTGTATTTAGAGTCTTTTAGAGTATTTAAAGACCTTTTAAAAATTGGTGGATGTGTTATCATAACTTTACCAATTTTTGTAGTTGATAATAACTCGCCTCGCTTCGCGGGCGAAGCAAGAGAAAATCATTTAGAAATTATTGAAGAAATTAAAAAATTAGGTTTTCAAAAAAAATCTTTGCTGGAAAATGGTAAAAATTTAGTCTATAAAAGAGAAGGGCAAAGAGTTTATAGAAATGTAATTAAATTCGTTAAAACGAGCTGAGCTAGTTAAATATATAAAATATTATTTATCCTGTTAAATTTATTTTTAATACGATGAGTAATAAAATTTTAAATTAAGATTATAAATAATCATTTAATAGGATGGAATCAGAAAGAGATAAAAAAATAAAAGAATTGAAGGATAAATTTTTTAATTCAGTAGAAAACTTTACGCCAGAGGAAATTAAAGATCAGCCGATATTTGATTTATCAAATCCAGATGAAATTGTGTTTACTTTAACCAAAGAGTTTATAGAAAAATATGAGTTAGAAAAATGGTTAGTTAATTATGAAAAGGAAGCTAAAGTTTCCACTGGTGGTATTCGTGGTCCGCAGAACGTTCTTTATTATTGGGATACAAGATTTCCTATTAACCAAATGGGAGTAGCTTTAGCAACTCTTGGAAAGGGATTGGTTTTAAAAGATAATATTAAAGATAGAGATATAAATAAAGTAGTTTCTGGGGAAGTTCGTTATAATACGAAAGAATATATTGAGTTGATTTCTAGAATTCAAGCGGCACTAGGAATAAATATCCACTTACCTTATAATCGTGAGATTACCACGATTTGGTTAACTTCCTTTTTAATTTTTATGTCGGATTATGATGGTGGAGAATATGTAACTTCTAGTCATGCTATATCAAGTAAAATTGCTACTAAAGATTTAGAGAGTCAGGGTAGTCAATTTTTGCCAGAGATGTCTTTAGCTTTTATAGCTAAGATCAAAGAAATTTTTGCAGAAGCTAAAAATAATCCGAACGGATATACTATTAAATTGTCTGCTCAAGATAATCCTTTAATTAAAGAAGATTTTAATGGTTTTGATATTTATGTTGATTATTTGAGAAATAGTGCAGCCACAAAGGGGAATCTGGATTTTATCAGAAAAGCAGAAGAAAAAGGATTAAAAATTATATTTGATACGGTAGGTGGTTGCATGTACAGAAATATGGTACCTATTTTAAAAAAATTAGGTATTTCAGATATTTTTGAATGGCGCAATAAAGAAGAAGATCCCTTTTTTCATGGTATTGGTAAAATTTGGAGAGAAAATCCAGAGACTAAGAAAAAAGAATTCTTTGATTTGTCTTGTGACGCTTGTTTATTAGAAGTAGTGGAGAGCATGGGTTATGAAGAAGATTTAAAAGATAAAGAAATTGGTCAATTAGTCTTAATCACAGATCCAGATGCTGATCGTTTAGTTATTGGTCAGGTAGAACCAATAGACAAGGCTTCTCAATTAGATGATTTAGGAATTAATTATATAAAAATAGATGAAAGTAAGATATTTTCTGTTTATCATCCTACCTATTCTTTTTTAATGACTATGGATTTTTATGCTAAACAGTTGAAAAAAACTGGTTTATGGTCTAATCATCCACGAACAATGATCACCACAGCTCCTTCTAGTAGAGCTTGGGATGAATGGGCTAAATCTCAAGGAGTTGATGTTGTCACTGTACCGGTTGGGTTTAAAGAAATTGCTATCACTATGCAGAAAATAGAGAAACAACTCCTTTCTAATCCAGGGGAAGAGGTGATTATTAAAGATATTTTAGGACGAGATATTAATTTGGGGATTGAGCCTCGGATTGTATTTGCTGGAGAAGAAAGTGGAGGTATGATTGCTGGTCCAGAAGAAATGATCGTTAGTAGGGGAGGACGAAAGGCTTTAGCTATGAGGGAGAAAAGTGCAGGCGAAGCATCGATTATTACTGCAGCATTAGCAGCAGACCTATTTCTTAAGAAAAAATCACTTACAGATTATTTAAAGGAAATATTTGAAGAAAATAATATTACAAGTCGCTATTATTTTAGAGATGATATTATTTATTATAATGAAAGTGAAGCTGATCCTGTCAAGATGATGAAGGAAAAATTAGCAGGTGAAATTAAGAGAGATAAAACAGATAAATTTTACTTAGGTTTAACTTTAGCCTTAAAAGAAAAGATTATAAATATTGACCAGGTTAGGGAAATTTTATCAGAGGTATTTCCAAAATTAGATTTTAGTAATTTGGAAGATTTAATATTTGTTGGTGAAAGTACTCATCTTAAGTTTAACGATATATTTGTCCAAATAAGAAGATCTGGTACTGATGCTAAAATGAGGGGATATAGTGGAGGGAAAGACAAGGAAAGATGTGAATTATATTTAAGACCATTATTACATTATGATGGAACATTAACAGACTCTTATAAAAAATTAATTACAGACGAGTTTTACGGTAAAATTTATCAAAAAGCAGATAAGATCTATAAAGAGTATCTTTATAGAGGATTATAAAATATGGAAAAGATTTTAAATTTTAATAAAGATGTTATTGCTTATTATGATAAAGTAAGAGATTTTCAATTTAAATCTAATTCGGAAATTAAGTTGTGGTTAATTATAGATTTTGACGACGTTATAAATGAAACAACCACTTTTTGTAAACACCTTCAAGATTTGTTTTATAAAGATATTGGTTTAGCAAAGGAAGATTTTGACAAGATATATAAAGATTCAAAATTATTAAATAATAAAACTGGCAGAAGAATTTTTAATTTTAATAGATTTATTACGTTAATAAAACAAAAGTTTCCTGCTAAAGAAAAATTTATTGAAGATGTTTTTAAAGATACAAATTATAATGAATTCATTGATCAAGCAGTAAAACGTGTTTTACAAGATATAAAAAAAATAGAAAATGTTAGGACTACAATACTAACTTATGGAGATATTGATTATCAAAAAAGACGCATTGATAATACAGATATTAAGAATCTAGTTGATGATATAGTATACACTGATGATTCAAAAAGAAAAGTAATAGAATCTCTTTTTGATAAATTTCATCATAATATTGAAAATATTTTTACAATAATAGTTGAGGATAATTTAGAACACATTGGTGATTGTGAAGATTTATCCCTCGGAGAAAATTATTTAGTCATTCAATTTCATAATCCTCAATCTAAAAGATATTTTGAAAAAGGATTGTTAGAAAAATCTTTTATCTCAGAAGAGATTTTGCATAATCAAGCTGCACTTAATATATATAATATTTTCAAAATAAATCGTGAACAAAGTATTAAAAAATATCGTCGAGAAATAATTAATCTGTTGAATAATCCATTAGATTATAATGATCTGGAGAGTGATGTAGAGAAAAATATTAGGAAGGCTAAGTAAAATAAAATTAATAATATGATAGGTATATTTGATTCCCTGAACCAGTCATTCTATTACATTTCATTCCGGTTCAGGGTAAACAGTTTAGAATATTTATGTTTTATTTAATTAATTTACAATAAAAATGATTGGTATATTTGATTCCGGCTTAGGTGGTTTAATTGCCTTCCGGGAAATAAAAAAACTTTTGCCAGAGTACTCTTACCTTTATTTAGGGGATACTTTAAGATCTCCCTATGGTGGAAGAAGTCAGGAAGCTGTTTATGAATTTACGGAAAAGGCTGTAGATTTTTTATTCCAAAAGGGTTGTAAATTGATTATTATAGCTTGTAACACTGCTTCTTCCGAGGCTTTAAGAAAATTACAAATCGAATATTTACCAAAATTATTGAAAATCCCGACTGAAACGGAGGGAAAAGATAAGTCTAAAAATATTTTAGGTGTTATTCGTCCTCTAGCTGAAGAAGCTGTTGAGATTTCTAAAGCTAAGAGAATCGGGGTAGTGGGCACTAAGGCCACAATTACCTCTAATGTTTATGAGAAAGAATTACAAAATTTAGATAAAAAGATTAAAGTTTTTCAAAAAGCTTGTCCTTTATTAGTCCCCTTGATAGAGGAGAATTATATTAATAAGCCAGAAATTAAAAAAATTCTTAAAAATTATTTAAGAAGTCTAAAAAATGATAATATAGATACTTTGATTTTGGGTTGCACTCATTATCCTTTTTTATTAAAAGAATTCAAAAGAATTATGGGAGCAAAAGTTCAAGTTATTGATTCTTCAAAAGTAATAGCTCAGAAATTAAAAGATTATTTAGAATACCATCCAGAAATTGAGAAGAATTTAGAGAAAAAGGGAAAAATAGAATATTTAGTAACAGATCTAACTCAGAATTTTGAGGAAATGTCCCAGAGAATTTTAGATAAAAAAGTAAAATTTAAAAAAGTGAATATAAATTAATTTTTAAAATTTGGTTTTTTAAAAGTTCTATTTCAAAATAGAGCTTTTTTGATTTTAAATTTTAAATTAATGGGGCAAGGGCCTAGTACGGGGATCATCTGGTATTTCAGTTGATTCTTCTATTTTAAGGTCTAAATTACTTTGAGGCAATGGCCTAGTACGAGGATTAGTATCTTTTTTTTCATTTAGACTTTCCTCTTTTTTATAGATAGCTTCTCTTTCTATTTCACTGATAAGTTGAATTTTATTTGCAATAAGATTTCTATTAGAATTTAGCATGGTTTGATTTTTTTTATAATTTATAAATAATAATCCAGCTAAAATAAGCTCTATAAACATAATGGAGATAAGTATAGAGAGAGTAGTCTTTATGTTTTTATTATTATTTTGTTCTTCGGAAAGCATATAATTTAAATTATAAATATAAGTTTATTATATCATTTGACATTTATTTTTACAATTAGCTTAATATTTACTATAATAAAGGATAGAGAATAGTAAACTTGTTTATTTTTCTTATTAATTTTTTAATATAAAATATATGAAAAATTTAAATGGTATTCAATGTCAAAATCAAAGTTTAAAAAATAATTTTTCGATTTACAAAATAATTTTAACTTTGATTTTTTTATTCTTCTTAAGTGTTTCTAATGTTGCAGCAGATTGGGAAGAACCGGCTTCTGATCCGCCGGCTGGTAATATTACTCCTCCTTTAAATCAAGGAACAACATCTCAATATAAAAACGGAGCCTTACATGTAGGTGGTACTGAACTTAAAGCCGGCTATTCGTTTTCAGTTCAAGATGGTAAATCTTATTTTGAAGATGATATAGAAATAGACGGATCAGCAACCATCCAAGAGGATTTAAATGTTGTAAATGGAAATATAGATTTGAATGATGGTACCTTGGATATTGACGATGGTATGGTAGATATAGTTAATGCGACAGATCCTAATGTTTTATATGTGCAGGCCTCCAGTAACAATGCTGTTGCTATTCAAGGTGCTTCACCAATAGGAGATGCTGCCGTTGGTGTTGAAGGTATTGCAGCTACGGGTATTGGTGTTAGGGGTAGTGTTGGTTCTACTGGCATGGCTGTCTATGGATTTACTTTAAATGCAAGCGCTATCGGAGTTGTTGGTTGGAATGCTGCTGATAATGGATTGGCGGGAAGGTTTGATAATACAGTAAGATTTAATGCTATTAATGCTGATCCTAGTTATACAGAAATAACTGGTGGAATAGTTACTTTTAGAGATGGTATTGATAAGGAAATAGAAATTGACCCTGTTAATGGTCATATAGATATGAATATGAATAAAATAATTAATTTGGCCGATCCAACTAATCCTTATGATGCTGCTAATAAGAAATATGTTGATGAACAAATTAGTGGAGTTGGCGGAGATGATGATTGGACTATTGATGGGGATGATATTTATCGAGAAAATGGTAATGTAGGTATTGGTGTTACTGATCCAAGAGAGAGGTTAGAAGTTGGTCCAGATGATGAATCAGGTGAGGCAGCCAGAATTAGAATAACTGATATAGATGCTAATCCCGGATTGCAATTACAATATGGCGAAGGCGGAGATGAACATTGGGAGATATATAATGAACAAACTGATGATAGTCTGAATTTTTGGGGGCACGGAGATAATGTTTTAACTTTAGATGAAAATGGTAGAGTAGGTATTGGGACCGCTACTCCTGATAATTATACATTAACCGTGGATTCTGGAGGAACTTCCCCGGCAAGTGGTTATGGTATGATAGGCGCTAGTGCCGGAATTGGAGATGTTAGTGCACTTTATAATGCTGATGGTACTAATAATTATGGTCTATTTGTAGAGATGTTTCCTGCTGGAACTAATTATGCCGCTGCTTTTATGGATGGTAATGTTGGTATTGGAACTAGTGTTCCCGAAGAGGCTTTAGAAGTAGATGGAATTATCTATATTCCTTGTTTGGATGGCCAGGGAGAAGAAGATCCAATTGAGAGAGCTATTAAAATAGGGGAGGGTTCATATATTTATGATAGTTCTTGCGGGGGTAGTACTCCTGGTCCCGATCCAACACCTCCTTATGCTACTTTACATATAGATTCTGATGAAATTATTGATATTAATTCTGATTCCGAGTTAAGATTAAAGGTAAATGATACTTATGGTCTAAAAATAACGGATGAGGGAGAAGTTACTTTAGGAGGGTGGTTACAAGCGGTTTCAAAAGATTCTTATTTACAAAATTTTTGGAATATAGGAGAATTTTACACTGGAGCAGCAGCGGTTGGTAAAGAAATTTTAGAAAATCAAGAAATGGAAATTGGATTATTCGGTCGAACCGGAAATACAACTGGTTCAGAGGCAACAGGGGCAACTTATGGTGGAGTAGGATTAAGAGCTAAATCAAGCAATGGTTATACTACCTATTATGGAATTTATGGTTATGCCAAAGGAGATGGAGCTAATTCAAGTGGCTCTGGTGTGGTGGGAGAAACATACATAGGAACAGCTCTTAGAGGAAATTTAACTGGTGTTTCGGGAAATATTTTGGCTTTGGATTCTCCTTATTTTCCTTATCCTAACCATGCTTTAAAAGTTACGGCTCAAGGTAATATGTCCGTTCAGGGTAATACCACCATTGGGGGAGATTTAACAGTGCTAGGTGATACTTTTCAGGTTGGTAATAATTTAGATGTTACTGGGAATATAGAAGTGGGAGGCTATATTTATACGGATTCTAATTTAGAGGTGGGCAATACTTTGAAGGCTTCTACTATTGAGCCATATTGTGATGGTGGTACTTGTCCTATAGAAGGTACGGCCAAAATAGAATTTGATGATAATGGAAATTTAATAATAACTTTACCCTCTGGTTCTGCACCAGGATTTGGAGACTAATATATGAGAGGATTTTTTAAAAAATATTTATTATTTTTGAATCTAGTCTTAATAACTAGTGGGGTTTTATTTTTTACTTCCAATATTCAAGCAGCAAATGGTTTTAAGATTGATGCCGGAGATACAAATTGGGAAATTAATGCAGATGGGATTTATAAAGAAGGAGTAAAAATATCTTGTGATGATATCATAGAGTCTGATCCTATAGGTATTTCATCGGAGAGAAGCTTTATCATTCAAAATGATTTGGGAGATAAATTAATTTTGATTAATGAGAATAATATTTATACTACTCAGAAAAATAGTTTTACTACCCTGACTTACCCGGCTTCTTTAACAAAATCTTTTATTATTAAGGATAGCGACGATGATATATTATTATATGTTGATGCCGAAGGATTGCATTATAAAGAGGGGATGTGTGATATAGGGCCAGATTGTGGTAATGGCATACCAGAGACAGGTGAAGAATGTGATGATGGAAATACTAGCAATAATGATGCTTGTTTAAATAATTGTGAAGACGCTGATTGTGGAGATAGTTATATTTGGTCTGGCAATGAAGAATGTGATGATGGAAATACTAGTAATAATGATG
>Ga0075122_10003108_pt1 | contig 10566 bp, 10 predicted proteins | sample AntAceMetag02UKB_FD_69790 | JGI IMG/M metagenome (GOLD analysis project Ga0075122, IMG submission 69790) | Saline lake microbial communities from Ace Lake, Antarctica - Antarctic Ace Lake Metagenome 02UKB | ecosystem: Environmental > Aquatic > Non-marine Saline and Alkaline > Saline | place...
TCTCCTGATGCGAAATTGATATGGGGTGCGCAGATTACGGCGGACATGGAAAAGTCGATGAGGGTTTTATTAATTGTTACAGGAGTAAAGAGCAGTCAAATTCTTGGGCACGGAGAGACGATGGAATCTCGTAAGCATCACGAGATAGAAGAAGAATTGGGCATTGAATTTTATGAATAATCTAAAGGATTTCGCTTTGCGAAATAATTAATGGTAAATAGCATTTAGATTATTCCCTTTGATTGAACCTTTATTGTAAATTTTTATATTAATTTTTATGTAGAGCCACATCGAATAATTTATAAATAGGATTAGCGAGTTATAATCATGAAAATTGCAACAAGTTTGAAATCGTTTTTTGTGAAATGCCGAAGAGTTTGGTATATTTTGAAAAAGCCGACGCGTGAAGAGTTTGAACAAGTTGCGAAAGTTTCCGCTATTGGGATAGCGATTATCGGTGTTATTGGGTTTTTGATTTCTATGGTTATGGGTATTTTTGTATAGAAACTTTCTCTTTCAGAGTCTTTCTTTTTATAGATCTTTGAATAAAAAACATTATAATTATAACTACTACACCAATTATAGACATTGAAGTAAAAAGTTTTAATCCATCTTGAGGATCATAAAAAAAAGCAAAAATACCTATCCCTATACTCACAAGTCCAAGGATATAGGCTAAAGGTATTATGACTGAAAAAAATCCTGTTTGTTCCAAAACTTTCGCTTGATGTTCTAAAGTAGCTTTGTAAGATTTTTGTTTTTCAAAGTAATCTGTTTTTTTTGTAAACCAATAAGTTGCAAGAATAATAAAAATAACCCAAATCCCTCCGATAAGATAATTGTAATTTTTTGAGATAGAGAGATAGAAGATTTTCCATAGAATAGCATAAATGATAATTATTGAGAAAAGTAATCTCCCTTGTGTTTTCTTTTCCATAAATGATATTGCTTATTGGTATTTAAATATCTTTCGGTGAAATGTTCCAAACCTTCAACTTCTCCATAAACAATTTCTTCTCAGCTAGAAGTTTCTTCTTGTAGCCATTCCAAATTATTCCTTTTGTCAAACTCGAAGTTAATAACAAAATCCTTCCGTCTTTTTCCAAATGTTTTTTTGATTGTTTTAGAAATTTGTTGATTATTTCACTTCCTTCTTTTCCGCCTGTTGTTGCAATTTGTGATTCTTTGTCTTCGTTTGGGTTTTCAGGAAGATAGGGGGGATTGAAAATTATTAAATCAAACTTTTCCTTTTTTATTTTCGGATTTGAGAAAAGATTTGATTCAATTACATTTGAATCTTTGAATTTCTTTTTTAGAAGTCTTATTGCTTCGGTGTTTACGTCTATTAGAGTTAGATTTTTTTGAGCAATTCCTTTTGAGATTAAAGTTTCAGCTTGAATCCCTGAACCAGAACCCATGTCTAAGCATTTTGAATTCTTTTTTATTTCAAAGTCTTTTATTACAAATTGTAAAAGATAAGAATCTTCTGAAGGTTGGTATATTAAAACCATTTTAACCTAGAATAAATTGAATCATGTCTTCTCCAAAGAAAATTAATCCCAGAAGGACTAGTAAAAGAATTCCAAAAACTATTGATAAGAATATGATAAACATTTTCAGGCCCTTCCCTTTTTTTTGCTCTTCGGGTTTCGAAGCCTTATATTCTGAAACTGTTGCTTTTATAGCAGAAGTTGTTTTGGGATCTATTTTTTCTTTTGGTGGGCCCTCTGGGACTTTTGAATAAGTTGAAATTTTAACTTTCTTTTTGAATCTTGAGAAGAAGCCTTGTTTTTTTGTTGGTTGTTGATTTGGTTGGGCTTGGGCAGGGTTTGTTGTAGAAACTTGTTGGGTTTGTTGCGCTGGTTGAGTTCCTTGCTGTTGTTGAAGATAAGTTCTTGCAGCAGTTTCAACATCCTGCTTTTTATAGCCGGCGGTGTAAAAACTCATCATAGCTTGTTTTAAAGTCGAGCCTCTTGAAACTGCCTGGGCTATTCCTTGAGTTAAAAAATCTAAATCCATTTTATATTTTTAATGTTTGTCCGTCTTGGACAATGTGACATTTTTTGTTTACGTCGTAGCCAAGTTCTCTTGAAAGTTCAACCATAGGGATAAGTTGTGATGTTGAACCATGGGCAGGAATTATATGTTGGGGTTTGACAAGTGAAAGTAAATCTCTTAAATCTTCTCTTCCGGCATGGCCTGAAACATGAACGTTATCGAATATTCTTACTCCCGATTTCTTTAATCTTTTGTCTAAGCTTTCACGATGAGCAACATTTTCAGGGGTTGGAATTGTTTTAGATGAAAAAACAATATTGTCGTTTGGTTTGAAATGGAAATCGAGTTTCCCTCTTGCTAATCTATCTAGAATACTTCCATTTTCACCCTGGTGGCCTGTGCAAACCACTAAGTATTTTGTTGGATTTTTTTGAACTTTTTTTAGGATAGATTCTATTTGTCTTTTGTAACTTCCTATTTGGATGTCTTTCCAGAAGGGGCATTGTCCGATGTTATGTGCTGCCTCCACATATTTTTTTAAACTTCTTCCCAAGAAAAACACTTGACGGTTTAATTTTCTTGCGTATTCTACTATGCTTTTTAATCTTGCGATGTGGCTTGAAAAAGTTGAGACAAAGATTGCCGAGTTTCTATTATTTATTGTTGTTAAAGTTTCCTCGACTAAAGCCCTTGCGATTTTTTCGCTTGGCGTTTTTCTTTCCGAGCTCGAATAAAGACTATCAACGATCAAAACTTTTACACCCTTTTTTCCTAATGCTGAAAGTGCTTTGTAGTTTGGGGGCAACCCCATTGTTGGATTGTTGTCTAATTTGAAATCGTTTGCGTAAAGGACTGCTCCTTCTTTTGTGTGAAGTCCAATCATAGAGGTTTGGATTGTTGAGTGTGTTATGTTTATGAAATCGGCTTTGTAAGTTTGGTTTTTTCCTTTTATCATGTAGGAAGAATTTGGTTGGACAACTTTCAAGGGATTTTGTATAACTATCCCATCGTCAGCCATTATCTTTTTTAAAACTTCAATTGTGAAAGGTGTTCCGACTATTGGGACATTTGGATATCTGTAAGCGATGTAAGGTATTGCTCCGATGTGGTCAAGATGAGCGTGTCCTAAAAGAATTGCTCTGACTTTTTTTCTTACACCCTGTTGATCTAAGACCAAATCATCCGGGAGAGCTCCTTTGCTTCTAAGCTTTTTTTCTGAATAAACTTTTTGTTGTAACTCTTCCTCTTGTAATTCAATTATTGCTGGAAGGTATACTCCCATGTCGAATATAACTGCGTCTTCTCCTAAATCTACGCAAGTCATGTTTTTCCCGACTTCGTTGAAACCACCTATAGTATGTATTTTCATTTTGTTCTTTCCTCTTTTATTATTTATATTAGTAAATAAGGGTTTTAAAATGTTTGGAGAAGAAAATTTAATAGGTGTTCTATATAACTTCAACATCTGGAAGTTTTCCTCTTACGGCTTTTCTAAGTTCTTCTAATTCTGCTTCATTTACTTTGGGAATTCTTTTAGAATTTTTGAGCAAATTTCCTGTTGATACTGGCTCTGCACATATAGATAATCTTTGAATATTGTATCTTTTTATTTTTTCTTTAATTCTTCTTGAGGAATCAGCAATATCTTGTCCGAGATATCCAACTTCAAGTTCTTCAAGACAACTAAAAGAATATCCATATCCATTTGGCCAATATCTAATTCCAACTCTTGCCCATTTTTTATTTTCTGTTTTTCCACGCAACATCATGACCTTTTATAATTTCCTGATTTAAAAGTATTATTGTTCTATAAAGAAAGATTTAAAACTCTCTTTAGGTTTTGTATTTCATGGCCGACAAAAAAAAGAGTAAAAAAATCGTTAAGACAAAGTTTACACAAGGAAAGAAATCTGGAAAGTATAAAAAGAAAATTATCGTTTTGTTTTCAATGGTTGTTGTTTTGGGAATTATAATTTCTCTGATGAATTTTTTTCTTGAAGTTGGAAAAACAGATAATGGGGAAAGTTGTGTTAGAGTTCAGACAACTTGTTGTTCTTGCAGATCGGGAGGTGAGGAAGTTTGTGTTTTAGAAAGCGAGAAAGTAGATTATGCAATTAATCAATCAGAATGTTCTGAAAGAAGAATTTGCGTTCAGATGTTCAATTGTAATCCTGGAAGTTGTGAGAATGTTGATGGTGTGTGTGGCTTTATTGAAGAATAATTTTATAAACTTCTCTCTCAATGTATTTTTATGAGAAAAGGGTGTGTGTTTTTGTTTTTTGCAATGTTTGTTTTATTTGGAAGTCTAGTTGTTTTGTCAAGTGGCAATGTTTATTCTGGGAAAATTGATTCAAAGATTTTGGAAAAGTTTGATGCTGGTCAGGAGAAAGTTAAAGTTATTGTTAATGTTAAAGTGAATGACCCTAAAAAAGGATTGAGAATTTTTTCTGGAGCAAAGGAAAAGGGTAGGGAAGAAGTTATTTCTGAAATTGGTGAAGAAAAAATTAGACATAGATTATCTAACGATAGCTTTAGTGCCGAGTTGACTTTGGAGGAAATTGAGAAATTAGCGGACAGAGGGGATATTTTGAATTCTGTTTGGCCAGTGAAATTATATCTGCAAGATTCAGCCCCACTGATAAACGCTACTGCTTCTTGGGATTTACAAGAATCAGAGTTAAATCTTACTGGACAAGGTCAAACCGTTTGTGTTTTAGATACAGGAATTAATTTTTCTCATCCAGATCTGCAAGGAAAAAATCTAAGTTGTAATATTGATTGTGTTAATAATTCTTGTGTAGAAGATTGTTCTGTTACCGATGATCATGGGCATGGTACACATGTTGGAGGAATCGTTTCTGCAAACGGAGGAATTAAAGGGGTTGCTCCGGGGGCAAATTTAATTGGCGTTAAAGTTTTAGATTCTACCGGTTCCGGAGATACTGATGATGTTGTTGCAGGAATGCAATGGTGTATTGATAACGCAGATACATATAATATTTCAGTGATAAGTATGAGTTTGGGATGTAATGAAACTGTGGGGGGATATTTAGCTTATTGTGATTCCTCAAATCTTTCAGATAATGCTTGTGGGAGAAAAGATTTTACAGAGAAAATAAATTCTGCTATTGCAAGTAATATTTCTGTTGTATCTGCTACTGGAAATGACTATTGGGAAGGTGCTATTGGTGCTCCAGCCTGTATCCAAAATGCAACCCGGGTTGGTTCCTCAACAAAAGTAGATGCAATGTCAAGTTTTTCAAATAGATGGAATTTGTCAATGATATTAGCTCCAGGGAGTTTGATTAATTCCACTAGATGGAATCCTGGGGGAGATATTGCTGGTTGTGTAGAAGAAGGAGATTATATGACTTGTTCAGGAACCTCTATGTCAACACCACATGTTGCAGGAGCAATTGCAATTATAAATCAATTTTTATCTCTGACTGGACAAAGCAAAACTCCCTTGGAAATTGAAACTGTTTTGAACGACACAGGGGTTGAAGTAGATGATTCCGGGGGAAGCGGGAAAAATTATTCACGTATAGATATTTATTCGGCTGTAATTTCATTAGATAATTCAAATCCTGTCGTAACTTTGGTAAGCCCTGAAAATGGAAGTGCCTTGATAAACGGAAATCAAACTTTTTCATGTAATGCGACAGATTTATCTTTGAAAAATGTGACTCTTTATGTTTGGAATTCTTCAGGAATTTATAACACAAGTTCAGAAATAATATCTGGATTCTCATACACTTTTGAAGTTAATTTAACTGGCATCCCCTCAGAAGATTACGAATGGAATTGCTTGTTTTATGACGAGAATCTAAATTCGGCTTGGGCATCTGAAAATTATACTCTTCTAAATGATACGACTCCCCCTACCATTGAGATTACAAATCCTGAAAATTCTTCCTGGTTGGATCAAAATAAATTTAATTTAACAACAAATGAAAATTCAAGTTGCTGGTTTTCTGTGAATGAAGAAACAAATATTTCTATGGTAAGTACAGATAATATTAATTTTGGCTATTTGAATGATACTTTAGATGAAAGCAATTTAACTACTGAATATAATGTTAGTTTCTTTTGTAACGACACCTCTGGAAATTTGAATGATAGTTTGGCTTTAATTTACTTTGGAATTGACAAAACTTTTCCAAACGCAACTCTTGTTTCTCCAGCTTCTGGATATTCAACAACTTCCACGAATATCTCTTTTCAGTTTAATGTTTCTCAGATTGATAATAGAAGTAATATCTCTAATTGTGAATTAATAATTAGTGGAACTTCAAATTCAACAACACAAAACACAACCGCTGTAAGTTTGAATTCAACAAATACGGTTGCAAGAGATTTAACTCCCGGAAATTATGACTGGAAAATAAATTGCTCAGATGAGGCAGGAAATGAATTTAATTCTTCTGCGAGAAGTTTGACTATTACTGCAGTTGTTACATCCAGTTCTTCTGGTGGGGGTTCATCTAGTTCGAGTTCGTCTTCTGGCGGGGCAATCGTTACAACCGCAAGCGTGGTTAGTATTTCCGTAAGTGAAGTTTCAGATGCTGAAGGTTATAGTGATTCTTTTGCGGAGGGGGATAAGATAGAATTTGAATTGCCTGCAACTTCGTCTTCAAATTCTGGTTCATCTAGCAGTTCAAGTTCCGGAGGAGAATCTGAAACTGGAATTATGTTAAGTTCTTCGGGTTCTGGAAAAACACATACTGTTACTGTTGAAGAAATTTTGATAAATAAAAATAAAGCAAGGATTATTATCCAAAGTGATCCGGTCGTTATTCTCTTAGGCATTGGTGAAGAAAGAAAGTTAAGTCTAGATACTGGGGGGTATTATGATTTTTATATCAAGCTTAATTCCATAACCAACGGAAAAGCAGATATCACTGTTAAAGCAATTCTTGAAATTATTCCTGAAGATGTTCAAAGTAATGACTCTGCAGAGGTAGATGTTCAGGAGGGAGATTTCTTAGACGATGTTTTTGAAGATTTTTTTAGATTTAAAAGTATGAATTTAATTTTATGGGGTTTGTTAATCCTTGTTCTTCTTTTTGCCGCACTTGAAATGAGGAAGATACTGCCCTTTTTAGAGGAAAGTGCCGAAGGCGCTAGAGATAGATATTTGGCAGGTGTTGGAAGATGAGAGTAATTATTATAAACTCTATTTTGTTGATAAAATTATGAAAGCGCTTAAACCATCACAGAAAGAAAATAAAAGATATCTTTTAATTAGTTCTGGAAAGTTGAATGGGAAAAAACTTCAAGAAGTAGTTGAGAAATCTATTTTGGATTTTGTTGGCGTTTTGGGAATGTCGAAAACCGGATTGGGTTGGATAAAGGCTGAGAAAGACCTGGCACCCAGGGGTGCACCCTCTAATACCCTAAAGGACACAAGTGAGGGCAAAGGAAAAGTTGTTGCATGTATAAATCGTGAAGCTGTTAATTCTTTTCGAGCGAGTATTGTTGTTTCTGAAATTAAGATGCAAGTCGAGAAAGTTAGCGGGACTTTGAAAGGGTTGCTTGGTTGAGTGCTAGAAGGGATAATTTGGAGGGTAGGGAAAAACGATAAGTTTTTAAATAATCAAAAGATGATATCTCTATGGTAGAAAAAAATTATACATATCAGATTATTTCTGTAATTCTTCTTATTGCTGTCATCACTTTCGCAGGCCTATATTTTAATAAATCTGTGCCTTCTTGTCCTGAAACTGGAGCGCAAGAATGTCCTGGGCCAGAACAAAAAGCACTAATGTTTGGCATCTTAAACACTTGGGGCGAAAATCTTTATGATTCAAGTGAATATCTTCTTGGAGTAGATGTTTATAACTTTGGTGAAATTGAAGCAAAGAATGTAGAATTGATTTGCGACATTTATGTGGGGGATGATGAAGGTTACATTGTTTCAGAAATTCCTGTAACAACTATCACAAAACGAATTGGAAATGTTGCATCAACTTCTTATAAATATGGTGAATTGGAAGCAGAGAAGAGTTCACAAAAAGAAGGGCTTTACCCTCTTGCTGTTTGCTCTGTAAATTATTGCGAAAACTGCGAAATCCTAGATGATAGAATCGAAGAATTGCAATAGTTTTTTCTGCTAAACTTATCATTTTTAAATCAAAAATCTATCTAATTTAATTGGTTCAAAAATCCCCAAGGGTAGTTTGCTTTTTACCCTCGATAAGTTCTTTTACTTCAATATTGAAAACATGCAGGATATTTTCAACTGCTGGAAGAATTTGTCTGTTAAGATAATAATCTATATTGTATTCTCCAGCTTCTCCTGGAAGTTTAACTTTTTCTCTGACTAAGGATGTGTCTTTACCCTTTTTATTTTTTGGGGTGTTTGTTTCGGAGATGTAATATAAAATTAAATTTCCTTCGCTGATTGGAATATTTTGTTCTTTCATCTTTTTTGCTGCCACAACATGCGGGGAAATTGACTTGTATTCTGAAATTGGTTTTTTAAGTTGGGTCTTGATTATCAATTCATCATGATCTATCTTTCTCTCTTTCAACTTTTTAATTATCTCTTTGACATATTTTACTGCTTTTTCAGAATTCCCATTTTCAAGAACAAGTCTAAGGATTTTATTTTGAACTTCTCTTGCAAGCATACACCAATCTCTCCGGACAGTTTCAAATCCACGAATCTTTATTTTTCCTTTATCGTCAATCAAAGCGTATTTCTTTTTTGCCCCAACATTTCCTGCTCGTGTTGTTACCCAAAGCCCTTTTTCAAAAAATCCTTCGAGTTCAAGTTCCATGACCCCTGGAAGTTCAGAGTTTAATTTTTCTAATAGTTTTTTGACATCTGTCTTGGATTTGTCTTTCATTGCAAAGCCCACAGAATCAGTATCTCCGAAGATTACATTGAAACCAGCATTCTCAACTTTTTCAATAATCTCTTGATTGTATTTTCTTACTAGGGCAAGGACCGAAGCCGAAGCCTCTTTTGAATAATATCTTGCCCCGAAAAAACCTAAATATCCGTGGGCAGAGGCTGAAAGAACCTTGAAGGCATTGCTTCTTGCTAAGGTCATTGGATTTGGATTTTTTTTGTATTGTGATTTGAATTTTTTTCTTAATTCAAAGATTTCTTTTAACAACAACGGAAAAAATCCCTGTTCTTTTGTAAAATGGAACTTTGTTGTTTCTTCTTCAAATTCTATTTCAGGAGTTTCGTAAGAATTAGTTTTTTTATCCGTTAAGGTTGCTTTTGATATATTGTAACTTATTATTATACTTGTATGCATCGAGGTGAAATCAAAAATGGCAATATCTTTGTAAAGCCCGGGCGTTGGTTCGAAAACAAATGCTCCTTTGACGCTTCCTCTTGCTTTTCTTGAGCCAATCTCTTCATGAACTGGTCTTTTTTCAGGTATCTCGTTATATTTTTCTAAATTATGTAAGATATAAGATTCAGTGTATTTGGATAAACCGGCTCTTGAAACATCGAAAGGCGGTTCTTGAATTGTTTTTGTAAATTCTAATAAGTCGGGCCACATCTTTTCAAAAAGTCTAACAACTAGTTCGGAATCATGGAGATTATATTCATAAAAATCTGTCATCTTCATTTCAGGAACATTTTTGGAATGTTTTAACCCAAAATCTTTTTTCTGGTCGTTTAAAAATTCTTTTGATACTTCGTTTAAAGATAAGGTTTCTGATTTTAAATATTGTGCATAAGCGGTTCTTACAAATCTTATCAAATCGATATGGGTGATTCCGAAAATCTTTCCAGTGAGTTCTCTTCCTCTAGAAAATCTTGGTTGGCTGTTGTCTAAACCCAATGATAATCTAACATTGAATTTTTCAGACCTTGCTTTCAAATATGGAAGGTCAAATCCATCTGAATTATATCCCACTAGAAAATCCGGGTTTTGTTCTTTCACCATCTCAGAGAACTTTTCAATTAAATCGGCTTCGTCATCTACATATTCTACATAGCTTGGTTTTTTTGAGCTTGTTTTTTTCCAGGTTAAAACTTTTTTGAAACCTTGGTTGTCTACAAGAGAGATCATGAGAATTTCTCCAGAGCCGATTTTTAATTCGTTTGTTTCAATATCGTAAGCTAGAACTCTCGGTTGGAATGTTTTCTTGTTTGTTGTTGAAATTTTTTCTTTTAATTTTATATCTTCTGCTTTTATGCATAAGTCAACTTCAAGTGCGTTTGCTAAACCTCCGAATTCTTCGGTGTTGTCTAAAACTTCTCCGGTTATTTCGTGTTCTCTTAAAGGCAATAATTTTCTCTCGATTATATAATGCGTTATGAAATTTAGATCGTAGCCTCTTCGTTTCTCTATTCCTTCTAGATTTAATTTGTCTGCTATGTCATGAAGGTCTTTATGGTTTGTTGCGAAAATTTTCAAAGCTTGGACTTCTTTTCCGAGGAATTTTTTATCATGCAATTCAATCTTTTCAACTTTTGTTTTTCTTCCTTTAAGATTTAATTTAATTTTTTTTATTGTTTCAATTAAATCATCAACTTGTTCATTTTCTAAATTGTCTTTAAGAATTGCCCAGAGATAAATGTCGCAAGTATCAACTATG
>Ga0075122_10003110_pt1 | contig 10557 bp, 9 predicted proteins | sample AntAceMetag02UKB_FD_69790 | JGI IMG/M metagenome (GOLD analysis project Ga0075122, IMG submission 69790) | Saline lake microbial communities from Ace Lake, Antarctica - Antarctic Ace Lake Metagenome 02UKB | ecosystem: Environmental > Aquatic > Non-marine Saline and Alkaline > Saline | place...
CAATAGGAAGTGTTAAGAAGATAGCAGGAGTAGAATAATTTAACTAACAAAAAACGAAAGGTATTGTTATGTCTGAAAAAGAGAATGTAAAAGACGTTAAAAAAGAAGAAACAACAGAAGAATTATTAGCAAAGGCAAACAAATTAAATCAAGAAAAAATAGTTGCAGCTTATGCTAGTATAAAAAAAATACTTGATGCTAGTGGATTAATGATGAAAGTGGAACACACTATAAAAATACTTAATAAATAGGATAAATATATGGAAGGTAAACAAATATATGATACTTCAGGTAATCTAGTAATAGATACTTCTGCAAATAATGTGGTGTCTTATTTACAACAAGAAGGAACAGTAAGTGATACTATAGCTGGAGCCGGTACCATTACATTACTGGCTTCTTTATTGTTATCTGAAACTACTTCTTCAAATGAATTAATATTAGGTTTGTTTACTAAGTTAATAGCAGATACTTCTTTGGCAAGTGATACTTTAAATTTAATAGCAAATTTATTACTAGAGGATTCAGGTTCAAATGTAGATGTAACATCAATATTAGCGAGCCTATCGTTATCAGATACTTCAAGTTCAGAAGAAAAAATCTTAGGATTATTCACTAAATTAATTGAAGAAACTTCAACAAGTATAGATGATTTAATTGTCTTGGGATTATTATTAATATCTGATACTATTGTTGGCAGTGAAATAATAACAATCTTAACAAATTTAAATATAACTGAAACGGGTTCATTAATTTCAACATTAAGTATATTATCACAACTTGCTTTATCTGAAACAGCAACAGGTACAGATTTAATATCAATTTTAAGTAGTTTATCTATAACAGATACTTCAAGTGCAGTAGATGTAATTTCTATATTAGGACAAATATTAATTAGTGATACCTCTACTTCTACTGAAAAAATATTAGGATTATTTACAAAGATTATAGAAGATACTTCTACATCTTCAGAAACAATAAGTTTAATAAATAGTTTCTTATTATTTGATAGTTTAAGTGGAGTTGATATAATAACATTATTAGCTTCATTAAATATAATTGATACTGGGGCATTGGTAGAAGCAATAAATATTATTTCTAATTTATTAATATCAGATACATTTTCTGGGCTTATGGTAATAGAAGTATTAAATTTATTTAGTTTATCTGATACAGTTTCTGGTTCTGATTTAGTAACAATTCTTAGTAGTTTATCAGTAGCAGAGTCAGGAAACTTTACAGAATTACTATTGGGAACATATACAAAATTAATTACAGAAGTAGGAAGTGCTTCTGAAGTATTAGCAGTTTTAGGAAGTATAAATATATCAGATGAAGGAACTTTAGCAGATGCATTAACTATATTATCTACATTAACAATTACCGATGTTGGAAGTTTATCAGATATAGTAAGTATATTAAACAGATTAAGCATATCAGATTCAAGTACAGGTAATGACTTACTGGGATTTTTAGTACAATTATCTATTTTAGATTCTAGCTCTGCTGTAGATGTTATTAACGTTTTAGGTTCACTTTCTATAACAGACACAGGGACATTTGATGACAAGATATTAGGAGGATTTACAAAACTGGTAACTGATTTATCTAGCTCTTCTGAAATATTATCTATACTAAATCAATTTAGTATATCAGATACGGCTTCAAGTTCTGAATTGCTATCTATAATTATTGAATTATTAATATCTGATACTTCTAATTCAAGTGAATTAATAAGTGTTGTCGATTCATTAATTAGTAAATCTGTACAAGATACAGGAACATTAGGAGACGCAATAAATATATTATCAGCCTTAACAGTATTAGATTCAGGTGCTTTAACAGACGTTCTTTCTATAATGAATCAGTTTGCAATATCAGATTCTGCTACTTCTTTATCAGTAATAAATATTGTAAGTATGTTGTCGGTTTTAGATAATATAAATTATTCTGAAGCAATTTCAACATTTACTGGGATGTTAGTTTCTGATATTGGTGTAAGTAGTGGGATTATAAACATTATTGCAAAACTTGATTTAACTGAAGCAGGAGTATTTGAATCATTTATTTCAGCAATAACTATAGGTGTTATCTCTGATGTTGGAATTTCTGAAAGCACAATAGAATTAGAGGTAGGTGTTTCATTAATTGATTCAGCAGTATTTGAGGAACAATTTGAAATTCTAGCTGATTTATTTTTAACAGATACCGCAACAGGGATAGATACATTTACAGTATCTTGGTTCGTTAAAGTAATATCAACTGTATTTTCAGAATATATCTCTCAAACAATTACTTCATCTGAATACATAACTCAAGCAATAGTATTTTCAGGATATATAACTCAAATAATTACAACCGAAGATAGTAATTAAGGAGGTGTAAAGAATATGGCTATTGATAGTTATATTTTAGGAACAATAGTTAAAGTTCAAAGTGTTGTGAGTCCCGCTAGTCCAGATGCAGTTGTAATAACAATTGTTGATTCAGCTGGAACAACTAAAATAGATGAGGCTGCTATGACAGCAGACGACACTACTACTTATTTTTATTTATTTCAAAGTGCAACAACAGATGTTGAGGGTAGATTTTATGTTACAATTAAATGTACCAAAGGAAGTTATGTTGGAATATCAAAAAAAGTGTTTGAATTAAGGAATAGTTAATGGAAATAAAGTTGTCTTGTAAAGATGAAAGAAGCATAAAGAAAAACTATTGTATAGATTGTGGAAAAGAAATAACAGGTAAAAAATATTGTCAAAAATGTTATTTTGCTTTTGTTAAGACTTTTGGTTTAAATCATAAATATAATTGTCAATGTGCTTCCTGTTTAACTAAACGAGGAAAATTAAAACATAAAGAAGGGTGTCAATGCTGTTCTTGTAAAGCAAAAAGAGGAGATTATAAAGGCAAGAATCATCCCATGTATGGTAAGAAAAGAATTATTACTGAAGAGCAGAGAAGGAACTCAAGCATAAACAATGCTTGTTATTGGAAGGGTAAATGTTTTTCTGAGGAACATAAAATAAAATTAAGTTTGGCTAAAGTAAACTATGTTCCGTGGATAAAAGGGAAACAGCATACAAAAGAATCGAAGAAACAGATGAGTTTATCTCATGGGGGTACGGGAATTACAGGAGAATTATCAGAGTATGGTGCAGAATTTGATAATACTAAAAGAGAACAAGTAAGATTTAGAGACCATTATAAGTGTCGTATGTGTGGGGGTTCTCAAATAGAAAATGAGAAACAATTAGATATTCATCACAAAGATTACGATAAGAAGAATAATAAATGGAATAATTTAATTACTTTATGTAGACAATGCCACATGAGAACTAACCATAATAGAAAATATTGGAAGATATATTTTAAAGGAGTTTTAGATGAAGATTTGTGTACTTAATAACAGCCTATCTCCGGCATTTGTAATTAAAACAGAGGATGAAAATATTTTAGTAAACACACCTAAGGGGTTTTATTATTCTTTAGATGATGAAATAGATAGTGTGTTGTTTACATCAGATGATTTATATCATACTTATGATATTGAACAGCTAAAGTATATTTCTAAAAAGATGTTAATATGTTATGCTTTTAAAGAGTTTATTCCAAATCTGAAGAAGCTAATTACAACATATGATTTACCATTAACATTAAAAGAAGTTAAGCCTTATATAGAAATTAAAAAAGGAATTACTACATTATTTTTACATAAGAAACCAATAGGTATTTATTCCAATATATCTATGGGGTTAAAATTAAATAATACTGTGATTCTTCCATTGTTTAAGAGTATAACTGATAAGACAAAACAACTATTGGACAATACAGATTTAATTTTATTAACATTGAAATATTTAGAAACAGATGAGAAAAATAATTCAAGTTCAGTAGATGAAATGATAAATTTATTAAACGACATTAATGTTAAGGAGCTTTGTTTTTTAGGATTAGGTGCAGAACTAAAACATACGTTTGATAGAGAATATTTAAAGGTTGGGAATAAATTAAAAATAGATTAAAATTTTTCCACATTATATTTTCTTTATTTATATATGAAAAACATATTTGAAAAAAATCATTTTATGAAACTTTGTACCGAGGAGTTAAACATGCAGAGAGAACACTATAGTCCTAATGCTAAATTCAATTTTGATTTTGCATTAAAGACTAAAGCAAAAGACGATTCTGGATTTTTTGTTGTGGGGTTTGCTTCAACACCAGGATTAGATAGACATGGCGAAATAATTTCAGAAGAAGCTTTAAAAAAAGCAGCTTCTAATCTATTAAAGAAACCTAATAATGTTCTATTTTTAAATCACAATTATGATAGACCTATTGGTGTTATTCAAGAGAGTGCTTATGTTTCTGGTGGTCTGATGATTAAAGCTAAGATTTCTAATACAGAACCAGTATTAAGGGAACAAATTTCAGAGGGGCTTTGGAATGCTTTTTCAATTGGCGGTATAGTTAAAGAAGCTGAAGAAATAAAAAATAAAGAAGATGATTTAATAGGATATAAAATTACAGAAATTGAATTGGTTGAAGTTTCATTAGTTGGTGTTCCAGCCAACCCAGAAGCTACACTATTAGAAGTAATTTCAAAAAGTTTATTTGATAAAAATGCTAAGATAGTTAATAATTCTATTGAAGCAGTAGTAAAATCTAATAAAGTAATAGTAGTTAAGGAAAAAGAAATTGTAGATTTAAAAGAGGTGTATGCTTTAGGAGGCTCAAGAAAATCAGAAGATTATGTTACTAAGGATATATTTAGTAATTTTTTAAATGAAGAATCTCATAAACAAAAAGTTATTACTCAGTCATATAATTATTTTAAATTAGCACTTATCTCAAAAGCAATACAAGAATATATAGGTACAGCTGGTTGGGTTTGCAAAGAAATTATAAATATAAATCCATATAATAGTAACGATAGAACTAGACCAGTATTTAGTAATTTACAAACTTCTAGAGATATTAAAGAGGAATTACTTGTAGACGGCTATTTTTGCTTAGAAAAAGGAAATGATAAATTAGTTGTTGGTGTTTTTCCTGCATGGTCTTGTTTTTATACAGCAATTTACTCTGATAGTTCTTCAAAAGATTTAGCTAGTAATTTTGTTACTGGTTATGAAACTTGGGCAAAAGAAAATAATTTCTTTATTGGAGAAAAGATAACAGCTAAAGGGGAATTTTTAGATATTCCCGATATGGATTTTGATACTGTTAAACTACCAGCAGACCAAAAGAAAGCAATTAAAGTTGGAGCATTAGAGTTCTTTAATAAAAAAGATATTTATATAAAAAATAATCTTCCATTTAAAAGGGGATTGATTTTTGCAGGAGAGCCGGGAACTGGTAAAACATTAACTGGTAAAGCATTATTAAATAAATCAGAGAGTACTTTTATTTGGGTTACATCTGCAGATTTATCAAATAGCTATGGTGATATTAATTCAAAGGCATTTAAACAATATTTAGAAATGGCTAAAGAATTATCACCTTGTATATTATTTGCTGAAGATGTAGATGATTATTTAGATTCTAAATCAGCCGTAGATACAATCAAAACACAAATGGATGGTTTAAATTCTATGGATGGTGTAGTTACTATATTATGTACTAACTACCCAGAAAGTATTCCTAAATCTTTAATTGATAGACCTAGTAGATTTGATGATGTTATAAAGTTTGAATTGCCAGATGAAGAATTAAGACTTGAAATATTAGAAGCACACATGAAAAGCGTAACAATAAAGGATAGAGATACAGCATTAAAAACAATAGCTAAAAAATCAGAAGGATTAACAGGGGCTCATTTAAAAGAAGTTGCTGTATACAGTATTTTATTAGCAGCAGATGATAATAATAGAGAAGAAATTAATTTAAAAGATTTAAATAAGGCTTTAGATAAGGTTTTAAAGACAAGAGAATTAATTAACAATATGGTTGAAAAGAAAAAATATGTACAAGATATTAGAAAGTTTACACTTGGAGGTGAAATCATGAATAAGGAAATTAAGAAGAAAACTGAAAAAGTAGAAGAAGTAAAAGAAGAAAAAGTTGAAGAAGTAAAAGATGTAGAAGATGTTAAGACTGAAAAGGTTGAAGACGAAAATATAGAAGTTAAAGAAGAAAAAGTTGTTGAAGAGGAAAAGAAAGAAGACGTTGAAGACGTTGAAGAAAAAGTTGAAGAGGTAGTGGAAGAAAAGGAATTTAATTTAGAAGAAACCTTAAAAGCTATCAATACAAAGTTGGACTCTTTTAGCACTTTAGTTGCAGATATTAAAGCAATTAAAGAAGCAACTGTTACTGCGGTTAAATCTGAAAAGCTTGATGAAGCCGAAGAGGAAGTTGAAGAAGTGAAAGAAATTAAGCCTAAGAGAAAAGCTGTAATTGTTGAAGAAAAAGGAACAGAAGAAGAAGCACTTCTTAAACAGTTGGAAGAGATGTCATTAAAAGAAATTATGGAAACTCCGGCTGTTTGGGATAAGTTAGATAAAGATATGCAAAAAGAAATAAAAAATAAGTATGTTGTTGAAAGTTTAGTAAAATAAAAAATTTAAAAATCTAGAAAATAAGGAGGTACAACTCAATGGATATAGACTTAAGAAAGAAATTTCTACAATCATTACTACGTAAAACAGCTATGGCTTCAGACACTAATTTATATGTAGATGATAGTACTGGAGAAAGTTACTTACCTAAACCTATCGCTGATGAGATTATCAAAGAAGTATATGAGAGAAATATTGCGAGACAATTATTTAGAACTATAAACGTTCCAGGTAAAACTTTATCAATACCTTCTGTTGCATACGACGATGAAAATATTTATCAAGTAGGAACAGGTGTGGGTACTTCAACAGTTGTTGGTGATGACAACTCTAAACAGTTAGAATATTCAACTTCTGCAGTTGTATTAAAACCAGGTAAGTTAGCTGCAAAAGCCGAGGTTGCTAATGATGATATTAATGACGCAAGTTTAATGGTCGTTGATTTAATCTTAGAAGCTTTTGGTACTGCTTTTGCTAGAGCTGAAGAGAAGGCAATGATTTCTGCTACTGCTCAAGATGCTACTTCATCTGATTATACAAGTTTAGTAGAAGGATTATTCTATTCTGCAGCTGACGCTCAGAAGAATACTGATACTGTTACTATTAATGCTTCCACAGATTATGGTATGACAGACGGTATTTCTGAAGGTATTAAAAACTTAGGTGTTCATGCTAGAGGAGATGTTGTTTTAATCTGCTCTGATAAGTTCGCTCATCAGTTAAGAATTGATAGAGGTGTTAAGAATGATGTTTTTGGTACAGCTCAGGTTGTTCAAAAAGGTTCATTACCTAAAATCTACGGCGTTGAAGTTTACTCATCTTCATATGTTGATGATATTGATTCTAATAAGGCTATTCTTATACCTAAATCTGAGCCATTAATTGGTCAGGGTAGAGGCGTACAGATTAGACGTAAAGAAGATATCGAAAGAGATAGTCAGATTTTTGTTTGTTTTGAAAGATTTGATTTTACTCTTAGACATATGACTTCTAGTAAATGGGATGCGATTGTCCGTATGGATATTACTCAATCCTAGGATAAAAATCAATAGGGGGAGTTTTGTCTCCCCCTTTTAAATTTAGGAGTAATGTATTGCTTGAATTTAATTCAATATTTTCTATTTATAGAAAGACAAGATTTAATTTAGTTGAAAAGAAAACTAAAAAAATATCCTTATCTCGAGGGGAGTATAAGTTTGCTTTAATTGAATCATACAATATTTCTGATTATGATAAATATATTCAGATTGTTGATGATTTGTCAAAAGCAAACTATTTTATTATCCATGTAACACCAAACATTCCTAAAAAACCTATAATAATAAACAATTTAATTTATGTTAAAGCACCCTCTAAATTTATGGGCAATACAACTTTTTTAAAGAAAGATTATCATAAGTTTTCAATTGTATTAGGTATTGGGGGGGACGGAATTATAGAAGCCAATAGAATTTCTAGAACATTTAAGATAGAATTAAATACTAATACAAAAGTATTACCTACAGGTAAAATGATTGATTGTGTTGTTGATGGGTCTTCTAAAATTAAAATATTATTTGATACCAACTATGAAGCATCTGGTAGAGGATTAGGGGATATTTTAATGACCACAGCAATTATAAAACAAATTAAAAACAATTACCCAAATTCATTATTAACATATTCAACTAAGCCCGAAGGTAAAGCAATTCTTGCTAATAACCCCAATGTAGATAACTTAAAAACAGAGTCTTATAATAAAGTAGTGTTAGAAGATGACTTACAGAATTATGATGAACATTTCTTTTTAGGTAAAATGACAGAAGATTATCTTGATAAAAGAAACCAACAGCCTAGGGTTGATTCAATGGCTGAAATGTTTGATATAAAATTAGATTCTAAATTGCCTGAAATATATTTAACTGAAGAAGAAAAGGATTTAGTTTCTGATTATATAGATGTTAAAAAGTTTAATATTGTTATTTGTATAGAAGGACTGGAAAGATATAGAAATTGGAGAATAGATTATTTAAACGAATTAGTTTCTAAATTTGATTCTAAAAATTATAATTTAATACTAGTGGGGAATAAAAAAATAGAAGTAGAAGGGGTTTTAAATTTAACAGGTAAAACAACAATAAGACAATTGTTTGGTATTATATCTCAAGTTGATTTAGTAGTTACAATGGATAACTTTGTAAGTCACATTGCTGCAGCCTTTAATATAAAAGAAATAATTATGTATACAACTATTCCAGCTGAGTGGAGAAGTTTATATTATAAAAATGCTATCCCAATTCAAAGCCCCACCGAATGTTCTCCTTGTTGGAATTTGATGAATATAAAAGGAAAAATAAATGAAGGATAAAGTTCAATGTAAGCTTTGTAATAGATATTTTAAAGCAATTACAAATACGCATTTAAAAAAGGAACATAATATTTCTATTTTAATGTATAGAAGTAAGTTTCCTAAATTTGAAGTAACTTCTGAAAAGACAAAATCTAAACGTTCTAAATCTTTTAGTTGTCATAAAAAAGATTGTCAATGTTCTTTCTGTAAAGCAATGCGAGGAGAATATAAAGGAAAAATATTTACAGAAGAACATCGTAAAAATTTAAGTTTGGTTGCTTTAGGTAAAGTTCCTTGGAATAAAGGAATAAAGAGACCAAAGCATAGCAAACTAATGAGTGGAAAAGCATGTCATTTTTATGGAAAACCCCAAAGACCACATTGGGGGGAATATAAAAATATAAATATGCGCTCTTCCTGGGAAATTGCTTATGCAAAATATCTTGATAAGAATAACATTAAGTGGGAATATGAGCCGGATACATTTGATTTAGAATATACAACATATACACCAGATTTTAAAATAGAAAATAAAAAATATATAGAGATAAAAGGATATATGAGTCCAGAAGCTTATTTTAAAATTAAAAAATTTATACTAACCAATTCAGAAATAGATTATGTATTATTAATAGAAAAAGATTTAAAACAAAAAGGGATATTAAAATGAGAAGTTGCCCCTATAATGGAAAATGTATAGATAATTTAACTCCAGATTTAATATTTAATTACATTAAAAAGAATTGTTCAAAAAAGAATAGAGAAATTCAAGATTTTTGTAAAACAAATTTAAAAAAAAATTCAAAATCAAAATTGCCTATAGTAAAAAACAATTCGAAGGTTGTTTGTATTTCATTGTGGAGAAGATTAGGAGATTGCTTATTTGCCATACCAGCTATAAAACAAATAAGAAAAAAATATCCAAACCATAGAATCATTTGGTTAACACATTATAAGTATTATGATATAGTTAAGAATTTACCTTATATAGATGATTATGTTTTATTTCAAGGCAAGATAGAAGATGGTTGGGATGCTTATTTATTAAACCCTGAAGGACAGATTACAAAATTTGTAAACCAATTAAAACCAGAAAAGTTTTATGATTTACATATTAGCCCTCAGTATAGTTCAGATTTAACTAGAAAAGAATATAGTATAGTTGAATATGTTGGTTATGAGAGAGCTGGCTTAACTGAATTAGATACTCAATTAGAATACTATCCAGATAAAGAATTAGATAGTGTAGTTAAAAAAGATTTTGATGAATTTAGAAAAGGTTACAAGGGGATAGTAACATTTAATAGTAGCTGTTTTTCAATAGCACATGAAAAATTATTTTCCAAAAGTGATATAGATAATGTTTTAGACTTATTTGAAAAAGATGGGTATCGAGTAATTAATCTAGGTCATATTTTAGACAGTAAATGTAGTAATAGAATTAATTATCAGCATTGTTCTTTAGATTATATTTATTATGGAGTAAAGCATTCAGATTTATTTATCGGTTTTGATAGTGGAGTTAGAAATCTTGCTTTAACAGTTCCAAATTCAAATGTTATTAGTTTAGATAACAAGCAATCAATAAAAAATAAATCCTCAGTAGAATTAGTTTCTGACTCATATACACATGTTGCTGTTAATATTGATGAAGAGAAACCTTATAGT
>Ga0075122_10003111_pt1 | contig 10556 bp, 7 predicted proteins | sample AntAceMetag02UKB_FD_69790 | JGI IMG/M metagenome (GOLD analysis project Ga0075122, IMG submission 69790) | Saline lake microbial communities from Ace Lake, Antarctica - Antarctic Ace Lake Metagenome 02UKB | ecosystem: Environmental > Aquatic > Non-marine Saline and Alkaline > Saline | place...
GTGCATCGATTGCGGCCAGTATGGCCGCGAAGAAGAAGCGCTAACCAACTAGAGGGTGCAGACAACCCCTCTTTTTTATTTTTATTTTTGCAAAAAAATAATTCTTGATCAAACAGCACTGAAATTAATCAGCACTGCTCAATCGTATATGTTTTGGTCGGCGTGGAGAGACTTGAACTCCCGACTTCACGATCCCAAACCGCGCGCTCTACCAAACTGAGCTACACACCGTTTTTAATTAAAAACTAATACAAATACTTTTTAACAACTTGAACAACATCTTTTATTTCAAGTTTTGTTGGTCTATCTAATGGAGAACCAATAATTGAATTACTGCCAGCCCAACCAAATTCTATTGCTGATAACTCTTTTTGTACTCCAGCAATATCAAGAAATTTACCTTCACTGTATTGTGCGATTGTCATTTTCTTACCTATTATGAAATTCTTTTTCAGTCCAAATTTAAATCGATCATTAACAGCAACAACCACAGGACATACTTTATATCCAGCTGCAATTGCACCTCTTCTATTACTTTCAACGGCAATGAGTTTACCAGGCACAATTACATCCATTTTTACAAATTTTGTTTTATCATTGAGGTTTTTTAAAGCTATTTTTGTATACTTATCAATGCCTTTAAAAACACCATCATTAAGATATTCTGTCATTTTCTCTACTTTATTTTGTATATCTAATCGTAAATCAGAACACATATACATTAATCCAATTGGTAATCCAAATGTATTGTGCCCTTTAAAGTTGAAAAAATCTTCTCTTCTTGTTTTCCAATTTTCTCGTCCATGCCGATCACTTTTAGCAATTGCTTTAAGACGTAAAATTAAATCGCCTTCTAATACCAATCTTTTGTTAAGCAGCATTGATAAAACAGCCATTGATCCAATGGAATCGACATCAGATTTTATTGTAATCATTATAATTTTCTTAAAAGGTTGTAATATTCCTAATATATTTTCTTGTTTATTAAATGAATATTCAATAGCTGTAATTTTACTATTCCACATATGTTGTGGATCGATATTTAAATGCGCTAATGATGCTAAATCACCATCAGTTAATTCAATGCCTAATATGAAATAATTATCTAATTGTAAATTCTTGAGGGTTTGTAATTCCTTATTTTTTGTTGTAACATTAATTTGGTGATATTTTATTTTGTCCATTTTAAACTCATAAACTGCTCAATGTCTATAATATTAATATTTAAAGACTGTGCAGTTTTCATTTTATTAGAACTTGAACTTAAATTTGCTGTAACTAATAATGTTAAATCTTTAGTTATTCTTTTAGCAATTTCAAAGCCATTTCTTTCTGCTATTTTTTTATAAAATGATTTACTTTTAGTTGCTTTTCCAGTAAAACATATTGATTTTTTCTTATCATCTGTTGGGATAATGTTGAGTGTTTCTCTTAAGTAATTAATAATCTCAGTGTTTTCATCAATACCCAGATATATTTCAAATGATCTACCAGTTCCAATTTGTGGCATTTCCTCTAAATCTTCTGGTGTCATTTGTAACAGTTTACTAAGTGTTACTTTTTGGAGAATCGATTTACTTAAAGAACTTCCAATTCCTTTTATATTTAAAGATGCTAAAATTTTATATTCTTCAATTGGTATTATTTTTATTTTTTGTATTTCATCAAATAAATTTTCTGCAGATAGATTTGCAAATCCATCAAGTTCTAAGAGATCTTCTATTGTCAGTTCAAATATTCCAATAATATCTTCAATACCGAACTGTTCAATCATTTTTTCAATGGTTGATAAACCTAATGTCTCGATTCCAAGTCGTTTAACAGCATCATATAATTTGCGGGATAACTTACCAGTACAATCAATATTTGTACAGATCAATTCTGGTGGTTTATATTCCACATTATGACCGCACATTGGACATTCGTTGATTTGTATTACCGTTCTTGAAACACCTGGTTCAGATCTTATTAAATTTGGAATTATTTCTCCAGATTTTTCAATAAATACTTTATCACCAATGTGTAGATCCCTATCCAATATGTATTTTGCATTATGCAAATTGACATTTTTGACAGTTGTATTATTAATGTCAATAGGTACAATGTTCCCAACTGGTGTTATTGTTACCTTACCAACTTGCCAAGTTACACTTATCAGTGTCGATTCGATATTTATTGTTTCAAACTTTAACGCTACTTGACCTCTTGGGTGATGGGATGTATTTCCTAATGATTTACCATATTGCTCATCTTTCAATTTAATAACCAGACCATCGACCGGAGAATCTAATATGTTTTTAACATAATCCTCTGCTTCTTTTAGTTTTGTGGTATCTGTTTTAAAATCATCCAAAGTCATTTCAAAACCAATTTCTGAAAATGGAATTATTGTTAATACTTTTGGGCCTGAAATTGGGCTGTCTCTGTTTAGTAATCCCGCAGCCGCGTTTCTTGTGTTTTTGAAATCTTTCCCATTTGATTTCTTAAGTTTCCCTAAAACATTGTTTTGAAAATCAGATTTTGTAATAACTACTTCACCTCTGATTGGAGTATTGCCAATATTGTTAATGTATTTAATTCGCGATGAAATATCTATACCATAATTACTATCACTAGTTGTTACAAGAATCTTTCCATTAAAATCGACAGATACGCCATCATATTTAGGTTGAATAACAAACACTTCACTATCAGATTTTGCAACTTTCTCACACCATGTTACAAGCTCTGTAATACTGTAGACCTTATTGAGACTTAGTAGTGGTTCCTTAAAAGGAATCTTATGCTTTCCTCTTACTGATTGATGCAGTTGTGTTAATATTGGATTTATTGGATTTATTGCTGTTAATTTCCGTACTAGTAAATCATAATCAATATCGCTTATTTCAAAAGTAAATTCTTCCCAATACAATTTATCATGCCGTTTTATTAGAACTTCTAGTTCAGTTTCAGTTAAATTATCTGTGTTGATTTTCATGATTCTTCCTCGTTATTTTTAGTGGTGTTTAATTTGGAGCATTTTGCCGTTAATTATAATAGCTAACGGCAAAATGCTTTAAAATTTATCCATTCAAGAATTTTATGTAAGAATCTATCAGTACTTTTGTAGATGATTCGCTCTTTTTCATACTGGGCAAAACATACTGACCAGATGTGATTTCTTGTAATGCTAGATCATGTTTTAAATTATGACTATCTGACTTAACAGTTCTAAATTCTTTTACTGTTCTCAATGCGGCAGATGCTAGTAAACCTTCAAATTCCATCTGCCCAATTTTTGATGCTTGTCCAATCAAGGTTGAACCATTGTTACGTCCTTGACTAGGTTGCTTAGAATTACTTTTATAACTACCAAAGTCACGTGCACTTATACGTAGCTTGGCTTCTTGTTTCAACTTTAAAGTATATACTGGAGCGACAAACTTATTTTCCAATATTAAATCTTTCTTAGGTATATCAATATCACACTGTAATTTATCTTTAATAAACTGCAGAGTCTTTCTTGGAACAACCACATCTTCATTCACTTTACAATCAAATTTATTTTCAACAATATCTAATAATTCATCAAGTTTAAAATTTGTAAAGTTTGGTACTTCTAAATATAAACCCAAATTTCTTATTGATGCTAAAAACTGGTTTTTTCTTCTGTCACTATTTTTAATTTGTCCAGCAAGTTGTTTGATTGCATTTTCATAACTTTCATCATTAAATAATTTTGCGAATAATGATAATTTCTCAACTGTTTCTGAAATTTTAGTTGCGTTGTTTTGATTGTTAAGAATTTCACGTTCTGAATTTGTAACTACTTTTGCTACCATGCCTTCCAAAATTTGACCCAAATTCATCCTGCTATATACAGTAATTGGGCCACATATGAGATCTATTGGTGTTTTGTCCTTTACCGAATATGGTCGAAGCTCGTTCGGTAATATTAATGATACAACACCCTTGCCTGCATATCTGTTCGCGAATTTATCACCTATGTGACTCTTATCTTCGCCTGATAACTTCAATTCAATTAGATACACTAGTTCTTTTGTTTGAATCTGATATTTTGTTACAGTGTCTAATAATATATAATATTTTGAAATTATGTGTTTAGTATAACCAGTACTTAATATACCACTGATAGATTTATAAACATCTTTTATTTTTGCACTATATCTGCTTGCAATTCTTGAAATGTGTTTTTGTAAATCATTATCGATTAATTTAAGATTTTTATTAATTCGGTGAATCCGTATATCTTCTATTTTAGCATTATTTAATCTGCTTGTTAATGGAATTGAATTGAATTTTAATTCATTATCAATAACACTAACAAAGCTTGTTAAATTCATTGATTTAAGAATTTGGATTGGATTCTTACTTTTAAGTCGACTTTCACGAGCAATTGTATTGCCATTTATTTTTCTACCAACACTTGGTATAAAGCCATAATCATATGGGTGTTTATAAATCAATTTAAACAATGAATATGTATAAATTGGAATTAGTACTGTTTCTAGTTTAGTACTTCGGCATTGTTCAGCTACTGATTCAGATATAACAATACTATCTTCATGATTAAATGCAAAAAATGGAGCATACAAAGTATTCAAATTATATCCACATGTTGGAATGCCTTGCTTAAAACTATCATATTCATACAATATGTCACCGGTTTTAAATGGACCAATGTCACGTTTGTATCTGATTTTAGTTGCATAAACTTCAGAACAAAACATTATCACTGGTGTTTCAAAAACCATTGGTATTGAACTAGTAGGACTTTCAAATATACATATCATTATGTCTTCATTAGAATAGATCATTTCACCAGGCAATTCTGCTGCATGACGAAATAATCTTGAACTGTTAGACAATTGTTGATATTCATTACCAATTACTTTAGCTACTTCACAACCAATCGATGTAACACATTGATTTAATTGTTTACTAGACATCTGAAGTCTATTTTGATCAGTTGATCCAAGAAATGGAATATAACTTAGATTTGCACTTGTATGCATTATTTATTCCTTTAGTTTGTGTTAAATATTAATGTAATTTAGTTCTATAAAAACATTTACAGAACTAAATACAAATCTCTATTAACTGAAATAAATAGGAACACTATTTAGATATTTTGGGATACTGAGCAAGTGATATGAAGATGTGTGAGTTATTCTACTGTTCCAATGAACTGCAATTAGAGTAGCAATATCTTTAGTATTGAATGGAATTGGAAATTGTACAACAGAACCATTTTCCCATCGTTTGTTTATAATCTGACGAGCTTTCTTTCGACTAAAACAATCTCTTTTCGATTGTAATGCTACTGTGTATCTAATCTTATTATCAACTACTTTTTTATATCCAAATGATATTGAAACTCTTGTATCCTTTTCCCAAAATCTGAAATATCTGTAAGTAAGTGCAAGTTCTTCTTGCAACTCTTTTTCTTCTAAAACTTTTCTTCTTTTATTGCGAGCATTTTGTTGTAATATTTTTGCTTTTTCTTGATCTGGAATTTTTGAAAAATCAATTGCTTTTCTCATTAGTTTTGGCTCCTTATTTAATCTCTTTTCATTTCATCTTCAGCAAATTTAAAAATACCGAATCTCATATCAAGTTCTTGGTCTGGAACTAGAAATACATTAACACCAGGATTTTGATTTGTAATTGACGTTATACAAATCTTATCATAATGTGTCCAATGAATTTCAGACACTTCAGGTGGTAACATTCCAGTTCCAAAAGGATTTTTAAATGTAGCTCTGTGTGATAAAATACCAGAATAACCATTTACAGTATTGTAATTACTTGCCCCATCAAGTTTCTTAAAGAAATGATTAACAACTTCTTTTAATTGTATGTTTAAAGTATGTCTTTGAAATCCACTTTCTAATAATGTATTTGATGCTCTTCCAATTGCTTTAAAAAACGGATTTAAGAGTGGTTCAATAAAAGTAAGTCGTTTATATCTTAAATCAACAAATGATGGTTTTTTATCTAGATAACGGCGAAATGCAATTTTAAAGACTTCATCCAGATTTGGTTCAATCCTATAAAAGCGTTTGTATAATTGTGTAGTCCATTCATCAAAGAAAACCATTTCTATTTTTTCTTTAATTTTTGACATTTCAGGATCACAATTTAACTTTTTACTTAATAATGTTAATGCTTTTTTGCTTGGGTAAGAACTTATGTCAATTTCTAATAATTTTCCAATTTGTTTTTTATAAGCTTTATCCCAATTAATTGATATTATTTTTAAGAAATCACTAAGTACAATATTACCTCTCATAAATGTTACTCTATTATCTTTGATATATAATGTTATTGATTGAAATAATGACGATAGCATAACACTTCTTTTTTTACTTGCAATTGGTTCATCAACAATGTAATAAGTTGGAATATACATATTACCATTTAATATGAAAAATGTTCCTTGAATTAATTCTGGAATCGACATCTGAATAAAATTATTAGAAGTGTTTAATTTAATTATAGCTGTCTTAGTACAAAAATGATTGAATCCAGCATATGAGATATGATCGACGAAATCAATTGATGAACCATCTAATTTATAAATATTTTTGTTGTAATTGAATCCCAATTTGATTAGATATCTTAATGATAATGCAATCATTTCAGGAATTAATGAATACTGAAATGATCTGAATGTTATAACAGAAGACTCTTTAGTTTGTCGTTTGATTAGATTCATGTTTTACATATCCCAGATTTGTTCATAAATAGTATCTGCTGAAAATGGAGGCCATGTAGTTTTCTTTTCAAGTTCACTAATTGTTTTAGTATTTGGCTGATATAACAATCCCAATAATTTTGAAGTGTTCATGCTTATTTTCCTGATACCTAATCTTTTATGAAGACGAATATTATTGATTGTTCCAGTTTGAGTTAATTCATGTCTAAAAATTTTATTATTTTTAGTTATAAACATGTTTGCCATGACCATTTCAATAAATGTCGAATAAATATTTCCAATTGATAAAATCGTTTCTATGAATGTTTCGTAAAAATCCAACATTTCGGAGAATACTTTAATATTACTTCTCTTAAGTAATATTTCTAAATTCTTAATTTTATAAGTTACATCTTTATTTTTAACATTGTATAGATTTTGAAAATGTACTTTATTTTTTGAACTAGCTGTGAATCCATGAATAGTAGATATTAATGTAATGATTTCAACAGGTACATCAATATCGAATTCCAAAACAAATGATGTTTCAGAATTTGCAATATCAACTAAATGAGCTGCTATAAAATCTACAACTACTGGCACAACTGGTAATGTACAACTACCACTTGTATGGAATGCTGATAATGCTAATTGTGTTAAACGTTCAGCAAAACATTGTCCTGCAATTATACCAACATATGGTGAACTTATTTTATAATTACCAAAACATTTTTTACAAATGCCAAATTGTTGAGTCCCACAAGTAAGTGGTGACCTGATTGTAATTTCAGTTCCTATAAAAGAGATTGCTAATTTTTCTGTTAGAAGTTCCCAATAATGAGTTTTGCCGTTAAAAAACCATCTATTAATTAAAGAATGTGCATGTTTCAAATTTTTAACTTCGAATATAAATCCAAATTTTGTTCCACAATCATCAGAAATCAATTCAATAGGACTCAAACCCATTGCCATTGTTCTTTCTAGAAAACCAGATCTTGGAGTCACATCTTGCTTATCTTGAATTCCTTTTCTAGATCCGTAAGAAGATTTAAAAAACATTTCAGTATCTAGTCCATTAACAATTGATGTTGGGATTGATTCAGAGGAAATTATATTATGAGCATCTGCAATATAACCAATATTTGAAATCATTCTCGCAATTTGTGTCTTATTAAGTTTAACATGTGTTAATTTCTTTAGTTGAAAATCTTCAGGAATCTTCTTATATAAGTTGTTTACTAACGCCGTATAAATGTGCTGTCCAATGTGCGGGTTTTTAGGTAGTTTTGTTAATATATTTCGATCGACAAGATGACTACATACTGCTAACTCATTTGGTGATATTGTCAGCGTTTCATCTGGATGTGTTGATATGAACCAAAATAATCGTTTACTCAGTTCTAAAATTCTTGTTTGAAATTCACCATTTGATTTAGAATCTAAATGTATTTCTTTAGATATATCATTACCATTAGTAAATGTTTCCATTTTGATGTTTTTGAATCCACACCAATTGTTAAATAAACATAAGCCGTATGAGTATATTCTACTGTTTAATATAACTTGTTGTGTTATATTAATTATATTTGCAAAGTCTAACGGCAATTCGTTAAGATTATCAATTAATATTTTGTCATTATTAACGTCTGCTTTTGATGATAATAGTACATACGCTGAGTACAGACTTTCTAACCTTATTGTTTGTAGATAATTTGTATTATGATCATACAGTAAACAATTTTTGACGTACGCGTTCTGTTGTAATTCTAGTTTTGCTTGTGTATCATGAACTTTATAGATTGCCAAGCTGTCGCCATCAAAATCCGCATTTAAAGATTCTAGATTCAGCTGACTTATTTCAATTGCAGAACTATTACTTATACCTATCACTTCAACAGCAGGTAACCCATGTCGCCAAAGTGTTGGCTGCCTATTGATCAATACTAGTCGATCCAACTCACTGGTGTTTGTTTTTATAAAGAACCACTCAATGAACTCTTTTGAATGATCTTTGTTACTGTTATTGATTTTGATTTCAGTTTGTTTAACATAAACATTAAGATTTTCTAATGAGATTTTCTTGTATGTGTATAAAAATCGTAAGTATTCTAAAAAGAACAGTCTCATAAAAATCTGTTTCGGTATTTTAATCTCATGCGCAGCTAGAGCCGGATTTATAACAATATGTCCCCGCGAAGAGAAATCAATTGATTTCGCTAAAAATGACTTTCTTATTAATCCAGTTTTACCTGAAACTATTGCTGCTGCGGCTTTATAAATCTTATTTACAAATCTTTGATATTTTCCAATGTACAAATCAACGTTATTTAACTCTTCATCATCGATTGGTACATTTCTATTTTTATAATTTTGAATTATTGTTATCCAGTTCTTATTAGTAACTTCTGGATCTTCAGTAGTTGGCCAATCATACTGACACATTTTCAAAAGTTGAATATAATATTCAACTATCTCTTCTTTGATCATTTGGCAATCGTTGTTTTTTGGGATGATTGTTACAGCTCTGCATTTCGGTGGTAATACAATTACTTCTCTACTGTAATATTCTTCAATAACTGGTTGTAATTCAACCGCATTAAATATATGATATGCTGCTAATAATGATAAATAAAATGTATAACCACCTCTGATAATTAATGGAATACAATTATGTTTATCATATGTTGTGACGATTTTTATTTTACCATCTTTATATGAAATGAAATTTTCAGTTGTTGATGTAAGATCTGCTTGTAATGGATCAAGTAAATGTTTTTGATCTCCAATAATTTTCCTTAATTCTTGTTTAACATCTAATGTTGGTTTGTAAACTGGAAATGGAAGAACAATTTTCCCAAATTGCGTATATCTCATGTTGTTGGAACCACAAATCACGCCACAAACATTACATATCTTATTTTTATGCAAAACTTCAGATGAATATTTTCCACAGGCGCATTTGAAATTTTTAACAGGTCCGAATATGCGTTGTGATAATAATCCATTTTCATCTATTATTTCATAGTTTGAATCCTTGTACAGATTTGATGATGTGATAACTGGCAATTTTGATTTATCAATCATACAATCTCCTTTTAAGTAACAATTTCAAAATGGTCCATTGATTGATGTGGTTCAGCACTCGATACTTGATGAGTTATTACTATCCAAAATTCCTTTAAGAAGTAATAGATTATCTTTTGCAGTATTATTTTCTTCAAGTTTTGCTCTTAATTTTTCTATTTTTAATTTGTATGATATTTCTCGATCGCGTGTTGCTAGTATTGCATTTTCTATGGCAATGTCCAGTTTCATCTATTTTGCCTCCTTTTCAAATCAATTTTAAAATAAAAATAAAATTTTATAGAGTTTTACCTCTTCCTCAGTTTGTTAAAACCGAGGAATGCTCAGCTAGGAGGCAAGTACCGGCTCGGTTGAAAGCCTTAGCCTTAAATCCTAGATTTCATAATTGTTAAATTTTCAACTTTGAACTTTATAAGTTTAAATGTTAAAACTTTAAAGCTAAAAGTTAACCATTAAATTTTGAACGTTATTACAATTATATTATATTTATATTATATAATATCAATTTGTCCATTATAAATGGTCGTACTGTTATCCTACAGTACGAAGGTCAACTAATTTGACTTTTCGAGCAAGCCTCTTGTAACACTAATTGATTCTTTCATGATCTCCCCCATGATTGTTACAATTAAAAAACAATATTAAAACAAGCCCAATACTTGTTTTAATACAATATAATATCTATATATAATTTTTAAAAAGTAAGTGAATTAAAACTCACCAGTATTAAATATCTGTGGGTCAACATCCTTCCAATTTGTTAAATCCTCTCCAA
>Ga0075122_10003112_pt1 | contig 10553 bp, 12 predicted proteins | sample AntAceMetag02UKB_FD_69790 | JGI IMG/M metagenome (GOLD analysis project Ga0075122, IMG submission 69790) | Saline lake microbial communities from Ace Lake, Antarctica - Antarctic Ace Lake Metagenome 02UKB | ecosystem: Environmental > Aquatic > Non-marine Saline and Alkaline > Saline | place...
ATAAGATCCCGACGATGTGTTATAATACCCACCGCTTGCTGTTGAATGATAACCCGACGCTAAATTACCTCCACCACCACCGATAACAGAGCAAGCTCCAGAAGCAACCTGTGTCGCTGAAGCTCTGACGCGTTGTAAATCAACAGCACTATTACCCCTAGCATTCCCAGCGGTCGCCCCCTGACAAGCCTGAACTAAAGCTAAACATGTTGCCTTAGAAGAGGTTCCGCCTCCTGGAGTTGAGCCTCCTAGAGTCGGACCCCCACCACCACTAATAGAGATGTCATTTGTATCGTTGTTGAAAATTAAAGCCATTAGTCAGAAAGTTTGAAGGTTGAAAGGTTTATTTCTTCTGGTGTGAATTTTTATAGACTTTAACTGATTGTTACGCTTCCGTCTACTCCAGGTGTAACCGTAACATCTGGTTTTGGAATCAACTCAGCTTCTGGCTCAACCGTTAGGATTGTGGTGCTGACTAATGTTCCAAGTTCAAAAAGTGAGTATGCGTCAGTTCCGAGCGCGTCCATAACTTCTTGTGGCGTAAGGCCGTCTTGGTTTTTCCAAGTCTTGCTCATAAGGTCATTGTAAACTCTCGTCATATTTTCTAAGAGTCTTTGTGATTCTTCCGCAATTTCTATTCTTGCTTTTGCTTGGAGTTCAGTGGTTGTTGGGTCTACGTTTGTGTTTATGTTTAGTATGCTCATAATTGTTTTTAGCTATGTGTTTGTTTACACTAAATTATTTGTTTTGTTGAATTATCCTGTTACTTCTGTCGTCCTTACAAATGCTACCCAATTGATGGTTTTTGCATTTTCACCAGTGACTTTAATTACCAACGCATCGTTTGTATCGTCAGCCTCTGCCGTAACGTCCCACGCTGCGGTATCTTCTCCAAATGTGGTTTTTGAAATTGCCCCGATTAAAGCTGTGGTTCCAGCGTTGTTGTCTATTACTCCAGAAATCTTATAGCCAGCACCTTCGTTGTCTGCGTCAGTCCTACGTGCAACTATGGTTGCTTCGAAAACCCAAACAGTGTCGGTTGCGATTGCTAGGCGATCATCTACACCGTCTAAGAATAATTCTGTAACAGTAGCATCTGTAGTTTGGTTTCTTGCTACAAGTTGAGAGGTTTGTGCATCGCCCGATGCCACGAAACGACCTGTCGCATGAGCTTGTTGGCCGAATTTATTAGCGACACCATAGTTACCACCACCTACAAAAGAATAAGAACCAGAGGCAACGTTAAACCTACCCCCACCAACAACGGAATAGGTTGCAGAGGCCGTGTTTGACCCCCCACCACCAACAATGCTATAATTTGCGCTTGAGCGATTATCTCTACCACCAGCAATAGTTCCCCAGAATTCAGAGGAGACATTTCCACATCCACCTCCGACTGCGGAATATGTGCCAGAAGTCGTGTTTGCTGTTCCACCGCCAATAGTGGCGTATGACGCGGGGGCATAGTTTAGAGCACCCCCACCAATTGTGGCGTAGCCTGTTTGTGCCGTGTTGTCTTTTCCACCGCTAACCGTGGCATAGTTGTTACTTGCGGTATTTGATTGTCCTCCTGCTACTGTGGATCTTTTTCCAGTAGAAAGGTTTAAATAACCACCACCAACTACGGCTCCAGTGTTTGAAGTCGAGGAGTTGTTCCAGCCACCAGCTACGACTGAAAAGTTGGTAGAGGCCATGTTGTCATACCCACCGCTAATAACAGAGCAGCTACCCGATGCAACTTGCGCCGCCAAAGCCCTAGAGGATTGTAAATCAACTGCACTAACGCCCCTTGTGTTTCCAGCAGTCGCGCCTTCGTCCGTGGGTATTATCCATAGATTTGTGGGATCTTGGACTGTGCCGCCGCCGCCTCCGCTGCCAGTCGATCTAGAAGTTTCAATTCTTAAAGCCATACGTTAATTCCTTATGTTCTTTCCCAGAGAATGTATCTGGGGGATGTTCCAGAGATTTCGACTGGACCCGTATAGGTATCATCCGAAAGTTTGCCACCTAACCCATCGTCATCTGCCGATCCTGCGGACAGAATAAAGCTTGTGTCAGTTTCAGTTATGACTGCGCCGTATAGCCCAAGAAGTGGGTTCGTCCCCACGTTCTGGATGAACAGTTCTTTTCTACCAGCGTTATCTGCCATGACGTTACCGACGCCAGACATAATGCCTGAACTGATTAAAGTGCTAGATCTATTATCTAAATTTCCACTGATGGAGGCAAGATATTCGTTACTCGTTGTTATCAATGATTCGACTTCATCAACGCTTCCGCTTATTGAAAGGAGGTATGCGTTGTTTGTGGTCGCTAATACTTCGAGATTATCCACACTCCCACTAATCGATGTAAGGTAAGTGTTGCTTGTAATTATTAGCGTTTCAAGACCGTCAACACTGCCACTGATGGAAGCTAAATAAGCATCGCTTGTTGTCGCAAGGGCTTCTAAGCCATCAACATGACCACTAACAATAGCCAATACGCTATCAATTGATACAAGAGATGCGTTTCCTGCTGTCGAAAGCGTTTCCAACGTATCGGTTTGGCCACTGATCGAGGCTAAATACGCATTCCTTATCACAGCCGAGGCTTCAATTTCATCTACGCTGCCACTAACCGAAGCCAAATAGACATTATTGGTTATTGTAAGGGCTTCTAAGCCATCCACGCTTCCACTAATCGAAGCTAAATAATCGTTGCCCGATTGCGTAAGCTCTTCTAATTCGTCAACTTCAAAAACAAGATCTCCAGTAATATTGATATCACCAATGTTGATACCGCTTACAAAATCTGTCTGCTTTATGGGTCTCCAATTTCCCGTGACAGGCTTAAAGTTAACTTGAGCTACGAGGTCTTCATCGAAAACATAATTAAAGTTTGGAGCAGCTTTATTATGATTAAATGACTTTGAATAGGTTCTATTTACTGGAACTGGCATAACTATATGAGAATGAAAAGGTTCTTCTCATAAGGTTACACCTGAATTATTTTTTTAGGAAGTATTAATAGGTCACTTCTGCCAATTGATTACCGAAGGGTCTTTCTCGCGACAATGGATGCTCTTTACCATTTCTCTTGCTCCTATAATCATCAAGCCATTTTTCCCTAACAGGATCTTTTCCAGTCATGTTGTCTGACGCCCTTTTTTCACTCAGTTCCTTGCTAAGGTCTATGATGTTTCCCATCGTTCCCTTTTTCTTTTGCGTCACTTCGATAAATTGGTTTTTCGAGTAAGCGTCAATACGCCCGTCGATCCCAGCGGCTGGAACTGTCCAGCGTCGCTTCCATTTAATCTTTTCCCCATCTTCCCCTGTAGAAAAAACATGTTCGTCGTTCATCTTTTGGAAGACTTCTCTTATTTCGTGAGTGTTTGGGTTCTCAAATACATATTCTGGCATGCCTTATTATAAAAACTTCTAATCATTTTTCAACAAAAAGAAAGCCGCCCCGACCAATGGGCGACCACACATGATAATTACAGGGGTAAAAACCCCACTACATTGACCTCTCCGCTTTCGCGGAAAATTATTTTACATGAGAAAGTATTTCATCTACAGTTCTATCATAGGAGAATTCCTTGCCAAGTTTTACACCATTTTCGTTGACTGTTTTTGCCTTTTTCTCTGCGGCCTCAAACGCCGCAATAACTTCTTCGTCGTCAAACGTGTAAATGCTTCCTTGGTTGAATGGAGTTCCCTCTTTAAAAAATATTCCATCGTATGCAGGGGTTTGTCCATTTGGGTTGACAAGAATCGAGTTGTCTTTCGTTGCCCAATCTTTGTGCGCGGTTGCGTTCAAAACAATCGACCATTTCCCAAGACACGTAGAGTTGAATGCGGGCAAGTTCCATCCCTCGCCGCCCGAAAGACCTCCTAAGTCAATATCGATGGCGTTGTGATAGTTGTTTACCTCGCTATTCGTTGTCAAATATGGCAGAAAGTTTATGTTCGTGTATTTTTCCCCGCCAAGAGCCTGACTTATCACTCCATTCATTTGGTCGCTCTTATAAAATGGATTAACAACACAGCAGGAAAGCCTATAGTTCGGCATGTGCCCATATTTCTTGGCCCATAACTGAATGATCTTTTCCGTGTGCTTTCTCTTTTCCCATTTACCCATTAAGCCAAAATGAATAACTTCATCTGGGTAGAACTTCTTCTCTGACCTTTTAAAATCTGGGTCAAAGCCCATAGGGATATTTTCGACATTGTCTAAGCCCATGTTTTCAAAATGCTGCTTCGCGCTTTTACAACTGAAAAGAGTCTTGGTTTGGAATGCGGTGACTGCCCTCTCCTCTACGGTGGGCGCGTTCATTTCGTAAAAAGTAACCAAGTATTGTTGGTCTGCGTGTTTTTGCTCTGAGCCATTTAGATGCCACAGGCGAATAGAGGGGATGTCCCTTTTGAAATTCCTGAGCCTGTTTTGAGCAGCGTCTGCAAGCCATTTCGCAAAATCCTTGTCAACCTTGTCGAAGGCTTTAAAGTCTAGATGATTCCCAATGGGAAAAAAGGTAAGCTCCACTCCACGCTTCCATAGAACTCTTAAGATGTTGATGGTGACGTTTCCGAAGCTCAGGCTATTAACTGGTCCTGAAAAAATAAGTTTCATAATGAATAATATTCACAAACATAAAAAATTCAATCAAAAAATTTGAGGAAGATCTTCCGTGCCTTTTTTCGACGCAGAATCTACGTGCAAAATCACGACATCGGGGTCTCCTGCGTTTCTTTTTTGCAGGCTTGTTTTCAAAAGAGCAATAACCTCCAACTTCATGTTAAGATCTGGAAGATAGATCGTTCCTCGTAGCAAGTCTGGTCTTTTTGTTTTCCGCAGTTCTCCCACTTGCAGCCATTTCCCCTTGGGCTTTTCAGATTTTGGCGTCTTGCTCGAATCCGATTTTTTTCGCTTTAAGCGTCCTTCTGATTTGTCTAATTGCTTTGTCATGTAGATTAATACACCCTTGGATTGTAAGATGTCTTCCCTTTTTCTTTTTTTTTGCGGGTGGAATATTCTCATATATCTTGCTCCAAGGTGTAACCTTATTTCCCTCACAGGATAGGTAACGCATTGAAAAGATTTTCCAAATCCTCTTGTCTGGCATCAACTGAATGATGTCTGTGATTTGGCTTAAAAGCACTTTGTCAATTTCTGCGTAAATATTCTGTTCTGCTTCGTAATCCACACAAAGATTTTCATAGTCCTTATCTTCGACGTGAACGTAGTTTTTGTTTTTGTTTATATAGTTTAAGCAGAAATACCTTGCACAATTTCCAACGTGAGTGCTGAACTTTGTTTTTTTCTTGGGGTTGTAACCTTTCGCAGATTCATATATTATAAACTCCTTGCTGTCCAATATGAAGTCTCGATCAATTAAAAGCCCTCCGTGCCTTCCCCCTCCCGAGGGAAAATATCGGTTGATTATCTTGTGGTAAATTCCGCTGTGTCTTTCAACTAGCTCTCCAATTAATTCAGAAGAGTGTTCATCATTTTTTTGTATCTTCTTTGTGATCTGAACATCTGAGAGTTCGTGAAAATCATGAGTCATCTACGACCTTCTTTCCAAACCATTGCTCTTCTGTGAATGGAAAATCATCAAACTTGCTATCCAAGAGCCCCAAGGTAACGTCTTGGTGGGTCCGACACATCCCAACGATGTTCCATAAAATCGCAGCCAAGTGATCTTCCTCTTCGCATCCTTCTATAAAACTCCACACATGTCTTTTGCATGAATTGAAATAGCGCGAGGTTGGTTGACCTTTGCGCCAATTATTTGTTTTGTATTTTCTTGCGCCATTTTGATAGTGCTGTGAAAGGCGGCGGTATGCATATGTGATGGAATCAAACGAGTCTATCAAAAGCGGTTCTCCCGCATCTAAAATGGTCAACGTTGCCGCAGCTCTAAATGCGATGCCAAGATGATGATAAATATTTGCTTGACTTAGCCTGAGAGATCTGCAACATGAGTAGTTCTTTAAGGAGATTGAAAGTGCGGAAAGGCAGCTTCCCTGATTCAACCCTACCAAAATCTTCACTCTTTTTTGTGAATTCAAAAGGTCAATTGTGTCCCAAGGGATCAAACATGGAGAACCCTTTCCATCCTCTGTGTCTCTTACTGAGCCAGAAGGGAAATCTTCCCTCTTGCCTCCAGAGTCAACGACTTCTGTAAAATTTTGTTTTGCCATACAAAAACATTATCCTCTTTCGTGGTGAAGGTCAAGCTTCTTTTGTTTGAGCCAAAAGATTCTCAATAATAATAATCATTTTCTGTAAGTCTTTTTCTTGTATATTAAGATGATCGCAAAGCTCTGACTGATTCTTAAATCCCTCACAATACTCATTGATCACTTGAGACATCTCTATTGCTGTTTGAAAATTAATCGGAACGGTTTGTTCATACATTGCCAAAGGTTTTGTTAAGGCCCACCATGTGTTATTAGCGGCTTGAAATTTTTTGACAATCCCTTGGGTTTCCAAATCCTCTAATGCGACGATTAATAAATTTTCCTTTAGCTCCTCTGGATCGCATTGATAGTCAAAGACATGTATATGTTTCTTTGGACAAATGACTGACTCTGTTAAAAAATAATTTAAGAGTTTTTGTTTGATTTGAAGTATAGTGGTTTCCATGAAAGAGTTGCTTCTTTGACCTATTACGTTAGCTAATAATTGAACCTTATTTAAGAAAAATGAAATTCTTACTTGAATTTTTTATTTTTGACGAATACAATAAGGGTATGCGTTTCCGTATCATGTTTAACGAATGTAAGACAAATTGCCTCGTGACAATTTATAAAAACAAAGATTTTTATCGAAGATATTCATCTTTAAAGTATTAAATATTAACGTTCTTAATTCATTAAACATTTATCTCAATGAAACGAAAGAATAATGTATTATAGACTTTATAAACGAGAAGACAAGTATTTACTTGACTTTTAATAGGTAAAAGCTAGAATATTTGCATGGACAAAGACCTATATAAGAGTATAAGTGACGCCCTTCAACAGAAACAGGAAGTTGATAGCCTTGAGAAAATGTTTGAAGAGTTTTCGTCGTTTCTTTCAATATCGATGTGGATCGAACACTCTTTTTCCAAGCCAGATCCGATAGCTTATCGAAAAGCGGCAATAGAAAAATGGAAGTTTGTTCAGATCAAAAAGCTCGATGCCTTTTTAACGGAGTATACAGTCGCTTTGAACAGCAGCGAAATTGCTTCGAAGGCTTTCAAGAAGCCTCTTCCTAAGGGTATCGATGAGATTTTCGAAGACCCAGAGGATATCCGCGAGCACAAAATAAGTCTTTTGAGAAAATTTGAAGAGAAGGTTTTAAATTCCTTTCTCCAACCCTTGGGGGGAGGGAGCGGCGAAAAATGAAGATTGACTCCCCATTTCTTCTAACTCGCATATGTTCTTAAAAAGAAATTTTTAAATGAAACTCAACAAAAAGAAAGGAATGCCCTCGAAGCGAATGAAAATAAACGTTCGTCTAGAGGGCGGTTAGGTATCGGAGATCACCTTTTGGGCAATCGCTTTGTTCCCGCAATAAAAGAGAAGTATCCAGAGGCAAGAATCTTTGGCTACTCCGACACGGAAGGGAACCCGAATCAATTAAAGCTGCTATTGGACTTGTTCCCCAGTTTTTACGACGACATTTATTTGATTGATGCACGAAAAAGCAGCAAATACCCTATTAAAACTCAATTTGGCGAGGAGAATTACCCTGCGGCAATCGGTAACATGGTAGAAGAGGTGTCGAAGAGAATACACGACTGCGACAAGTTCTATGATCTTCATGTTGATGGACTTAAGTGGATGTATTATGACTATCCTTGGCAGAAATACTTCTTTCAGTTCCCCGTTCCAGATACGCTGTGGCATAGATCCCACTTGCAAAATAAAGAGAGGGTTGTTTGCCACCTTTATTCTCGTGCGGGCTCTCCTTATTTACTTGAGGATTGGTATGTGAAGAGGCTTGTTGAAGATTTATCGAAAAGCTTTGAAGAAGTTCTTCTAATAGGAGATCCAAATAATAGTGACATTAGAAAATATTATACTGATTCAGGGGTATTAGAGAACGACAATGTAAAGATGGAAGAGCCGACCCTCAGGGAGATGTTTGACATTTGTGAGAAAGCGAGCGCATTCATTGGAATCGATTCGGGCTTGCGTTACATTCCCCATCACTTTGGTACTCCGACTTTTGTATTCTCGAAATACTGTCAGCAATATGGACAGGTCGCATACTCTCATTTGATTCGTTGGCTTCTATTTAAGAACAATGTTTTCCCGATGCATCACCCAACAACTGACGTGATTCGAATGCTTAAGGGTTCAATTGAAAAACCAATCACCTCTTTATTTCCAGAGCTTTCCGCATACCCAGATGTTTCTGTTGAGCGGCTTATAGTAGAGCGAAAAATATGAACCCAAGAGACATAGTTACAAAATTTTACAGTGACAAGCGCTGTGTCAAGCCGAGAAGGGGCGAGATCTATGAGACACGGGTTGTCTCTATTATGCCTGTGGCGATAGGTGATACAGTAATGCTCACCCATATTCCCTACAACGCAACTGCCGTGGGGAAGGATATTCGAATTTTTTCGCAATCCTCTTATTTTTCAGACATGATGACATTCAACCCTTACTTCAAGGCCCCAGAAAATGGAAGTGATTTTATGTTTGTTGAGCAAGTTGCGGCATTTGATTGGGGTGGAGGGCACACTCTTCAAAGGATGCAAAAGGCTTTCGGGATCGCAACACGTTTAAAGCCGAAAGGACTTATAGATGGGCTACCATTTCAAAAGAAGGGAAGGATCGGATTCCACCTGACAACAGGGGCAAGCGCATGGACTCCGAACCACCCACACTCTCAGCCACGACAGATCTATGAAGAAAATATAAAAGTTTTACTTGAATTTATAGGTGAAAACCCACAATATGAGTATGTCGAGTTTGGTGGAAAGCCAAGGTTAAAAAGCGAGAAAGTAGAGAATCAATGTGGAGCAAATATAATAGAGAGTATAAAACAGTTGGCGCAATGCGAGTATCTCGTAGCGACAAACAGTGGGTTCATGAATATGGCTGCGGCGATGGACATCAAAACAATTATTGTGGCGAACTGGCCTCCCGTCGAAGAATTTTACCTCCCGTTTCTTATCCACTCACCAATTGGAGACCTTGATTGGATGTATCCGCAAAACGTTCACTTGCATCAGGATGGGGAAAACGAATTAGTGAAACTTTTCAGTAAAGAGAATTTATCAAAGGCGATAAACGGAGAGGTTTATCCGTTTTGGAGTGACGAATATTTTGACTTGCTCCCTGAGTCAGATGAAAAAAGAGGATTTAAAAATGAATATCGGTAATTTCTTTGGCGATGGCGGTGAATTTGAGGGAAGGTATGCAAAGCTTGATCAGCGTTTTGAAACGATGAGGTTTGTTCTTGCGTATTTTTTTCGGTTGGGCGGCAAGGTGATCGTGGAAACTGGATGCCAAAGAGAGAAGGATGATTGGGGGGCAGGCTGCTCAACAAGTGTTTTTTCCGAATGTATTCAAACGCTTGATTCAGAGGTGAGGTTGTGGACAGTGGATATTTCTCAGCAAGCCATGGACGTATGCAAGATCTGCACGATGAACACCTTCCCCTATATTGACTATGTGTTGGATGACTCTGTGGAATTTTTGAAAAGATTTGACAAACCGATTGACCTTCTTTATCTGGACAGCTATGATTGGTTGCCCGAAGAGCCAATTCTTTCAGCATGCCAACAACATCAGTTGAAGGAAATTCATGCAGCGTGGAAAAACGTTCATCCAAAAACAGTCATCTTACTGGATGACAATGGGTTAGATGGTGGTGGGAAAACGAAAGCGACGAGAAAATTTCTGAAAGAAAACGATTGGGAAGAGATATTCAATGAATATCAAAGCGCGTGGATTCACAAAGACTCCGAAGCTTTGAAAAATTTGTGGATTTAAGGAGGAGAAAATGTTTGTAAATTGTATACCCTTTTATAACGAGCTTGATTTGCTTGAGCTTAGATTCAACACGATGTCCTATGTGGACAAGTTCATTATTTGCGAAATGAATATGACGCACTCCACGAGGGAAAAGCCGCTTTATTTCGAAGAGGCAAAGGATCAGGAGAGGTTCAAAAAGTTTGAAGACAAGATAATCCATTTGAAAGTCAACAGTCCCTGCCATCCGAATGCTTGGGTTAATGAAAATTATCAGCGAGATATAATGAAGTTCAAGCTTGATTCTATTTGCAGGCCAAAGGATATCGTTATTGTCCAAGATGCAGACGAAATTTTGAGCGAAGACTTCATGGAGAAGATAGAAGGGCAGAACCTTGAAACCCCTCTAGGCCCGCAGCTTCACTTTTACAGGTATTACCTTAACGCAGAGATTGTTGGCAATAAACAATGGTGGATGACGGGACCAGTCCTTATGTATATGTGGCTTGTCGGAAACAGTCACGTTTCACTTACTGGTTTGAGAAATATGCACCCAGAATTGAGGGTGAAAGATCGGCAGATACTTGACTGTGG
>Ga0075122_10003113_pt1 | contig 10553 bp, 1 predicted proteins | sample AntAceMetag02UKB_FD_69790 | JGI IMG/M metagenome (GOLD analysis project Ga0075122, IMG submission 69790) | Saline lake microbial communities from Ace Lake, Antarctica - Antarctic Ace Lake Metagenome 02UKB | ecosystem: Environmental > Aquatic > Non-marine Saline and Alkaline > Saline | place...
TACTTAGCTGCTTTTCATTAGGAGACACTTCATCACAAGTCTTAATCCGGTAATCTAAACTTGTATTTTCGTTTTTCCTATTGTAATCTTTGTATCCAAATGTCCCGGTTTCTGTATCAAACTTTTCAACTTCAGATAAATCGTTAGAACATTCATCACAATCATATTCACCGGAATTTATAGATGTGGTCCCTCTAACCTGAAATAGATGTCCATCAAACTCAAATAATGTGTAACAAGTCTCACCCGAATCAGTTGGTTCTTTATCTTTAATATAGACTTTGCCGAAACAGTACTTTCCAGCACCAAAAGATGTATCACCATCAAGTCCGTTCTCGAATGAGGAAATCAAAACCTCACAAGCGGTTGGCATGATCGTGTAAACCCGGCCTTTTTGAGAAGGACATTCATACCATCTGGTATCAAACTCTTCACCAAGAACCTCGTGCATTAGTTCAGCATCAATTGCAGGTGGTTTGTTGACTCCTTTTATAGTGGTAACAGCAATCTGTCTCGTCTCGAATGGGTTGACAAACGTATTTGCATCACCTTCGTTTTTGAAGTGAGGCGTCTTAATATGATATGGTCCTAAACAAACGTTCATTTTGAATATACCGGCAAATTAGATTTCTCGTCAATATGCCAATGAGAAGAATTAAAAGGTATCCCTGTAGGCCATCTAAATTTTCCTAATTGTACTGAAACTTGTTGTGGAAGATCAGAAAAATCTAGGTTATTGGATATAGGGTACTTATATAGGATATTTGGTCGGTGATGAAGTTTCACTAATTCATAACATCCCAACTTATGCCCTTTATACTCTTTGTGTTTCATCCATACGATTTCCTTTGGAACAACTATATGATCATGGTATTTACTGATAGGGAAGACAAAATCAGAAGCACCAGATATTTTAGATACATCTCCTAGCGCCGCAAAAATGTCTCCACCATTATCTATAACGCTAACACGCAAATCTCCCACTACTGAAAGTTTCACTTGCCAGTCCGGTTTATAGAATATCTTAACTCCTTCAGGAGAGTCTGCACTATTGACGGTTTTAATTTCTGGAACAGTACGAGATAAAGCATCTACCGATGGAATACTTAATGAGATAACTTTTTGTTCTCCGTTAGGCTGGTTAATTATACACTCAATATCCTTGATCTTTGGAACATGTTCTAGGATAACCTCCATATATCGTACACCCATCGGTATAATCAACAAACTACCTCGTATAAAGCCATGGCTAGTAGACAAAATTTCTAATGCTGCGGCGTTGTTCAAAAATTCAATTTCACTTGCAGACTTAACGGATAATCTCACCTTTATCCGCCACATATCGACAAATTGACATAGAGTTGCACTATTCATTTTCTTTCATCCTGTAATTTGGGTCTCCAAATACGAAGTATGGGTCTTCATTATTGGGTCTGATTACGATCTTATGCTCTACGCGGCCAACACTGTCTCGGTTATCACCCCAAAAATCTGTCTGTCTAGCCTCAGCACTAGGAGAACCTGGGACAATGGCATTAAACTCATCCTTGGTATATTCTGAAACCTTTTCAGCAGTTGATCCTGCTGAAACAGATGTTGGATCAGAGCAATCGTTCTTAAAATGAACTACAATATATGCTAGTCCGTCTCTGAATGCTCCCTGGTCCTCCTTATTAATTGTAATCCATCCTCTGAATGATTTGGATGTAGCATTAAACACTGTTGGAAGGTTAAATTCATCCCTTCCTCCTTGATGAATGAAATCAAAGGTAGGGGTAATGTTCTTCTCTACTAGATCGTCCTGAGTAAACTGATCGAAATAACTTTTTTCTGGAATAATCTCAATAAAAATGTATTCCGAACTCCTAATGACCAGTTCTTTATTATTATCAATGGTTTCTACTTCTGGAGTTCTCACCGATGCAATAGGGACATTTTCCATCATGTTCAGTCGGTTGTCTTCGATCCATATATCGGCGTCATCCAAATGAAGCATCTCAATAGGTTCTGGTGGACACGGTGTCCCAGTTTCACAGTTACCAAGAGATTTATAGAAGTTAACCTGATGAAGAATGGGTCTGAAGTCAGCAATAATCTCCATTGTTGCTGTAGGAGTCAATCCTGCTGGCGTTGCTACTTGGAATTGTACTACTTTAATACCACTACCTCGGGTCAGGTCATGGTTTAGTTTAATCACTTCTGATCCAATATCGGGATCAAACGGTAGCCAATCACTCCACTCACCATCACGGTTATTACGGATACGGAGAGCCACGGATTCCGGCGTTCCAATAATCTCAAATCCAATATGACATTGGTCTACTACAGGTAATGCGTTTTTGACCCGACTAATGTGGTATTTCACAAACTCTTCCCGCACACGGATCATCCGTATCAACTTATTGAATGTGGGACTGCTTATTGTGTATATCTCTTTAGTAATATCTTCCTGCTCACAAACCCTCTCAACATCCTGCTGACGGATTTCTTCAAAGTTAAAATTATCAAGTCCACAACGGTGTACGAGTATATATTGCATAGTATCAGGTGAGAATTTATGACACAGTTCTTGTGCTCCGTCCATTAATGCAGATGTATATGGCATAGAAGCAACCATAAATATATTACCATACTGATCAAATGCAAACTGTGGCCTCAATCCTTCGATAATAAGATCGTCAGAGTTATTAACTGGAATGTCAGATTTATACACTGGCTCTGACCAAGGAGATATTATCGATTCAGCAGCAGAAGCAAACATTTTATGTGAAGGTTGGTAAGCAAAGGCCGAGACATACAAGTTCCATTTATTATCACGGTTACTCTCATACATTACCAGCCCAGCAAAGTCAGGACGTATTTGAATCTGAGCATTAAAGTTGTCTGATTTGGTCTCCGTCAACCTGATGTCGATCAAGCCTTCACCACTACTTCTCCATCGTGGTAATGTTGTTAAATTATGTTGTTCTTCTTCAAAACGATCTGCCCATCGTTCTGATTCACAAGAACAAGTCCACTCTCCAGTAGACACCGAAGTATTCGATATCGACCCGCCATCACTGTTAATAGTGATTTCATAAAAGTACTTAACTCCACATACTAAACCACTAGCAGGATTCAATGTGGGCCATGCCAACATTCGCAGTATCCCTCCAGGAGCAATCACAAACTCACCATCCTCCTGAAAATCGATAGCCGGTTGTAAGTCTTCCATAGTGAACCGACTTATATCACCCCATGCAAAAGTGGACAATTGGCTTACTAAACTATTGTGATCCTCATCAGCATATAGAAGCACAGCTACATTTATTCTCTTAGGTATTACGTCAGTGTTGCTAACCTCTACTGTTAAAGAGCAAGTCTTGAAATCCCAAGTAGTCGATACCGGGTGAGCACCACAAGTTCTACATGATACACTTGCCTTCTGGTCTATAACAACTGTATCACCCATGTCTGTAGTAGCTTCAATCGCTGTAAAATACGTCCAATTAGGATGATAGTCTATCGGTAATGGGCTTTCAGCAGTTCTCTGGCCTTGGGAATCCACACGTATCTGAGGAGTTAAATCTAATGACCCGGTAGATGATTCTCCCGCCCCGAGACATAGTCTGGTTGATGCTAAAGAGTTGATTTCAGTAGTGAAATTATAGTTGTTGCGCCAGGAAACTAGCAAACCGGCAACATCAACACCCATCGCAGTCTCATAGGAGATTATCTTTTTGAGGTTTGTGCTAGCATTATCCTCAATAACGAAACCAACCGCATATCCTCCTGCCGGATCATACCCAGACATGTCAATATACGATTGCACCAATGAAGCTATTTCTGGGGTGGTTACTTCTTCATCCAAAACCCATGCACCCAAGATAGGGCTTGAGGTATTATCCCATGCCACACCTCCGATAGTGCTACGAGTTGGACCAGTGTAATGAATATGGAGACATGGGGCCACTAATCCTGCTTCGTAGGCATAAAATTCTCTTACATCGCTACTACCGTTATCTTCAATTGCTAAACCTATGTAACCTGAGCCTGTGTATCCGCTAGAAGCTAAAAACTCTTCTACTAGCACTGATATATCAACCGAATCATATCCGTTGATTATGGGCCAATCTTCTACATTGGGCCAATCAACGGTAGAACCACTGGCAGGTAGCGACCCTCCAGTAGTCCAGTCTATGTTTAGTTGCGCTCCACCGTAAGGTCCATCATAAGCATAAAATGATTTCAACGGATTGCCGCCGGTGTCATTTTCAATAACAATACCCATGTACGAGCCAGACACTGCATAATCTGGTAACTGTAAGTATTCAGTTATCAACTCTGTAATATCAGCAGTTTCTTCTACCCCATCCCAGCCAGCTGCCGCCCACGATACACCCGAATGCTCTGTAGATGAATCGATCATATATCGATTACGAGGTCCATCCTCAGTCTCATCTATCTCCAAATATGCAGCGGTACTTGGGGGGACTCCATCATCATATGACACAAATTGTCTTAAAGTAGTGCTATGAGAAGAAGTGTCTTCTTGTATCACAAACCCAACATAGTGACCATTGAAGGAGGAATTTTCTAACGTGTGTTCTGAATCTCGGTAATAACCAACCCCACTGGCCCATTGTCCATAAGGGTCGTAATCATATCTAAAGATGTTTGTTGTATCAAATAAGGTTTCTATAAGTGAAAGTATATCAGGGGATGTCACATCTTCCGCATCAACACTACCACCTGAATCCCACTCATTTGCGTCAATCCAGGAAACTGAATTAGTATAAGCTGTACGATCACCTTCAGGAGAATATTCAAGATGTAACTTGATGTTGTATCCATCCTCAACTGATCTTACTTGCTTTAGCAAATCTGTGGTTGTAGATACTCTGAATCCTATATATTTCGTTGCAGTGTAAGAGAAGTAGGAATCAAACCACGGTTTGACGATATTCCACAAGTCGGGACTTTCAACCGTTTCACCATGCGTCCAAGCACCTGTTGACCAACTGACTTGTTTATCTGGGCTGTATGCAGTCACATCAATATATGGTGAATACTCGATAAACAATTGCACCGGTTCGCCATACCCGGTACCCTCATAAGCAGCAAATGATTTCAGTATGCCTGTACCTGAAACATATCGGATTCCTAATCCAAGCGCTGTTGGGTTGCAGCGGTCAACATAATCCTGTATCAACAACCGTATATCTGGCGAAGTGATTATATCTGAGTTACCCCAAGAATCCGGACTCCAACTAACAATTGCACTTCTATATCTGATATCAGAAACTTCATTCCATACAACGTATATGTATGCTCGTTTAGCACTATCTCCATCTACCGATGTTAGTTCTTTAGCTGAGTCAATACTGGAGTTAGCATCCGTAAGTACTATCCCCATGTATCCACTAGACACCTTATCGTTAACCCAGTAATCTACCAACTCAGTAACATCTGCTCCAATAGGATTGGCACCTGTCCACTCACCAGGCTCAATAGACCAAAGAACTTGTGGAGCGTTAATATCCAATGTTCTCTGTGGATATGTATATGCATAGTAAAAATCTGCTGTGTCGAACCTACTTCTCAGGTCATCTAGATCATCAGTTTCCCACTTGAATCCTAAGTATCTACTCCTCATTCCTGATCTATTATCTATGTAATTCTGTATTGTCTCTTCGGCACCTGTTATTTCGATTGGCAAGCCCGCCACCCACGCTGCTGGTGCTGGGTTAAATTCTGTTATAGGAGTCTCAAATAACGAAGGAAGATTCCACCCATAGTATACATAGTCAGACCAGGAAGACACAGAAGATTGATTAAATATTTTGACATTTGCATCAATTTCATAATCCCCGCCATCTTGAGCAATTGGTGTAACTTTGAATTTAGATTCCGTGATAATGGCATCAGAATCAGGAGCTTCATAGTCGTTATTGACAGTCCTGCCTTCTATGTAATGTCTAACAAGAGCACTATAAGTAAAATCTTGTTGCCAGAAAACCACAGGAGCACTATCCCAACTGTACGTAGGAGTAGGATCGGGCTGCAAGAATAGAACGGCAGGTTTGTTCCTGACATCAACAACTGGGGCAGTATCAACCTCATCAGAACCTATATCACTCAAAATAGTTTCTGTTATCCAACTCGCTGGCAACGGGCTGGTGTATAGGCTTTCTTCTTGACGCTCTATATTTAGATTGTACGTACCTACGTCGTCTTCTTCCCAAACAACATTAACCCATACTCTACCTCCTTCGTTAGTGGCAACTGCTCTAATGTTGATATCATCAAAGCTTCCAGTGTCAATTAGTCGTTGAGTTAATGACCAAGTGGCTCCCTGATCTTCTGATAATGCCCAGTTGATACTAGTTGTTGTACCGTGTTTGTAGAAGACTACTGGTGCATCTAAGTGATCAGATTGGGAATCATTATAAGAAATAAGGTCAAACCCATCCACTACCTCGTTATTTAGATCACCACCAGCTGTTGCAATTCGTCCTTGGTCTATCCAAGAACCCAAACTTCCACCATCGTTGTAAGCAAAATGAACTTCTATCTTATTGGTGATATTAGAGTACCTCGAATAGGCCACGTTGACTTCATCATTTACCAAAGCCATTCTAAGGCAATCATGCTTAACATCCTCGCCTCCACCATCACTTGCAATGCCCGTTGTAGTAACATTCCAGTCTGTAATACCTATGCCACTATCTGTAGTAGTAGCATAGAAAATTTGGTTAGTGGTATCGTCACCTGTGTCTCCTTGCACAAACCCTATTGCTGGATCACCTGAACCATCTGGATCGATATCAATACAATGTGGTGAACCTAGAGTAGAACCAGGTGACCCAGACACCACCTTTACAGTAGAATGGTTGGGCCAACTTCCACCTGCACCATACTTACGAGCAAAACATATTTCCATCGTGCCAGATTCATCTCGTAAATAAGTGATACAGGGATCGTTGTCAATAATGAGCATAGTAATATCACCATATACGTCACTATCGACTTCTATAGCATCCTTCCAATACCAACCACTCCCATCCTTAACAAGGTGACTAACCATCAGCTTATAATTAGGAGCATCAGGGGTAGTATCGTTGTCTACCCAAGCAACATAGAGACCTTCTGTAGTCCAAACCATATCACCTATTCTTTGAACAGTTCCAGGTGGCACCGATCCATAGGTGCGCGTATCAGTATAGGAAGGTGTCTCAAATGTATATATGGGAGTCTCACCTGTTGCTGAGCCATCACCTACAACATATTCTGTCCAATGATTGTAGTCTCCATAGATGGCAGCGCTATCGAATATCACCTCATCATCTGGGTCATCGTCATCTAGGCTTACATCCAATGTAGACTGAGCTTGATAGGTATACCCAAGAGTGGCTGTACCCATATCGCCAGACAGATTAGCAGATGTCCACTTATTCTCTGAATTTTTGAATGCTGTGGCTGAATTTTCATCTGTCAACGTAATGATGATATCAGACGCATTTAATTCAGCAGAGTCAGGATATGAGAACAGAGTGGCTGATACGATGGTCGATCCTGATGGTATGCCATAAACTCGAATTCTCAAATACCCGTCATAGTAATCCACTCCATCTGTACCAAATAAAACACTCCCAGTTTTGTTAAACCAACCAGTATCGTTTTTCACATAGGCGTCTGGGCTAAGTCCGTCGTGATAATTGTCGTTATCCATCCAGAAAGTTTGGCTACTAGATTCAATAAATTCATCCATTGTGCAATCGTTAATCAACTGTATTTTAGCAGATGCTCCACTCAGGGTGTCACCTGCTGCTACAAGTATTAAATACGCTTCTGAGATATAGTCATATCGTTCAATCATGATAGAACTATCTTTATCCTCTGGGACAAATCTGAGGATAGCGTCATAAGAATCTAATCCATCATGTCCAAATTGCAGCGTATCTGTATCGATAGTCCAATCTGTATCAGCTAAAAACGCATCGCTTGTAGCACTCGGTATTTCGGCAATAATCGAAGTCCAATGCGGGAATCCACTACCACCTCGTTCTATGTTACGGTTTATGCCATGAATAATTGTAGTACTAGTGTCTGAATCACCATCTGCTTGCATTTCTAGGTTAGCACGGTTGATCTTTGGTCTACCAAACCCTGTTGTCGGTCTTGTTATGCCGGCTGTTAAGGTATCAAATCTAATATAGCCATCCCATACATGATCTGCACCAGATGCATGCTCAGTACCCCACCATAGGTATAGTTCGTCATTATCCCACAGTTTAGGCGAACCATCAATTACCTCTGCTATGGCATCGTCGTCGCCAGCTGTTGCATAGATGTCGGCGGTAAGCATGGTTGGGAATGCTATATGATCAGCAGATGGGTACTGATCATTGGGAGTCAGTAGTTTAATGTATGCTCTTGATGTACCTAAGCTATCAACGGCAGGAGTAAGACGCAGCTGGGCTGCAATATATTTTTTGTCAGGATCAATATCTACTAAGAACCGCAGGTATGAATTATAGTATTGACCACCTGTTAAACCAAATCGTACATCTGTCAGGTTGTTGCGCCATTCCTCTATGGTTGTATTAAAATCTGCATCATCAGCACTTGCAAGGACTGGGAATTGATGCACAGTAGTACCTGGAAATGCGTCAATATTTCCGTAATCTAATAGTTTGATTGTTACATCAGAATCACCAATAACAGGTGCTTCCGCCTGCATGGTAACTGAAGCAGATGAAATCAACGCATAGTCAGGGATACCTGTAATATAGAATCTAAGATATGCTTCGTATGTTTCACCGGATTCTTCGCCAAAGCGAATCGTTTCCTCGTCGTTATCCCATCGTTCGTCACTTATTTGGAAATCAGCATCACCACTTATACTATCGACAGCGACTGAATAGAAATGAGTATCTGCAAATTCCTGACTACCATCCACAAGAACAATAGAAGCATGAGTATCACCAGTTGACGCAATGCCATGAAACTCCAAATAGGATTCAATTATTCTCGAATTTGCAGGGATGTTGAGTAAAAACCTTAAGTACGAATAGTACGAATAGTACTCGCTGCCTCCATTACTACCAAACTTGATAGTATTCTCACCTACGTTCCATATATCAGGTAATTCAAGTTCTGCATCATCCCCAGCTGCTGTTATATATACATGTACGAGTGCGTTATTTTCAAACTCCCTGGTATCAACCTCATCCAACAACCTTATAACAGACTTAGCCGAGCCACTATCAACACGGGCTTTTATTTCCATATGCGAACTGATAATTGTAGTATCTACCGGAATATCAAAATTATCAAATCTAAAATACGCATCAAACTTCTCGACTCCAGTAACATCGAACTCTTCAATATAAACGATGTTAGCGGAATCTATAAGAGGCATAATAACCGCATGCTCTGCTACTGTTTCTCCACCTGGAGGATCACCAGACCAACTACAACTAGGCACCCAATGTCCAGATGAGGTAGTTGTGATTGAAAGATTTGAATCGATAACGTTGATAGTCCATATATTGAGCAATAAATTTGAGAGTTCTGCGTACTTAAGGTCAACCTGAGACGATCCAGATGATTCATAGTACGATATAGTTGGTATGCTATTAACTATCATCGGATGATAGTACCCAATTTCTGCCGCTCCATCGATCAGTTGATCTCCAGTCCAAGCTACTCCGTCATACCGAGCCCATCTTAATCCGATGCCTGAGCTATCCGAAAAGAAGAATAATGGATGAGTGTTATATTCGATGATATTGCATCGTTCTGCTGTAATGTCTGAAGTTACATTCATGGTGATAGGGGCACCCCATGATTCATCTCTCGTGTTATAAACCCTGTTGCCGGTTATTGTATCTAGGTATGTAACCGCAGGAATGCCAGATATCATTGCAGCAGATATTTCTCCATCAGAGTTTATGTTGATGGATACGGATTCAAAAGGTTGCCACGATTGACCCTGAGTAGTACTTGTATAGAAGTTGATGGCTGAAGTTCCGCCACCGCCAAAATGCACTATAATTGCTGGCTGATCGTTATTATCTAATAGGGAGATTTGATCCCATATATAAGTTGGTACACTTGTAGTTACAGTATACGAATTCCACGAACCTCCAAATTTGGTTACATATACCACCGAGTACAATCCGGTAGTTGTATTTAACCCGACATATGCTATAGCAGGTATGTTGATAACACTTTGCATAGAAATTGATGTTATAGCAAAACCTGATGTTGGTGCTTCCGCCCATTCCTCATTAACGAACGATCCGTTCAATGGATCAAACTCAGCAAATTTAATTCCATCCGACTCTACCCACGATACATACAGTGTTCCGTTTATATCTACTATGGCAGAGGAACTTGCCAACAACGGTGAAGCGTTCGTAGTTATTTCTTCCCATGTAGCAGAAGTGGAAGAACTATCATGTCCCAACCGTATTTCTGACCCGTCGTTAGTCCATGTCAAACCACTTTCCACATCAGCATCACTTTCACTTTCAGTTATAGAGAAAGTATCAGTGAAAACATCACAA
>Ga0075122_10003114_pt1 | contig 10553 bp, 15 predicted proteins | sample AntAceMetag02UKB_FD_69790 | JGI IMG/M metagenome (GOLD analysis project Ga0075122, IMG submission 69790) | Saline lake microbial communities from Ace Lake, Antarctica - Antarctic Ace Lake Metagenome 02UKB | ecosystem: Environmental > Aquatic > Non-marine Saline and Alkaline > Saline | place...
GTTTTTTGTTCTTTATTTTCTTCTGTAATTTTTTTCTCTTCTTCAATTGGTTTAACTTCTGTTTTCTTTTCTTCCTTGTTTTCTTCTTTTTTTATTGGAGTGGCTTTCATTTGTGGTTTAATTTCTTTTGTTATTGGGGCCATTTTTTTCTTTTCGGCCTTTCCTGTTGGTATTTCTGTATTTGATCCTGCCATTTTATTTCTTCTTTTTACCGTCCTTATTATGTTTTGCTCTAACTCTTGTTGGTGCGAATTCTCCAAATTTATGTCCAAGCATCTCAAGAGTAATATCTGTTGGAATAAACTCTTTACCGTTATATACTTGAATTCTTGTCCCAATTAATTCTGGAACAACTACCAAATATCTTTTATGAGTCTTAACTGATCTTTTTCCTTTCGCTATTTTTTCTTGTGCATTTTTTACAAAATTTTCATGATCTTGGAAATTCCTTAAAACAGTTCTTCTTTGTCTTGATCCAAGTAATTTTGCAAATTCTCTTACGTCTAGTTTTTTTAATTCTTCTAGATTCTTTCCCTTAAATTTCAATTCTTTCTTCTTTACTTCCATTTCCATTTTATTTTCTCTTTCCTGTTTGCCTTGGTCTTAACAACCCAACTTTTCTTCCAGGAGGTGAATTTCTCTTTGCAATCTTACTCTTCGGGTTCTTTGCTCTACCTGAACCGAAAGGGTGATCAATTGCATTCATCTTCACTGCTGAAGTTCTTGGCCACAATTTACTTTTCGCTTTTTTTATAAAAAACTGTTTTCCTGCTTTGATTATTGGTTTATCTATTCTTCCTTGTCCTGCAACAACTCCAACAATTGCTCTACATCTACCGTTGAATTTCTTTTCTTTTTTTGAAGGCATGATGACAATTACTTCTTCGCCAACAATTCTGTTAACTGTTGCATTATTGCCGCCAGTCTTTACAAAAGCTCCGCCATCTCCAATTTTTGATTCAATGCAATAAACTTTTGTTTTTACTGGGATGTCTTTTAATTTTAAAATGCTTCCATTTTTAATGTCTGTATTTTCAAATGAAATTGTTTCTCCTTCTACCATATTCTTGAATGCAGGAACATAAAACATTCCGCTTTCAGAAGAGATTTTTGCTAAAGGGGCCGAATGAGCTGCTGAAGAAAATATTTTTAATATTTTTCCGATCCCAGATAAACTTCTTGAATATTGAATTTTATATTTGAAAGCTTTTTTGCTAACTCTATAAGTTGAACTTCCTTTCCCTCGAGCTTGTTGAATTATTCTTTTTCCCATTTTACATTAATCCTAATTTAGTTGCGATATCTATTGCTAAAGTGTCGCCTTTTAATTTTACGTATGCATATTTTTTGTTATTTTTAATTAAAGTTCTTATTTTATCAACCTTTGCATTAAATAACTCTTCAATTTCTTTTTTGATGTCTTTTTTCTCCATCTTCATTGAAGTTTGAAATGTTATTACATTCGCTGTTTCAATCATCATTACTGCTTTTTCTGTCATTATTGGTTTCATTTTAATTTTGCTCCTAAATCTTTAATTGCAGTTTCAGTATAAACTGTTAATCTTCCAACTCCGCCGTTAGCCAAGTCGTTTACTCCCAATTTATTTGCTTTTTGAACATCGAATGCTGTTATTTTTAATTTTTCTTCGTTTCCAACAACTAATAACATTCCTGCATTATTTTTGTATTTTCTTCCTCGTAATTTTCCTATTCCTTTTCTAATTGTTTTCTTTTGAATTGCAATGCCATATAATTTTTCACCTAAAATTTTCTTTAAACCAGATAAAACTTCTTTTGATTTTAATGTAGTTATTTTTGATTCAACAACCAAAGGTAAATTAGTTATTTTTTCATCCTTCAATCTTTCGTATCTCTTTATTACCCATTTTGCCGAGACTGTTGCGCTTAATGCTGACATTAAAGCTAATTTCAATTCTTTTTTATTTACTCTAGCTAAACCGATCATTGATACTACTTTCGGCACATGGGCTCTTCTTCCGCCACGAGTATTTGGAACAGTTGCACCAACCCAATGGAATTGTGAACCTCTCCTACTCATTTGTTTTCTTGGAATTCTGCTCATTCCTCGACCATATTGTGATTTCCAAACTTTTCTCTGGTGAATTAATTTTCCACTTGCAGAATTTTGATTTCCAGCAACAGGACTTGGGGCATAAGGCTGCCAAACTTTTTTAGCTTCAATTATTTTTTGAATTAAATCTTCTCTGATTGTTTCATTGAAACAATTTGGAAGGATTATTTCCTTTTCTTGTTTTCCATCAATTGTGTAAATTTTTGTTTTCATTTTATCTTATTTCTATTAATTCGTGTTGTTTTTTTAATTGTTTTTTAGTTGGTCTTAATGGTTGTGTTAAAATTAATTGTCTTTTTGCTGAACCTTGTAGAGAACCTTCAACAACAATGTAATCCGTTTTGACATCCCCATAATTTTTTATATTTTTGAATTTTTCTTCTGCTTTTCCTAAATCAATAATTTTGTTATTATATACAACTCTTGTGAATGTTCCTAATTGTCCTGCCATTGGAACTCTGAAAATAACTCTTGCTGGGTGCCATGGACCTAAAGATCCTGGCCTTCTTTGCCCTTTTTCTGATTTATGACTTTTTAATGTAATACCGAATCTTCTTACAGGTCCTTGTAATCCTTTACCTTTTGTTAATCCTCTTGTATCAATTAATTGGCCTTTATCAAAAACATCTTCTACTGAAATTTCTTTTTCAATGTTTTCTTGAACATAATTTAATTTTTCTTCATATGATCCATTTAATCCTATTTCGATAATATCTGGAGTTTTTTTCAAATTAGTCTTTTTTACTACAGAATATGCAATAATCTTCAAATCTTCGTAATCTTCGGATTTGATTGAATCTAATTTTTTAGTTGTTTTTGGTAATTTTAATTTTCTCTTTAATTCTTTATCTAAAGTTGGAGCTAAAACTTCATTTGCAACAATTCCGTTTTTGTAGAATCTTACTGATAAAATTTTCATTTGCGGGCATTCTAAAATTGTTACTGGGACAACTTTCTTTTTGCCTTTAGTCATTGAGTGCTCAGAATCGTCTTTAATGAACGCAGAAGCCATTCCTGCCTTGTAGGCGATGAATCCCTTCAATATTTTATCTGATTTTATTGCGTCCCAGTTAGTACTAGGTAAGAACTTAGCAGCCCTTTTTCTGGGCCAGAATTGTAAACTTCCTTTTCTTGGTGATTTTCTTGTTGGCATTTTCTATTTTGTTTTTTTGTATTTTCAATTAGCGAAGATTTCATTTTCATACCCTGGAATGATTTTATCAGAGAAAATTGGTTTATAAAAGTTTTGGTGGGGTTTTTTGGAGAGAATTATTCAAATTTCAAACTAAAAATGGTTCCATAAAGAGAACTTATATTTCTCATTATGTTATATAGGTAAATATCTGCAGAATTTTTTTTACTATTTATTCTTAGTTTTTTCACAAATAGATAAGAGCTTTCTCCATGGTGATTAAATTCTCCTGCATCAAATTTATAGAATAATTTATAGGCTTTTTGAAAATAGTTGCTTATTCTTTTTAGTGTTTTTGATTGTTCATTTGAAAGACTTAATATTAAAAGTTCACTTAGTTCATCTGTTATTTTATCTAACCTATCTAATAATAAAAAATATAGGGGCATTTTAGTTGGAGAGCTATAACCTTTTTTTAAAAGAATTCTTTGGCAGTAGTTGATTAATCTCTGGATGTTTTTTTCTAGGTTTTTTATTTTTGATTTACTTTTGTTATTTGGAAAATCTTCAATTAATAAGAAAATTCTTCTAAGTGTTATCTTAAAGCTTGATTCATCTTCTTGCATTATATATTCAATTGTTATTTTATTTCCTAGGTGCTCAGTTATTTCATAACCTATCAATTGTTGCTGAATAATTTTATAAATTTCTTCAACTATTTTATCATCTGAAGTTTCAATTTCAATTTTTGAAACACCTTTCCTATATAGTAATGGGAAAATCCTCGTGATACTTTGTTTATATTTTTGAGAATCAATCACCACATTTTCCTTTTTTTTGTCTAAAAATAGGAGAATTTTATTTCCAACAATTTCCATTTCAAGGACCTTTGTTTTATCCAGATTATTTTCTAAAATCCATTCTTTTGGCAATGTTAATGTGTAAGATTCACGCCCTTTTGGACCTTGAGTTGTTAATTTCTTTTTCATATTAATAATAGTGTGAAATAGTTTAATTAACTTTCTCTAGTTTAAATTATATATAGCGAGAAAATCTTAATATATTACAATGAAAGAACTAAAAAATAAATTTGAAGAGCAAGAAAAAATCCAAAATGACAAAATAGAACCCTTAACATTTGGATACCCCTATACTGAATGGATAAAACTTGAAAACTATTTTCCTACAGAAAAAATATCAATAGAAGAATTGCGTGAAAAATACAGGAGATTTTACAATGAATGAACTAATCAAAAAAGCAAAGGAATTTGCCACGAAAGCACATGAGAGACAATTTAGAAAAGACGGAGTTACTCCGTACATTACACATCCCGAGGCTGTTTATAATTTGCTTATTTGTTCTGGAATTAAAAATGAAAATATATTATGTGCTGCATGGCTTCACGATGTTGTTGAAGATTGTGGAATAAAAGTTGAAGAAATTGAAGAAAAATTTAATCCTAATATTGCATCATTAGTTTCTTCTCTTTCTGAAGGAGATTCAAGAGAAGAATATAATCAAAAAATAAAATATTCTTCAAAGAAGGTTAAACTAATAAAACTGGCAGATACAATTCACAATTGTGCCGACATTTATTCTGTCCACATTTCTGAAAAAACTAGAACTAGGAAAATCACGGATTCCATAGAAATGTATCTCCCCATGGCAAAGGAAATTTATGAACCATTTTACCATTTATTAAAACATCATGTTGATAAAAGGGAGGAGTTTTGGAAAAATGGAAAAGTTAGAGAAAGTTATATTGATTGATTGGATTGAATCTGAGCGAGGTTGGGGATCTAGGCCAGACGGATGTTCAATTCATTTGAATAAAGAACAATCTCAAGAATATATTGAAGATTATTGGAAGGGAATGCCAGATAGTGTTCCTGATGAATATTCTCGTCCTGAAGATTCTAAGCAGGTTGTAGTTGGAAAAAAATTATATTCCCAGATAAAAGAAAGTGAAAATGGAATTCGATTATGGGGATATGGGGTTGGAGATAAAAACGAGGTTTTTGAAAAATGAGCAAGATAATAAAATTGGAAGATGCTGTTTTACTACAATGGGCACATACTGCCCCCCAAGGAGAATTATTGTTTGGTGTCTCAATCCACTTAGATCAAGAAAATCCAAAAAAAATTATTGAGGATTATTGGAAATATGAAGCTTATAACCCAAATATTCCGCCAGATTGCATTAAACCAACTGGGAGAAAATTTGATGTCAAAATAAACAAAAAACTATATTCAGAAATCAAAAAAGATTTTTCCAATTACATGATGTTTTATCTAGATCCCAAATATAGGGGAATTGTTTCCAATGCTATTTATTATAAAAAAAACTCTAGCAAAAAAATAAAATATAAATTAGACTTTTATGGAAGAGTATTTGAGAGAATAAAATAATAAATCATTAAGCAGTAAATTCGTAAATGTTTTCAGACTCAACTTCATCAATCTTAGAAGTTCGGATAACTTTTCCTTGACGTTTTGTCATTTCCCTAATTTTGGCAAAATCATCTTCGCCTGTTTCTGGCATAATCATTTTTTCTATTACAAAAACATGGTTAACTTCTGCTAGTTTGAAATCTTTTGTTTCGAAAATGAAGCTTTCTCCAATTGAGGCATCAGTTGTAACCAATTTGCAGGCATCTGTCTTTGGGGGTTCTCCTTTTTTCCCTGGAACTCCCATTTTTGGAGCCTTGGGTTTGATTTTTAATTTGTCCTCTCCCACATTAAAAGACAAAGCACAAATTGCTTTTGGAAATTCATCTAAAAGTTTTATTGTGTCTTCTCCGGACATTTCTGTATCAATCAGATATCTTTTCACGCCTTGAAATTGTTTTTTTTCTTTAAAATCTAATTTGCCGGTTAAATCCGAGGTTGCAATAACTGCACCAGTTATTTTTGTTTTTTCTGAGCCTAATTTCTCAGCCATTGTTCTGACCAATTCATTGATGAATTCCCCCGTGGAATTAATTGTGTATTTGTTCTTTACTTTTTTTACTTTCAGAACCGCCCTATTTTTGAATTCTCCTCGGCTAAATTTTTGAAATTGTAAATGTACCAAGCTATCAATTTTTTTATCAACAATTTTTTTTATGAAATTCATAATTGGTAAAATTAAGTTTATCTTATAAATCTTTTTAAAAAACTATTTCTAGCAACATTTATTAAGTTATTTTTATCCATATAGATATGGGTGATAAACAAGAAAAATCTTTTTGGAAAAATGCTACTTCAACATTCATTTTAGCTGTTTTGTTAGTCTTGTCTTTTTTCTTAATTAAACCAATTTTATTGTCTGTTATCTCAGGAATTATTCTTGCATTTGTTTTTCTTCCATTATACAAAAAATTGCTTAAAAAAATTCCATACAAAGGAATTTCTGCATTTTTAATTTGCTTGTTGTTTATTGTTGTTCTTTTAATTCCACTTTGGTTTGCAACACCAGTTTTAATTGATCAATCAATTTCAATATATTTGTCTTCACAAAAAATGGATTTTGTGACTCCCTTAGAAAGTATTTTCCCATCCCTATTTCAAGTAGAAGGGTTCTCTGCTGAAATCGGCTCCATTGTTTATTCTTTTGTGACTAATTTGACAAATTCCATAATGAATATGCTTTCTAAATTGATTCTCAATTTTCCAATAATTTTCTTGCATTCAATTGTTATGTTTTTCACTTTCTTTTTTGTTCTAAGAGATAATGAAAAATTTGTTAAATATATTCAAAGTCTTTTGCCTTTTCAAAAAGAAGTTGAAAATAAACTTTTTAAATCTTCCAAGGATATAACCTCTTCTGTGATCTATGGACAAATTGTTTTAGGAATCATCCAAGGATTAGTTGCTGGAATCAGTTTCTATATTTTTGGTGTGGAAAATGCTTTATTCTTGTTAATTCTTGCTTGTGTTGCGGGAATTTTTCCAATAATCGGGACGTCAGTTGTTTGGATCCCTGTTGCTGTTTATTTATTAATAATAAATGAACCATTAGCAATGATTGGTATTCTTGCGTTCGGAGTTATTGGAGCAACTATTGAGAACGTCATTAAACCTATCTTTGTTTCTAAAAGAACAAATGTTCATTCAGCAATTATTCTTTTGGGTATGATCGGGGGACTTTTCTTTATTGGAATTTTGGGAGTTATAATCGGTCCATTAATCCTTTCTTATTTGCTTATTGTTTTAGAAATATATCGAGAGAAAAAAGTTCCAGGAGTTTTTATCCAGCCTCCTAAAAAAAGTAGATAAATATAAAAACAAATTTTTCTATTTAGTTGTGGTGACATCATGCAATTAAAAGTTAAGACTTCTCAGTGGTCTGCCGGACTTCCGGTAGCCATGTTAAATAAAAAAACAGCTGAAAAATTGGGAGTTCATCCTGGAGACAGAGTAACTATCCACACCCTCTCTTCTAATCCTAAAAAAATGGCCACTATTTTAGACACTGTCGAACATTTAGTTAATGATGGTTATATCGCAGTTTCAGAGGAAATTAAAAAAAGACTTTCTTTAAGGGAGGGCCAAAAGGTGGAGGTTGTTTTTTCTGCAACTCCCGAGAGTGTTAAGTATATCAAAGAAAAGATAATGGGAAAAAAACTTAGCCATGAGAAAATTAAAACTATAATCAAAGATGTTGTCGACAATACTCTTTCTGAACCAGAGGTTGCGGTTTTTGTTTCTGGAATGTATAGAAATGGCATGGATTTTAATGAAACAATTGGTCTTGTTGATGCGATTTTGTATTCTGGAAAGACAATGAAATTTAAAAATAAATTTGTTGTGGACAAACATTGTATTGGGGGAATTGCAGGAAACAGAACCACTCCGATCGTGGTTGCGATTTGTGCTGCTGTGGGGCTGACTTTTCCAAAGACATCTTCGAAGGCAATTACAAGTGCCGCCGGAACTGCTGATTGTATTGAAGTTTTGTCTCCAATAGAATTTTCTATGGATCAATTAACTAAGATTGTTAAAAAAACTGGAGCATGTCTTTCTTGGGGAGGTTCACTAGGGATGGTTCCTGCGGATTCAAAAATAATCAAAGTTGAGAAAATGTTGAAACTTGATCCTGAAGCCCAATTATTGGCTTCCATCATGTCTAAGAAATTGGCCGCTGGGAGCAATCAAATATTAATTGATATTCCTTATGGGAAAGGCGCTAAAGTTAGCAAAAGTAAGGCTGTTAATTTGAAGAAGAAATTTGAAAAACTTGGAAAGCATTTTAAGGTTAACTTGAAAGTTGTTTTGACAAAGGCTGAAGAGCCAATAGGAAATGGAGTTGGACCCGTGCTTGAAATAATTGACGTTTTGAAAGTTCTTGATTCTAAAAAAGAGGGACCTAAAGATTTAGAAAAAAAATCAATTTATTTGGCAGGAATTATTTTTGAAATGACCAAAAAAACAAAAAAAGGAAAAGGAAATTTGTTGGCTAACGAAATTTTGAAATCTGGAAAAGCATTTGATAAATTCAAAGAAATTATCAAAGCACAAAAGGGTAAAGTCTATTATCCAAAAATTTCCAAAATTTGTCACACAATCTCTTCCTTAAAAAAAGGGAAAATAAAATCAATTGATAATAAAAATATAAATCTACTTGCAAGAACCGCTGGTTGTCCTTTGGATAAATTTGCTGGAGTTTATTTGTATAAACATGTTGGTGATAAAGTGAAGAAAGGTGAGGAGCTGATAACAATTTATGCTGAATCTAAACCTCGATTGAAGGAAGCCTTAAAATATTATCACAAGAATCAACCTATTAAAATTTGATCCTGTCTCACTTCGTTCCCGACATACCCCAAATGATACGAGAACCTTTTTTGCAAAAGGCATGAACCTTCTTACGCAGGTACCGCCTCACTTCGTTCCCGGCACAGGAACCTGCTTACGCAGGGCAATTTTTTTAAAGCCTTTATTCTTCATTCTGTTATGAGAAGGCCGGATAACAAAACGCAGTTAGTTAATTATTTTAAAAGGAACTTGAGTAAAAACTATACTTCTGATACTCTGAAATTTGCTTTGGTAAAACAAGGATATTCTAGAACGGTCGTGGATGAGGCATTTATTGAGGCAACAAAAGAATTATCTGAAAGAGCTCCGGTTTTGAAAGAAAAACCAGTGATTAGACATGAAGTTTATGATATGAACGATAATAAAATTAATATTGAACCTTTTACTTTTTGGGAGAAAATTGGGTTTTTGATTAAAGGTCGAAAGTTGAATTGAGGGTTTTTAGAAAGATAATTTAGATATTATTAATGCCCTGAGATTGCTAAATTTTAACTAAAATAGGATCTAGGGAAATTATTTTTAAAAAATAAGAAGTTTGTTAGCATCAGGATATTGAAAATTGGGAGTGTGCATCAATAAATGAGGTGACATGGAATAATTCATTAAGCCTTCAAATTTATTCGTAATTAAAGTGTATTTTGATTTTGTCGCTTTTTTGAATTCAATCTTATCATTTTCGATTTTGTCAAATCCCTTATTTCCATTTCTCCAATGAAATGCAGGAAAATATTTTGGGATAGCATCTTTTTTTATTTTCAAATTAATGCCATCTTCAAATTCTTCATCTAGAATCATTTCAAAATCACTAAAATTAAAATTTATTGGAACCTTCCCTACATTATATTTTGATGAGTCAAGTTGACTCCATAAATTTCCATCATGATAGAATTCCCCATTTTTTGTTCCATGAAGAGATGTTCCAAGCATCAATCCAGTGGAATCTTCACCCCCTTCTTCATCCAAAAATCTATTATTCATTATTGAAGATTTTGATATTTCATTAAAATCACCCAGATTGGCTACCCGATAACCAAAATTGGAAAGTATTGCCTGTGCCAAAATATGTTCAAAAATATTCAAATCTGTCAAATTGTTATTTCTTATTTTTGCATATGAGAATATTTCTAAATTATTCATCTCTTTTCTTTTTAATATTCCTTCTCTTGCCCCCATATATGCCTCAGCAAAATCTCCTTCAATAAATCCTGGCAAAATAAAATGTTTGTCTCTTTTCACAATAGGCACAAAATAATCTAATCCCTTTTTCATAATCTAGATAAAAATCAGAACTTTATAATTATTATTATGATACAAATAAATATCTATACTCTCCACGAATAAATAACTTTTTAAATAAAATACTCTCTGATTAGTTGTAAGCCTCCATCGCATAGTTCGGAATTTTAGAATTCCTCTCGACTTTGTCGAATTCGATGGAGCAAGACAAAAACAACAAGCCTCCATCGCATAGTCGTGTTACTCTCGACTTTGTCGAATTCGATGGAGCAAGACAAAAACAACAAGCCTCCATC
>Ga0075122_10003115_pt1 | contig 10553 bp, 17 predicted proteins | sample AntAceMetag02UKB_FD_69790 | JGI IMG/M metagenome (GOLD analysis project Ga0075122, IMG submission 69790) | Saline lake microbial communities from Ace Lake, Antarctica - Antarctic Ace Lake Metagenome 02UKB | ecosystem: Environmental > Aquatic > Non-marine Saline and Alkaline > Saline | place...
TATTATATAAATGTATCTATTAAATACAATATTTATAAGAATCCTCAAATCTAAACAGTTGAAGCTGTAAAAGACGTGGTTACACCTATACCTTAAGGTATAGGGGTGTTTGGACCACGTCTTTTTACTTAACATGCTTGTGTCCGATAACCACGTAACCACGTAACCATACATTTTTTAATATTATAATTAACATTTTATATATAAAAACGATAATTTATTTTTTATTGTTTATCCACGTAACCACGTAGTACCTTTTTTACGTACCCATTTTAATATTAAACCACTTTTTTCATATTTGTACCTATTTTAATATTAAAATGGGTACATTTATATACTTTAATGATATTTATTTTTTATGGTAGTTAGAAAGGTTTGGGCAAATAAAGCAACAAAACAATTGTTAGTGACAATTCCAAATTATTTAAAAATTAAAGAGGGTGATACAGTTAAGATAATAAAAACTGATAAAAAAATATCAACCAAAATAGAATTAATTAAAACCACTATAATGGATGCTATGAATAATGATGGAATAGAAAAATTTATGATTTCCAACATGTTTAAGCAAATGACCACTAAAAGAGTTGTATTTACTGCTATAAGAGAGTTATTAAAAGAAGGTAAAATAAAAAAAGAGAAAAATGATGATTGTATATTCTATTCCTTATCAACACCTGTAACTTTACAGTAATAATATATATTTAAATAAAACTATTATAATATTAATACATGATAGACAGATTAATTGGACTAAAAGTAATGCTTGAAACTAAAAAGGATTCAAAGCTGTTTGGAATAATTAAATCTATCGACACTTCTCCTCCAACTTTCAACTGGATAATTTTAGAAACCGCAACCGGCAAAGAACATTGGGTTGCGGACAACGAACTAATTCGTCTGGAGGTTACCAATGATTAATCCAAACTGTAAGAACCTTAAAGAAGTATCAAGAAAATATTATAATAATAACAAAGAAAACATTTCTATGACTGAAAAAATAAAACTACAGATGTGGAAAAAATTATCAAAAAAAAGACAATTAGAACTTATGGAAGAATATTCAAAGGAGTTATTATATAAAAATGATTAATCTATTTGAAAACGGAATTACTAATGTAAATCCTTCCAACATACTAACATCTCAAGATGTTGCCACCCTTATATCATCAGAAAAGTACAGACAGTTAATACAGCAAATACGAGATGCACCGGATAAAGCTGAACGTAATAAATTAAAAGTTAAATTAGATTATGTTACTCCTGGCGGAACCTTTTCAACTCGTTCTAACAATAATCTTATTGAATCATCCGGGTTTGCACATTTAGACATTGATAATGTTCCCGCAGATAAGATGACTAGTGTTAAAGAAGCTCTTATAGCTAACAAACACACCCACCTGTGCCATTTAGGGCCATCTGGGGACGGTTTTAAGGTTTGGGTGAAGATTCCATCAGTTAAGAACGATTCTGAGTATAAAGAGTTCTGGGAGTCAATTCGTAAACATTATAGACTACCAAATAACATAGACCTACAGGCCAAAGATATCTCGAGAGCATGTTTTGTATCATGGGACCCTGACACATATTTTAATAAAGATTCTGAGTTATATCTGAAGAAGTCTATTAACACTGCTGAGACTTTTGACACTATGAATTTCATTAATCTTGACTCCGATATCATCCCAATCCTCGCTTTAAACTGGAAAGAAGGTGTCAGACAAGAGTTAGCAGTTTCCACCGTTGGAATGTTAAGAAAAGCTGGCTATGGTGTGGATGTAATAAAATCTATTATTGAAAAGATTTGTACTCTTACAAATGACAAAGAACTTAACACCAGATTAAAAGCTATAACAGCTACATTCAAAAAGAATGAGGATGAAATAAAAGGAGTATCGGGATTGAAAGCTTTACTTCCTGAAGATGATTATACTAAAATCATTACACTTCTTAACAATGAAGACCAGAATCTAATAATTATAAATCCCGATGAGGATGACACCGAAGGGATTAGTGACATCATTAATAAAGAAATTAATATGGAATATATAATTGAGAATTTAATCTATCCGGACACTTTGACAATGTTATACTCACCACCCGGAGAATTTAAAACCATGGTTGCTTATTATCTAGCTCTTTGTATTGGAAGTGGTAAACAATTTCTTAATAGAAAAACCAAAAAGAAGAATGTTTTATTTTTAGATTTGGAGAACGATAATAAGACCAGAAAGTTAAGACTGCCTAAAATGATGAAATCTTTAGAAATTGAGGAGGAACCAGCTGTAAGATTTAAATATTTTATTAATCTAATGGATTCTAAACAGAAGATAAACAAACCATCATTACAGTTATTGGAGAATTTAATTAAGAAATATGATACGGATGTAATATTTATAGATACTTTACATAGAGCCGCAGAATATAAAGAGAACAATGCGGACGATATAAACAGATTATATAATGAAGTGTTAAAACATCTTATAGATAAATATCATGTTTCAATTGTTTTCTTACATCATGCAAACAAAGGCGGTGGTTACCGTGGAAGCAGTGATTTCCTTGGAATAGCTCATGTTAGTTTAGAAGTTGCTAAAAATGGAGAGACTATGGAATTTTCTGTTACTAATCGTAAAGATAGAAATAGTGAGATTAAAGATTTCAAAGGTAAAATAGTTGCAAACACTGATACCATAGAATTAGTTGAGATGAATAATTTATCAACCAATATTAAAGGTTCTAAAACTGAAAGTATAATAAAAGATTATGTTAGATTTGAAGATAGGTCCCGGGAAGATATATTTGAACACATAAATATAGAGACTGATGGCACAATTACAAAAGCCACAGTTAAAAAGGTTCTATCTAAAATGAGACAAGATGGTTCTCTTACCACTGAACAACGAGGGAAGAAAGCATTTTATATAAAAGGAATAGAGGAGGAATTAGATATTAATAAAGCTCTTAGATAATGGTTTTATAAATAAACAATCACCTATAATACTATGACTGATGATATAATACCCCAAGAAAACCAATTGGAAAAATTCTTATTGAAGCATAATCTTTCTCAAAAAGAATTAGTTAAAATTATTAAAGCTAAAAGTCTTTCTGAACCAAGACAATTTAATACTAGAAAATTAAACTATGATGGTAAACATGTAAAGTTTACTGTTGCTTCTGATTTACATTTAGGTCATAATAGATACCGTGCAGATATTCTTGACCATGCTATAAGAAACTCTAACAGACAAGGTAGTGAATTTTGGATGATGCCGGGAGATATTTTAGAGGGTATGAGTGGAAGAGAAGGTCATATTTATGAATTAGACCATATTGGTGCAACTAATCAACTTAACTTTGCAATTAAAGAACTAGGAAAAATAAAACAACCAATATATGCAATTACTGCCACTAACTCACATGATGGATGGTACTCAAGTAAAAATAATATGGGGTTTGAAGTCGGCCCAGAGTTAGAAAGAAGAATAAAAAATTTTAATTTTCTGGGTTATGATGAAGCTGATTTAGATTTATCAAATGGAATAAAAGTAAGAATGTCACACCCTGGAGATGGAACAGCTTATGCTGTTAGTTATAAAGCTCAAAAATATCTAAACGCTTTACCGGGTGGAAATAAACCAGACATCTTACTTCAAGGCCATTATCATAAAGCTATGTATATGTTTTATAGAAATGTACACCATTTTGATGCTGGTTGTTTATGTGACCAGACAATTTTTATGAAGAAGAAACAAACACCGGCTATGACTGGATATTGGATTATTGATGCATGGGCTAATGATAAAGGTGTTGATAAAATAAAATCTGAATTTGTTCCTTTCTGGGAATAAGAGGTTTTAAATAGTATATAGCACATGGCATATTATAATGATTATTAAAACAAAATGTAAAACATGCGGAGATTATTTTTATCATGAAAAAGTTCGAAAAAGAAAATACTGTTCAATTGAGTGTTTTAGATAAAACCCATGAGGTTTCTTTTCTTGACAGTATGATTCTACAAGATGTCCCTCTGTGGCATTTAATACGAATTGTTAAGAGATAGAAACATTTATATAGTAGATAGTATTATTAATAATGTAGGGTGGAAAGACACAGCCTACCAATAAATCCCGGAAAAAACCGGATTAAAAAATGACAAAAAATGACAAAAAAAAGAAACAAAAACACTGAGGAAATATTCCTCAAAACAAAAAAATTTCTTGGTAATGCAGACAATTTAAGTTTAGTCTGTGAAATCCAAAAAAACTTTGTGGTGGTTTTAAAATGAAAGAATTTTTAGAAGTTACTACAAGTGCAGAGAAAAAAGCTAAAATCTCAAAAGAAGATTTTGAAGATTATGAAGCTATAAGAGACTCTGGTATTACTAACATGTTTAATGTTAGAATGGTTTCAGACCTTTCCGGATTATCTGGAGAAACAATTAAATTAGTTATGAAGAACTACAGCAAATTGTGTGAAAAGTTCCCAGGAGTTAGACAATGAAAACAATGCCTGACTTAAGTGGTTTTAATGGAACTGAACAATATCACAAATTGTGTATATTTGGTGGGCTGAAGTTCACAGACGGTTGGAAATATATGGCTGAAGATTTGGGGGCATTCTGGTTGGCAGACATTGTTGCAAGTGTTCAACACAACCCAAAAATAAAAGAAAATCAATCCTTCATTGTTTGGAGTATTGTTGTAAAAGAAAGTGAAGCTGTTGTTAAAGCAATGACTGATACTGGAAGTGAGGGAGTTACTCTCTACACACAAAAAATAAATTACACAGATTTCCCAGAAGGAACTTTTCAGTTCTACCAAGTTGGGGATGTCGTGTTGCTAAAAGGAGAATATTAGAATGACTTACAAAAGAAATGGATGTAGGTTTAAGAATACTAAGACAGGTACAATAAAAGATGTCTGGGTTAGTAAAAAACAATTTGAAAGTAATTCTTTCAAATATAATGGGGGATATTGGATTCAAATTCCCTATGAATTAAATGACTTCGGGAGGTTTGAATAAAATGAGTATGCAATATTGTGAAACCTGTGACATGAACATAGACACAGATTATTATGAAATGATGAGTGAAAATGAATGTGTCGAATGTTATATAAAAAGATTTAAGGATGAAAAATGAAACACTATATAAATTTTAAACAAATTGGATACTTGAACAAACTTGATAAGCAACGTAAAGACGCTTTAAGTTCCCAAGACGGGGTACAATATTATAAGTTATGTAATAAATTGGGTATTGATGCCGAAGATGATTATTTATATGAACAAGGACAACTGGAGGCTAAAGTAGGTGATACATCAATGTCCTGTCTGTAAATCATCATCTATTAAAGAGTTAGAAAAATCTAATAATTATACTTGTTTTAGATGTAAAAAATGTAAAATAGTTTGGAGTGAAAAAAATGAAAAGCTTAAAATTTAAAACAGACAGTAAAGTAACTTTAGAACATCCATACATAAATGATGTTTTAGTTTATGATATTGAAACAAATTCTCTAGATACAAACACTGCTAAATGTGTTTTCTTTGGAGCCTATTCTTATAAACATAAAAAATATTTTATAATGCATTCAGATGAAAAACAAGCTATTCAAAAATTAATAAATGACCATAGAATAGTTGTTGGTTATAACAATAAAGGGTTTGACGGTCCAATAATGGAAAATATTACTAACAGATTTAACATGGAATATAAAATAGTTTTTGATTGTATGAATGTTTTATATGATTATAAGAGAAGACGTTCAAACCGTGAAACAATGATTGTAGTGAAAGGTAAAACTCTTCAGGATTCTCTACCAAATAGAAAGTTAAAAACTGTGTGTGAAACACTAGGTTTTCCAGTAGCTAAGGGGGATATTGATTATGAAATTTTTAGAAAAGACACATGGACAGCTGAAGAGTTGGAAGATATTTATAGCTATTTAGTAAAAGATGTAGATATAACACGAAGACTTTTTGAATTCTATATAGAATATTTTGAACCGTATAAAGAGTATGTTAACGAGGACAATATTAGAAAGTTTGACTATATCCGTTCAAGTGGTGGCTCTTATGCCTACTCTGCTATTTGTAATCTTGCGGAACTAGAACCAGAGTTTGAAGATGATTATTTTAAACTCCAAGAGAGACCACTGAATTCCGGAGGGTTCGTTTTGGAACCACAAGTTCCCTACGCTGAAGGAACTGTTATTTACTATGATTTTTCCAGCCTTTATCCAAATTTATTTATTCAATGTAATCTTTTTTCACATAGTTGTGATTGCTGCACAGAAGAGGAAAAATGGGATGGTGATGGTTTTTTTGAACTACAAGGGAAATATTGTTCAAAAACACAAGGAAAAATAGAAAATGTGTTACTTGATATTTATAAGAAAAGAAGAGAGTATAAAAAAATAGGAGACCCAAGACAAATGGCTCTTAAGTTACTTTTGAATACAACATATGGAATTGTTTCAAGTCCAATATTTAAAAATTTATATCATAAATATACTGGAGGGGATTGCACAGCTATTGGAAGAAAATGTATACAATATACTAGAAAAAGATTTGAAGAACATGGTTGTAAAGTAATTTACGGAGATACTGACTCTGTTTTTGTAAAAATACCAGATGATATGAGTGTTGAAGAAAGTCAAAAAATAGCTGAGAAAATAACGGAGGAATTACAAACACATATGCCTTTTTCTCATTAAAAGATTTTATAAAGTGTTTAGTATTAATTTAAGAACATGGTAATAATAAAATGTCTATATTGTGGTAAAAATGTAAATTCTGTCCCAAGTAGAATAAGAAAATATTGCAATAACGAATGTAGATTTAAGCATATGAAAAAAGATAAAACAACACATCCAAATTATGGAAATAAAAAAGGTGTAGTCATTAAATGTTTAAATTGTGGAAAAGAAAAATATTGTTTTAAATCTATTATAAAAAAATATTGTAGCAGAAAATGTCAATATGATTATATTGGAAAACATCCAGAAATGGCGTCTAATTATAAAACAGGTTCTTCGTTTAAAAAATGTATAATCTGTGGAAAGAGTTATAGAGGTGACGCTATAAAATACTGTAGTAAGAAATGTTATTGGAGCATTGAAAGTAAAAAACGGTCAGGAAAAAATAATTCAATTGATGAAGTAGAAATCAAGTTGTTGAGGGAGTTGAAATTAATATGAGTGAAATGTTCAAATTAGATATTGATGATATTTTTTCAAAGATTTGGTTGTTCGGAAAGAAAAACTATTGTGGATTAAATAAAGATGGAAAGTTGATAATCAAAGGATTACCAATAATTAAACATAATCGTTCACAGCTTGGTGGTAAAATTCTGGAAAGAATCAAACCGTTGATACTTGAACAAAATACAATAAAGTTTGAAAAGTCTTATTTTGAAAAAATAATAGATAATGAAATTTCAAAAGACATTACAATCATTGGGCAAATGTATAATGTTAGAGATGCTGCTGATTATAAATCAGCCTCATCAATTCAATGTCAAATTGCATCACATTTCGGAGAGGGCAGCCATATTCTAATTCCCAACAAATCCCTGGGGGAAGTTGGCCGTTCTAAGAAATATGCAACGCCCGAACAGGCCCAGAGTCTTAGCTTCTCAGATTTATTTTTAGATAAAGTCTGGAACGAGTTAGAACCTTTCATAGAAAATACTCAATCTAACGAGGTTAAGAAACAATGAAAATACTTAATCTATATTGTGGAATTGGAGGAAATAGAAAGCTGTGGGGTGATGAAATGAAAAAGATATTTAATGAATTAAAAAAAGGAGATTGTTTAGAAAAAAGAAACATTTATATAGTATAGATAATATTATAATAATATGAACACACAAATCTTTCGGCTACCGAAAGACATTTCATAAACAAAACGAGTGACGAGTTTAATATACTCAAATACTCAGGAGAAAAAAATGGAAGAAAAAATAAAAATGGAAGATGAATTCTCACAAGAAGAATCTGATGTATTAACATTAGATGATTTGAATACAGGTTTCATTGGAAACCCTAAAGTTGGTGGCGATGCAGTGGCTTTCACTGTTAAGACCGTTAAGAAGCTGAAAGGCGACAACGCAAAGGGAAAAACTAAGGAAGGAAAGGTCTTTAGTAAAACCTTATCTGGTGACAATGTAGACTATGGATTTGAAGTTTTAACAGCTTCAAACGATAGATATACAGTTCCGGGTTGGGAAGTTTGGGGTAAACTGAAAAGTATTTTCGGTAAGCTTCAAAAATTTGAAGGTGTTAAAATTAAAATAACACACCTTCTAGATGGTATGAAAGCAGAAAACAAAAAGCTAGACAAATATAAGGTCGAAGCTTTTGTTGATGGAGCTTTTAGAACCCTTGACCGTACTACAAAGGAGTGGTCAAATTAATTATTATTGGGACTTCGGTCCCAATTTTTATTTAACAAAAATTACAATGGAGGACAATAACAAATGAAACTAGACAAAGAAACAAGAGAAACAATTAAGATGTATCAAGCGAATGATTGGGAAGTAGATTCAGACCATGAAACTCATGTTCTAATGAAAAGAAATTCAGAATCTTTCCTTAAACATATTTTAGTGTTTGTATTAATCGGTTGGTGGACTTTTTTTATTGGTAATATTGTATATCATTATTTATCAGTAAAGAAGAAAAAAATATTAAAATGAACGGAGAACAATATACACTAGGAAAAATAGTAGAAGAAACAATTATTAATTCAATGATTGACTTTTACGATTTAAAATAAAACATTACGCGAGGGAGAGATAGACTAAGGGTAATAGCTTAGGTAAGGTCTTGTAGCAGGTTCGAATCCTGCCCCTCGCATAAGCCTGAAGTTGAGATGAAGCTATAAGTAAAACAAACTCTCCGAACAGGCCTGACAGCTCGGAAAGACGAGCATTGAGAGAGGTCATCCCGTGAAAATCGGAAACTCTCTCTTTTCATAATCATGACAAAATACAAATTAACACAAAAAGGAAGATTTATTTACATAAAACCGTTGCCACAGTTCAAACTATTAAAACTGTTAGATGATGGATTATCCTATAAGAAAAAAGGTGGTGAGTTTATGCCAAATCCAGCCTGGGCCTGGGTACATTTGTACCAAAAAGGTCATGGAAGGTTTCCAATTGGACTTTTGAACAAAGTTGAACGATTATTGGTAGATAATGGTTATGAATATGAAAAAGAGGCCCATACAAGCTCTCTAATGCATTTAAATCAAAAAGTTGATGGACTATATAACTTTCAGCAAAGTGCTCTTAAAATGGCTTTAATAAGACGTGGAGGCATTTTACAAATTCCTACAGGTGGAGGTAAGACCAGAACAGCAATTTCATTTATTAACACATTAAATCTTCCAACAGTTGTAATTGTTCCAACAATTGACCTTGTTAATCAATGGAAAAAACAAGTAGACCAAGAAAAGGTTCATGTTAGAACATATCAAGGATTGAAAAATAAACAATATCTTAAACAGTTTGGATTGGTAATATTTGACGAGTGTATAAGTGGTTTAACTAAAATAAGATTAGGCAATAACACAGAAATGAAAATGAAAGATTTGTATAATGATAAATCTATTACAGAGGTTTTATCATATAATGAAACAAAACAAATATTTGAACCTAAAAAAATAATAAGGCGAATGAAAACACCTCTAAAAGAAGCTTGGAATAAAATAATTATTAAAGATTCAATTGGTGGAATACATGAAATTTTAGCGACAGATAATCATAGAATATGGACAGATGAAGGTTATAAAAGAGTTGATAAATTAACTCGAGGGGATATATTAAAAGTATATTTAGAACCAAAATCATATTTCTGTTCTTGTGGTAAGAAATTTAAATTAAGACAAAAAATGGCAAGATGTGAAGCGTTACATAAACATCCTAATATGTGTAAAAATGGAAACAAAGCAATGAGATTAAAAATGACTCCAGAAATGAATAAAGCAAGAATTAAAAAAATGTTAATAACGAGAAATAAAAGAATTAAAGAAGGAAAATATAATGAACAATATAAGAAATATAGTGAAGATAGAAGAGGTGAAAATAATCCAATAAACAATATTCCAGGGACAAGAGAGAAAATAAGACAATCTTGTAAAAAAACATTTTCTAAAATGCCAAAAGACCAACAGGAAAAACAAATTAAAAGATTTATGAATGCCCCAAAATTTAGATGGAATAATGCACCAACTAAACCAGAAAAATATATAATAGATATGAAAATTAAGGGGATAAAATATGTTGGTAAAGGTAATAAAATATTATATTTTAAAAATAACAAAAGAAAAATACCAGATTTCATTATGGAAAAAGAAAAGAAAATTATAGAAGTTGGTGATTTTGAATATTGGCATACTGAAAAAGAAGCAAATGAAGTTATTAAACAATACAAAGAAATAGGGTATGAATGTATTTATTTAAAATCTAAAGAAGTTCAATCTGGAAAATGTGATGATATTATTAAAAAATTCTGTTATAATCACAATGCTAAAATACT
>Ga0075122_10003116_pt1 | contig 10553 bp, 11 predicted proteins | sample AntAceMetag02UKB_FD_69790 | JGI IMG/M metagenome (GOLD analysis project Ga0075122, IMG submission 69790) | Saline lake microbial communities from Ace Lake, Antarctica - Antarctic Ace Lake Metagenome 02UKB | ecosystem: Environmental > Aquatic > Non-marine Saline and Alkaline > Saline | place...
TACGGTGAAAATGGTAAACCTTCTGGAGGAAGACAATATAAGATTCCGCCAAGAGAATTTCAAAGAATCTTAAGACAAGAGAAAGAATTTGCAAAATTAATCTATGGAGAACATCACACCACAAAAGTCTTGCTCAAGAGATGAAAATCAACAAAGAATATGTTTCGCATATGATCACTTTAGCAGAAGTCGCAGGAATTTTTCAGCCAGTAAGATTTGCTCTTAACGGGCCTAGCCAGCAATATGTTTTATCCACAGAACAAGCAAAAATGATTAGGGAAAGAGCGCACTTTTTATTAGAAGTACAAGTTCCAAGTAACAAAGCTTCTTTAGAATATTTTATTGCTAAACAAACAGCTTATCAGAATGTTCTAAAAAACGGTGGTATGGATGTTGCTCAACTAGCAAAAGCATTAGGCAAAAAAGAAAGTACTGCAAAAGATTTAATTTGTAGAGGAGAGAAAGCAGAATTATTACACCCAGTAAGAGCACAAGGCAGAAGTTATGCGTTACTCGCAAAAGAAATAGAGGAATTAATTAGTGGTGAGATTAAAGTTCCTGTAAAGAAAAGAGTTAGGTATATGACTGCCAGACAGATTGCTGAAAAATCTGGAATATCTATAAAGTCGGTCTTAAGAAGAATAAAGGCAGGAGAATTGTTAGGATATTTTCATCCCAGTAAAAAAGGAACACACAAATTACCTTTAGAAGAAGCAACAATAATTATTAATGGAACATTAGATCTTCCTTGGAAAAAAATATCGGAAGCAAAAACAGTAGAAGAAGCAGAAAATTATGCTAAACAATACCAAAAAGTGAAAGAGTTAGAAAATAGTGGAGGAATGAGAACAGAACAAATTGCTCAAAAATTAGGAATCCTTCCAACAACCTTAGCTACAAAGATTCAGACAGGAGTAAAATTAGGAGTCATAAACCCATATAGAACCAGAGATCATGCCTATTTATTGCATCCTCAAGAAGCAGAAATGATTATCTCTGGAAAATTACAATTACCAGAATTAAGAGTTATTAAAAGAAGAGAAGCAAAACAAACAATCCTAACAGCAAGAAGACAAGACATAAGGAATCTAGACCTAAACATTGTCCCCTACACTGCAGAAAGAGAATTAATACAAAAAGCTGTTCATGGTGACAACATAGCAATGAGAATTCTTAAAGAGATATATAAAGAAGAAATAAAAGATGCAGCCAAAAGTGCTTATGTTCATAGTTCTTCTTATTTAGATCGTAGACAAATGTCAGAAGTTGCTTTCTATGAAGTATTATGTGAAGCAGATACAAGAAAAGTAAGAGCAGACCTCCCAGAATTATTACAAGAAAAAATGAAAGAAAGAAACAAAGAAGAAACTGCCACATGGGGACCAAAATTAGAATCACCACTCAAAGGATCACCCGGAAGAACATTACATGACAAAATTGCAGAAACAACTATAACGAATGGATTTTATTAAAATAAATGAAAATCCAATCACAAAATAACCAACCATCTAAGACAATATTTGTGTTTTCGCTGTTGCATAGCGAGGAAAATCTGACAGTTGTGTTTGGGCAAAAACGGAAGGACAAGAATAAGCTCTAACACCAGCAGGTAATTCTGCACCCAAAGAAGTACCTAAAGCAGAAATTAAAAGTTCTAAATTTCTTTTTTCTGGAATCGTAGTAGATAAGTTAAATAAAATTGCTTGACGAACAGCCTGAGGGACACCTTTTTCAACCATAATTTTTTTAGTTAAATTATAGAAATCAGGAGTCAATCCAGACTTCCTAATATGAGGAGCAATAACCAACCCAGTTGTCCAATAAAGAGTATTAGTAGTTATTGAATAAATATCTCCGGGAACTGAAGAACCTTCAAACAAAGTTTCAGGAGCAAAGTAAGCAGGAGTGCCAGCTTTTGGTAAAGCATCTGCAAATTCGACAACAAAAGACATTTCATTCAATTCACGGAATGAAAGATTAAAGTACTTATTAAAACCAATAACTCGAGAATTTCCAAAATCAGTAAGAGTCGTTGTTTGACCATCAGACATGATATTTTTAGGGGTTATATCGCCATGAACAATATTTTTAGCATGAACTTTTTTCAAAATTGATGCCGCATCATAAGAAATATTTAATGCAGATTCCAAAGTCATACCTTCTTTTGCAAGTTCATCAGTAGTTTTTCCAGGGGCTTCGTCCATTTCTGTAGACATAAAAATATATCCTTCAACAACAGCAAACTTTCTATCCCGATATGAAACTACCCCTTCAACATCTCTTAATGAACGTAAAACTACCCCTTCCATAATACCACCAACAACATGCAAATGATCTGATTCTGAAAGTGTAAAATTTAAAGACAAATCCTCTTTTCGTAATAAGTAATCTCTTCCGCCAAGATGGTCGATTTTAACATCAGGATGAACACCTTCAAGTTCGACAGAAGGATTAACACTAAAAGCTAGAATTTTACGCACACCACCATCTGGACTTTCAGTAATCGCACCAAAACCGCCAGCGCCACGACAATGTCCAAAAACTTGTTCAAACATTTTTTGACCATGAAGTGTTTGAGGGTTAGGAGTACGATAGTCAGTTATAGATAAATCGTCCAGTGTTTCTACAATTTGGTGTTGAGTCATTTTTATTTGTCTTTTTATAAATGCGAAAGTGTTTTTGCTCGAATTCTTTTATAAAGCTTCCTATATATTCCGATATATATGTTGCAGAAGTAGTTATTGGGAGAAATTTTTATTTATTTCATAAAACTTACAACAATTCTTTCAATTTGATCGCGAGCAATTCTTGTTTTTTCAACAATCTCATTATAATTTTCTTTAGTTAATTCTCCGGGACAAGGATCTTCTACTTCTAAATACTCAACAGAAGGATGATTAACCAACATTTCTTTGAAATTTTCCGGACATTTATTTTCCTTAATAAAAATAATTATTTTCTCGGAGTTAGCAATCAGCTCATCATTAACAAGTTTAATTCTCTGTTCAGAAATATCAATTCCTTTCTCAGCCATTACATCAACAACGCCAGGATAAGGGCGAAAATTATATTTTTCCCTATAATCCTGCACTCCTGCACTGATAGCTTTTCCTTTAGAATAGTGATTATAAAAACCTTCAGCCATTTGACTTCTAGCAATATTTGCTACGCAAATAAATAAAATTTCGGACATAAGAGAAGAATAAGAAGAGAATTTATTTAAAAGTTTCTAGAAAAAATAAAAAGAAAAAAAAACTTACTCTTCATCAACCGGTTCTACAGTTACAATCAACGGATCAATGATGGATTTAAATAAGTTATAATTCATTGCACCATCATGTTTAATCCCGTTAATCATAAACGTGGGAGTGCCGTTAACCCCATATTGCATTGCAGCTTCAAAATCAACATTGATTAATGCTTCTTTATCTCCAGAAGAATAACATTGAGAAAACTGTTCCACATTTAATCCTAAACTGTCTGCTAATTCTACAAACATTTCAGAATCTAATGAACCCTGTTTTGCAAACAAAGAATGATGATAATCCCAAAAAGCATTTTGATCTTTAGCACATTCAGCAGCTTCTGCAGCTTCCGTTGAATTTGGATGAAAATCAAAAGGTAAATCTTTAAATACAAAATATACTAATCCCTGATCAATATAATCCTGCTTAACTAAGTGTAAAATATCATCATGAAATTGTTTTGTGTATGGGCATTGATAACCACCAAATTCAACAATTGTAACGGGAGCTCCAGCATCGCCTAACTGAGGATCGTTAAAACTAATTAATCCCGGACCAACAACAGGGCTATCGTAAGTTCCGCTAATCTCTGCTTCACAATCATTAATTTCAGATAAAAGAAAAGGATTATCTCCTAACACTTTTCCTGCTGTTTTTGTATCTAAACCACTATAACCAGTAAGAACCATCGCTAAATTACCAGTGTTTTTACTTTTTAACATCATTACACGTGTTTTACCAGCAACTAATCCGGAAACACAGTTAGGAGGATTATTCCATAATTCCGCAGTTACTGAATTAACACAAGGGCTTCCAATAGCGATAATATTTTGTGCTTCTAAGTCAGAAATTTCTGAATCTAATTTAGTAGAACCATTGTTAACTTCAACAAAAGTAGGAACCCCATTAGAATTAAGATATTTCATCCCAGATAAAAGATAAGTCAAAGCAAGATTTTCGTCCACACCAGAATATTCTCCAATAATAGCATAACCATTGAAAACACCCTCAGTTTGGAAAGCTTGTGGGAATGAGGACAAGTTTGCACATTCATAATTATCACTAATACTTAGTTGATGAAAATCTTTAGGAGGATCTGTCACCTCAACAAGAACATCTTCAATTGGTTCAGAAACTTCTTGAACATCAACTAAATCAACAAGAACAGTATCAACAGTTAAGTCAGGAGAAACATCTTCAGTATCGTTATTGATAGAGTTATCCTCGTAAAAATCTATTTGAGAATCAGTTCTTTGATAAACATCTTCTGTTTTAAGATCTTCTTTAGAATCAGGTTGGTAAGAATTATTGGTGATAGCATTTCCACAACCGCCCAAAAGAAAAAGCATAGAAGTGTTAATAATGGTGTTACGAAAAAGTTTTGTAAGTTTGTTTTCTAACATTTTTTTATTTCTCCAGAACACCTACACCCACAAATAAAGATTACAACTAGTGAGGGATTAATATCTTTATAAATCTTTTGTGAGAAAATTAAAATCAAATCATTAACCTGAAAAGAAGAAAAAAAAGTTAAAAAAAGAAAAAATGTTTTGGTTTTTATGCTCCTAGATTACCAGCAGTCAATCCTTTTCTCTCAACAATCTGAGATCGGACTTTATCCTGTAATTCTCTTGGTAACATTTCGAAACTCTGATCAACTAATGAAGAATTTCCACGCCCAGCAGTTCCAGATCTTAAAGCGTTACTCCAACCGAACAATTCACCAACAGGTAACTTAGCAACAATTACAGTCATATCACCTTCTTGATTCATTTCCAATAATTGTCCTCTTTTACTGGAAACCAATTTAGAAATTTCACCAACATACTCGGTAGGAACTTCAATTCTAGTTACTTGCAATGGTTCGTAAAGTAAAGGACCAGCTTCCATCATTGCGCCCCGAATACCTTCTCTAATTGCAGGGTACATTTGCGCAGGACCACGATGAATTGCATCTTCGTGCAAAGTACAGTCCATCAATCGAACTTTAACATTAACACAAGGTTCTTTTGCTAAAGGACCAGCTTTCATAACATCTTCAAACATATCAAGTAAAAGTTCCATGATTTCGTTAATATGAACAATACCACGAGTGTTATCCATGAAAATGTTACCATTACATTCTGCTCTAACACTTTGAGCAGTTTTTGTATCCCAATCACATTCATCTCTCAAGAAAGACATCACATGTTCATCTTTCTTTTTGAATCGGCCATGGCCCATTTTATCTGCTTTAATACCTTTAACAATATCATCACCCAAAGGTTCAACTCTGAAATAAAGCTTATTATGTTTATTAGGAGACTTCCCTTCAATTTGAGGACTTTCTTTAGTAATCGCTTCACGATAAACAACAATTGGAGGAGATGTTTTTACTTCTACACCTTTCTCTTTAACAATTCTGTTTTCAATAACTTCCAAATGTAATTCGCCCATTCCATGTAACAAATGCTCGCCAGTTTCTTCGTTAATCTCAACAACAATAGTTGGATCTTCTTTTTGTACTTGACGCAAAACTTCAATAAGTTTTGGTAGGTCTGAAGGTCTCTTTGCTTCAATAGCCTTAGTAACTACCGGATCAAAAAGATGAGAAATCTTTTCGAAAGGTTCAGTTTTTCCACCAGAAGTAACAGTTTCACCAGGCATACCAGCTCTTAAACCGCCAACACCGATAATATTTCCAGCAGGAACATTATCAACAATTTCTTTCTTTGCTCCGTTGTAAATGTATACTTGCTGAATTCTTCCTGCAGATTTTGACATGTTCAACCAAACTTCTTCTCCTTTTCTCATTGTTCCACCGAATAAACGGCCAGCAGCAATTTCTCCCGCTTGCGGATCAACAACTACTTTAGTAATTACAAAAAATAATCTTCCGTTAGGATCACAATTCATTAACGTTTTCCCGTCAGTAGATTCTAAATCGCCTTGCCATAATTTTGGAATCCGATATTTCTGAGCCTGAGCAGGATTAGGGTGATGCAAAACTGACATATCTAACACAACTTCATGAATTGGTGCTCTTTTTGCCAAAGTTATAACGTTTGCTTTAATCTCTTCATCTGTACCTGAGTAAGCATTAATTATTTCTGTGAAAGTAATTCCTTTCTTTTGCATATAAGGTAAACTAATTCCCCAGTTATGAAAAGCAGAACCGAAACCAACAGTACCTTTCTCAATACCAACTTGCCACAATTCTTTATACTCATCTGGAGCAACGTTCCTAATAATCTTATTAACGTCAGCAATTTGTTTAATAAATCTCTGCTGCATTTGTTCAGGAGTAAGTTTTAATTCTTTAATTAGTCTATCAACTTTGTTGATGAAAAGAATTGGTCTAACTCTTTCTTTCAAAGCTTGACGTAAAACAGTTTCTGTTTGCGGCATTGCCCCTTCAGAAGCACAAATTAAAACTACTGCTCCATCAACTGCTCGCATTGCTCTAGTTACGTCGCCACCAAAATCTACGTGGCCAGGAGTATCAATTAAATTGATCAAGTATTCTTTATCATTTAAGACGTGAACCATTGATACGGAAGCTGAATCAATTGTAATTCCTCGTTCCTGTTCGTCCTCATGAAAGTCAAGTTTACAAGCTTTACCTGCGTCTACTTCACTCATCATTCCTGCTCCTGCTAATAAATTATCAGAGAAAGTTGTCTTCCCGTGATCAATATGTGCACAGATAGCGATATTTCTAATTTGATCTGGTTTATGAGCTAACCTCATAACCTTTTCAACCATTTTTTCTGCCATTGTTTTTTACCTCGTTAGATTTTATGTTTATCAATGAAATGAAGAGTATACTTCATTTACTGCTCAAAGGCACTAGCCTTTGTTGTCAATTCCCCCTGCTAAAGGGTTTCCATGTTTTTTTTCCAAAACTTCATCTATTGGAAACCTTCCTTCATATTCAGCAAGAGTTTCTTTCAAAGCTTCTTCAGAGTTAATGTTAAGAAGCCAAGCGATTTTTAAAATTAAAAAAAGTTGATCGCCAACAAAATCTTTAAATTCCGCTTTATGTTCTTCAATGATTTTCTTTTGCTCTTCATGATCAATCCATTTGATTAAACTCCAAGCTTCACCAACTTCTTCACACATGTTAAGCAGGAAATCTTTAAGATATTTAGTATCTTTATCCCAACCACGTTTGGTGTTAAAGTCAGCTACTTCTTGTTGTAAGTTCATCATTGTTCATCAATCACCTTAAAGATTCTGTTTAACAGTAAATCTTTATTTTTACCAAAATCTTCGTTAACTTGAACTTCTTTTAGGATACCTTTTTCTTTGTAAAAGTTGATTAAAGGTTTTGTCTCTTCTTCATAGACTTGTAGTCTTTTTTTGATTGATTCAGGTTGATCGTCATCTCGATGGTACAATTCACCACCACAACTATCACAGATACCCTCTTGTTTTGGGATGATGTTAATAGTATGGAAAATTGCTCCACATTTTTTACAAATTCTTCTCCCACTAAGACGTTGAATGATAACTTCATGATCAGCTTTGAAATTGATTACCCGGTCAACATTTGCAAATTCAGATAAAGCTTCTGCTTGCGGAATTGTTCTTGGAAAACCGTCCAAGTAGTAACCATCTTTTGTATCTTCTCTAGCAAGTCGTTCTTTAACCAGACCAATAGTAACTTCGTCAGGAACAAGTTTTCCCTGATCAATAAACTCCTTAGCTTTAATTCCTAGCTCGGTGTTATTCTTCATGTTTTCTCTGAACATATCTCCAGTAGAAAGGTGAAGGATGTTATATTTTTTAGTGATTTCTTTAGCGTAAGTTCCTTTCCCCACTCCTGGTGAGCCCAATGCGATTATTTTCATCTTTTCAAATCCCCTTTTCGATAATGGAATCTGGCATCAGCTTTTTCATAAGTGTGAATTTCTTCAGGTTTAAACCAAAGATTAATCTCTTTCTTTGCTTCATCCACAATTCCACTAGCATGAACAATAGTAATTATTGGTCGATCAGAAACATTTGCTAAAGCATAAGTGTCATGAGAATAATCTCCTCGAATAGTTCCCGGTAAAGCTTCTTCAACATTTGTAGGACCAGTAATTTTTCTAACAACACTTACAGCATTATGACCTTCTAAGACCATTGCAATCACAGGTAGAATCCTCATATCTTGAACTAAACCATCAACAATTTCTTTCCCTGCTTTTTTGGGATCATAATCTTCAGGATATCCTTTATTTTTGATAATGCCTTTACCTTTCTCCATCAACCATTTATCATCTTTAAAATAATGTTCTTCTAATTGTTCTGTTGTTGCAAAAACCATTTTCAGGGCCACAATTTTCAAACCCACATTTTCATAACGGGAAATAATATTTCCCATAATACCCCGAGCAACTGCATCAGGTTTTAATATAACTAAAGTTCTTTCATCAAGCATTTTATTTACACACTCCATCTATCCATTCATTAACTTCCGGAATGATTTCAATATTGATGACTTCAATTACCGGTAAGTCATAGAGATGAATTTTTTGTGATTAAGGACAAGACTTATTCTTTAACGTCTTTCTTATGTTCCTTACGATAAGCTTCTGTCCACTTAATCTTCAAAGGTTTTCTTTTCAATTTCAAAAGGTTCTTTTCACATTTGTTAGTACAGAAATTATAAACTTTTCCTGAACTGAAAACATAAATTTTTCCTGTTCCTCTCTCGATTGATGTTCCGCAAAAGTTGCATTTAGGCATTATTTCTTACCTCCTCTACGACCGCCGCCCAATCTCTGAGCTTCGATTTCTGTTTCCATAAGCATTAAATGATCTCCAACTCTTACAGGACCTTTAACATTTCTTCTTAAGGATTTACCTTTATCACGACCATCAAGAACATTACACATTACTTGCGTAATTTCTCCTCTTGAACCGGCTCGGATAACAATCTCCTTAACTTCGGCAGGGACAGCAGGAACAAATCTTACTTCACCATCTACTTTAGATTCTCCCTCTCCCTTTTTAGCAAATATTTTTTTAGCCATGTTTATTCACCTTTCAGAGCTTCAATTCTTCCTTTTGCGTCTCCTTCTTTAACAACAGCTACTGCGGCAGTTGAAACTGCTAATCCTGCTGCTGCACCCAATTCTTCCTTCTTTGAGATCTCTACACAAACAATGTTTTTATCTTTACATAACAAAGGTAAATGCATTACAACTTCTTTAGGATTTACATCTCCTGCATAAACTACTAATTTTGCGTTGCCTTTCTCAATTGCTTTAGTTACTTCATTAGCGCCCTTACTAATTTTACCACTAGTTCGAGCGATTTCTATAATTTCCAATACATTTGCTTCATCAGCCATTTTATTTAACCTCTACTTGTTTTAATTTATTTTTATTAATAGTAACGATTCTTTAGAAAAGTTACCTCGCAGTTCTTTCGCGAACTGGGAGCGAAGTGCGACATTCATTCGCAAGCTCATTCAGTCCCAAACAAAAAAACCATTTGTTTAATAGTAACAAAGAATTATCAATGTTACCTCGTTGTGTTTCTCACCAACTCATTGGTAATATTTAGTTAATATTAGGGGTCATTTATAAATGTTTACGTTCAAAAATAGTTTTCAATCGTTCTCGAAGAAGTTTCATTGCCTTATGTTTAATAATCAAAAAGATAACTGTGACGATGAGGATGAGAATTACAGAAATCCATTTCAAGAATTTCAAGAAAGGATAGATTTCAGACAAGAAACCTAAAAGTACAGCTAATAAGATCATATAAACTAATATCTTAATGATAGATATTTTCAGAGTATTGTTATATTAATCGAGAATATAAATGTTTAGATTTCAATTCTTTTGATGCATTCCAATATAACCAACGACAACTTTCTTAGACTCAGGGTTATAATGAAAGGCAATACGAAGAGTTGATTTAGGGTCAAAAGAACTGCCCTTACCAATATGTTCTTCAAGACAAATAGTTTTACCGCCCCAAGTAGTAAAATAATCTTGTTTGTTTCTACCCATAGTTACTTCGCTTTGGTTAGCTTTATAGGTCATCCCGGTTTGTTCTCGACAAGATTCTTCAAGAGTAGTTGAGCCATTCTTTTTCTTTTTATCATTTCCAGAAGTTCTCATTTCTAAATAAGCACTTTCCAACCACTCTAAAGTTTTGAAAACGTGTTCAGGTTTTTCATATTGGCATTCCCGAGCACTTTTATAGGCACGGCCAAGAATTTCAAGAGAACTTTTAGGATACAATTCGGTGAATTTTTCAACTGCCTCTTCAACAGAATCAAAATCGCCAATCACTGGTTGACAACTTTCTTCTTCGGGTTTTTTACAA
>Ga0075122_10003117_pt1 | contig 10553 bp, 14 predicted proteins | sample AntAceMetag02UKB_FD_69790 | JGI IMG/M metagenome (GOLD analysis project Ga0075122, IMG submission 69790) | Saline lake microbial communities from Ace Lake, Antarctica - Antarctic Ace Lake Metagenome 02UKB | ecosystem: Environmental > Aquatic > Non-marine Saline and Alkaline > Saline | place...
TATCCTTATGTTACTTCTTCTGATTGTTCATTAAATGGAACAGCATCAGGAGTAGGAATTCCAGCAAGTGCAATAGACCTTCCAATTTCAATTATTAAATATCCATTTATGACAAGAGTTGGAGCAGGGCCTTTTCCAACAGAATTAGGAGGACAAAGATCAGAAGAATATTGTGCATCAGGATTAGAACATGATGTTTTTTTTGAAGCTAAAGAATATCTTAAACATGATATTGATTTAAGTCATGTTAGACATCTTCAAAAAATAAATAGTCCTGAACTTGCAAAACATAAAGAACAAACTTACAAATTCATAAGAGCTAATCAAGCAACAGTAATAGAATTAATAAATTCGCAAGACCATTTTACCCAAGGAGTAGGCATTAGATTAGCTGCAGGAGAATATGGGGCAACAACAGCAAGACCAAGAAGAACAGGATGGACAGATGCAGCAGCAGCAAAATATGCTTCAGGAATTAATGGACCTAAAATAATCCTTACAAAAGTAGATTGTTTATCAGGAGCAAGGTCATTTAAACTATGTACTGGATATACTTCAAAAAATCAACCTGCAGGATTTAAAAGAGATTCTAATTTTTTAAGATCAGTAACTCCTGTACATAAAACTTATGAAGGTTATGGAGATATTGGAGATGTTCGAGATTATGACAAACTTCCAACAACACTTCAAGAAAGTATAAATGATTTTGAAACTATAAGTCATAGCCAAGTTGTAGCTGTTTCAGTTGGACCAGATAGAGATGAAACAATCGTGAGATAAACATAGAAAATTGTTTGAATTTTAATATATTCTAATACAACAAAATTTATAATATCCTAATATCTAAGAAAATTATGGAAGATTTATGTGTTGAAAAAGGAACAGGATTAGTAAGAAGAGTGGGGCGTATTCATGGAGCTGTTATTTCTGATGAACCCTATAAACCAAATGGAAAACTAGTTTTTGTAAATCCTGAAACAGGTTTTTTAGAAGAAACAGAACGAGTTCCCTTGTTATCTGGAAGACAAAGAAAAACAAATAATCTTATATCAAATGGGCATGAAGTTATTTTTCACCCAGATCACCAAGAATTTGCAGAAGTCACGCCAGGTTATGGATTTGGAAATTATGATAAAGTAAAAGATTTACCAATAGCTTAATCCTAAACTTAAATCACTCACCCTCAAACTCAACCAAACTAAAAACATTCCACTTTTTTAATTTCTCCATACCCTTTAAATCAGGCAAATTAATAACAAAACCTATTTCAACAATCTTACCTCCAAGCTTTTCAATTAAATTTCCAGCAGCTTGTGCTGTTCCTCCTGTAGCAAGCAAATCATCAATTATCAAAAGCTTTTCCCCAGATTTAATTGCATCTTTATGAACTTCAATTTTATTTTTCCCATATTCTAATTCATACTCCTCACTAACAACCTCTCCTGGTAATTTTCCAGGCTTTCTAATTGGTATAAACCCAACCCCTAATTTATTAGCTAATACAGAACCAAAAATAAATCCTCTTGCCTCAATTCCAGCAATAACATCAATCTCTTTATTTTTATATCTTTCATAAAAAATTTCAATAGCTTTTTCAAAGCCCTCCTTATCCCCTAAAAGAGTTGTTATATCTCTAAACATAATTCCTGGTTTAGGGAAATTAGGAATAGTCCTTATTTTACTTTTAATAAACTCCTCATCCCTATTAGCAATTTTTGGAATTGCCTTTAATAAAACTTGTTTAACCTTATCTGCATTTTCTTTCATTGTTTGCATAACCATTTCAAACGTTACAGGCTCTTCCCCCTTTTTCCAACAATCATAATCAGTTGTCATAGCAATTGTTTGATAAGGAATTCCTAATTCTTTAGCCAAACTACATTCTGGAACAGCAGTCATTCCAATAATATCTGCTCCTAATTTCTTAAACATAAAACTTTCACTTCTTGTACTAAATCTTGGGCCTTCAACAACAACTATTGTTGCCCAATCATGTTTTTTAAAACCAAGCTCTTCAGAACAACCAACTAAAATTCTCCTCACCTCTTTTGACATAGGTTCTGCCATCCCAGTATGAACAACCTTATCCTCTCCAATCTCATCAAAAAAAGTTAAATCTCTTTTTTTTGTAAAATCAATAAATTGGTTTGGAAAAACCAAATCACCAGGCATTATCTTCTCTTTTAAACTACCAACAGCACTTGTAGCAATAATAAAATCACAACCTAAATCCTTTAAAGCCATAATATTTGCCCTATAATTTATCAAGCTTGGAGGAATTGAGTGATTTTTCCCATGACGACTTAAAATACAAACATCTACTCCACTTATCTTTCCACAAACAATCAAACTGCTAGGTAATCCATATTTAGTGTGAATTTCTCTTTCTTCATAATCCTCAATCAATTTAGGGTCATCTAACCCACTTCCACCTATAATTCCTATTTTTACCATAAAATAAAAAAAGGTTTTTCATTAATAAGTTTATATGAGGATTAAAGGATATTTTAATAAAAACGTTTTTAGATAATATGGAAATTCTTATAAAATAGTAATCTTTTACAAAAACATGATAGATCTTGAAATAGTTAAGAACTATTTAAGGGAAATTGAAGTTTTTTCTGGTAAACCTATTTTTAAACAAACAAGAACAGAATTAGTGTGTGTAGATCCAAGAGGACAATGGGATGAATATTATATGACCTCTCCTTATTGGCAAAACCAGCCAGTAGATTTCCATAACTCTGAATTTGAGAGAATCTTCCAAAAATTATCAGGAATAGCTATTGACAATTCAAAACAAGAAACTTTTTCAGATACTTTAATGGAAAGAGCAATAAAAATAATTCCAGATTGTTCAAATGTATTGCTTATAGAACTTGGAAGTGGATATGGGACTAATGGAGCAGGATATATTGCAAAACATAAACCAAATATAAAGGCATTATTAATCAATAAAGGATGGGAAGAATCATTACCTCCAAAATATTTGTTTATGGTTGATGCTCATTATTATAATCATGATTTAAGATTTACAAAAGGCAGAGAGTTTTTATCTGAATCAAATCTTGAAAAAAGAATAAACAAGATTTATCAAGCAAATGGAATCGATAATGTAACTTTTAAAAAAATGCAATTAACTGAAAACAACCATCAAGAATTTATTAAAGATCAAGCTAAAGGAAAAGAAGTTTATTTAATTGGAATAAGGGCCCCATTGCTTCTTCCTTTTATCATGGCAAGAATGTATAATTATCTTAATGCAAAAGCAATGTTTTTAGCACCAACTGCATTAGAAAAAATAGAATCAACTATGTTTCCTTGGGAAATAATACAAAAAAACTTGGGATTAAATAATAGGGAACTTCAAGGATATATTAAATCAGTTTTTGATACAAATTTTACTAAAAATTCCCTGGGAGATTCAAAATATGATTATAATGATCCTTCTCAGAAAAGAGTCGGAATGGCTGTAAAATTAGGAATTGCTCTTGCTATTGCAAAAGAGGTTTCAGGAACTGTTTATAAAAATATTGAAAAGATCCACGAGGCAAGATACAATCAAGCAGATCAAATAATCATGGCTCAAAGAAACTAATCAAATCGATTAATTTAAGAATGTCTTTGTTTTCAAGTAATCATGAAACCAAGATATGAACCAAAAACAGCATTTGTAGAAAGAATGGCTAAGCTTCTTAAAAATAAAGAAGATTTGCATGATTTTTTTGAAATAGCAAAAACAAAACCTAAAAAATCAATAAGAGTTAATACTCTTAAAATTACACCAGATGAACTAAAAACAAAACTAGAGCAAAAAGGTTGGAATATTTCTCAACCAATTCCAAATCATCCAGAAATAATACAAATACAAACAATTCTCCAACCAGGAGAATTAGGAAAAGCAAAAGAGCACTTGTTAGGTTATTATTATGTTCAAGAAATTACAAGTATGATGCCAATCATTGGACTTCAACCAAATGAGAATGATACTCTCCTTGATTGCTGTGCAGCACCTGGCAGTAAGACAACACAAGCAGCAGCATTAATGAATAATAAGGGAATAATAATTGCAAATGATTTAAATATTGGAAGAATAAAAATCCTCTCTGCAAACTTAGAAAGACAAAGCATTACAAACACAATAGTAACAAGAAATGATGCAGTTACTTTATCTCAAAAACTAAAAAAATTAAACCTTAAGTTTAACAAAATACTTGTTGATGCTCCTTGTTCAGGAGAAGGAAATATCAGAGTAAGCCCAAGAACATATTTAGAATGGAGTGAAGGATTATTGAAAAATCTAAGTAGAAAACAAAAAAGAATTGCAGAATCAGTACTATCTATTTTAGAAATAGGTGGAGAAATGATCTACAGTACTTGCACTCATTCTCCAGAAGAAAACGAACTTATTGTCCAATACCTTTTAGATAATTATAATATAGAAATCCTACCAACAACAATACCAATAAAATCTAGACCCGGAATTACAGAATGGAAAGGTAAAAAATTATCAGAAAAATTAAAACTTGCACATAGAATTTATCCTCATGATAATGATATGGAAGGTTTCTTCCTTTGTAAAATAAAAAAACTTGGAGATAAAGAATGAAAATAAGAAAAGCAAAAACATCTAAATCTTGGAAAATCTTTAAGATAATTTGGTTTATTTTAGGAGCTCTAATATTAGTTTGGACTATTTTTATATTAACAGCAATGCAAACTCTTCAAAATTTAGGAGCAATATTTGTATATACTATTTTTCTTGCTTATGGAATTATTGGAATAATTTCTTTTATAATTATCACAATATTGATTTTTTTAATAAGACTTATAATTAAATTAGTTCAAAGAAAAAAATGAAAATAATACTCTCTACCCCGAAAAAGAAAATACTCAAACAACTAGAAGAACAATTTGGAATAACAAAACTCCCATATCTTCTTCTTCAATTTGGAAAAGAAAAAATCAGAGCATATTCTGGAAATTTTTCAATTGAAGAACTTAATAAACTTGATTCAGAATTAAGAATTGAAACAATTGGATTATATTTTGTAAAACAACAAATAGATGGACTAAGACTTACTCTTGATGGAATTCAGCTTTTCAAATCACAAATAACAAAAAACATCTTAGATCTAGATGATAAACAAGCAGAGGATTGGCTTCGTGGAAATGACCTCCAAATCAAATTAGATAGAAATTTTAAAATTCTTCAACATAATCATGAATTTATTGGTTGTGGAAAATCAACAGGAGAGAGAATAACAAACTCTGTGCCTAAAGAGCGTAGAATTAAAAATTAAGGTTTTTCTTTCCTCTCTCTTTCTTTCCTCTCTCTTTCTTTCTTCTCCCTCTCAGCAATAAAATTAATAGCCCCACCAATTATCTCTCCAAGCATTTCTTTTCTCTTTTTATCATCTCCTCCATTAATAATCCCGTCTTTCTCTACATCAGTTTCTTTTTGAATTCTTTCTATATGTTCTTGTTCTATCATTTCTTGAACTGTTTCAGCTTTTTTGCCCATATGAAGCATAGTTCTAATTTTTCCAGAAACTTTTCTAGCAGTACCAATTTCAGAAACATCAACTCTTGTAAAATAACAGACTTTTTTTAATTCTTCTTCATCCCCACCTTTAACAGAATCCATTGGTCTTGGATTATGTTTTATAGTATAAATAGGTATTTTTTCAGGCCTATATTTTTTTGCATTAACAAATCTTTCTTTACCATTTCCATCAATAATAACTAATGGGAAATTTCCCCTTTTTCCACCATCAAGAACAGATCGTATATCTTCAATCCAATCATCTCCTGTTTTTGGTTTTTGTAAAACTTTCCAATATTTCATTCCTTCTATTGAATCATCATAATTAAATTTTGTCCTAAGTAATTTTGTTGAAGCAACAATGGTATCATTTTCATCAATAATAACATAACTACGATCAATATCTATTCTTGCTTGATATTTAAAATGCTCTTTTAATATAGCTTCTGTTCCTGAAAAACCATCTTTCAAAACACCCCTAAGTTGTTTCATACTAGCACCTCGATGATTACAAAGATCTGTTAATTCTTTTTTTCTAGCTTCTGATTTTTGATTTTGAGTTGTTAATTCTTGGTTTTCAGCATTAGTCACCTCATATTTCTCCTCTAAACCAGATAATTTAGTTTGTGTTTGTTTTAAATCAGTATTTAATCTTTCAACACTTTCCTCCAATCCCTTTTTCTCTTCTCCTTGAGTACGAAAATCCTTAGTTAAACTTGCATAATTCTTTTTAGTAATATCCTGTGTAGTCGCTAAATCATCATAATCATCCACAAAAGCTTTATGTGTATGGTCTAACCCCTCATAATCCTTCATAAGAGTTTCATTTGCTGATTTTAATCCCTTACAATAATCAGAATGATGAGCAACATAATTTAAAACAGATTGAATAGGACTTTTAAAAAACGCCTTTACAGATTTTAAGACTGCCATAAAAAAACCACTATTCTCCAATTTTTAAAGCTTTATATACTATAAATTATTTCAAAAAATATGGATAATAAAGAACTTGAAGATTATAAGAAAGCAGGCGAAATTGCTAAACAAATCACAGCTTATGCTAAAGAAATCATAAAACCAGATATCCCTTTACTTGAAATTGCTCAAAAAATTCATAAAAAAATTGAAGAACTTGGTGCAAAACCTGCTTTTCCTGTAAATCTTTCTATTGATGATATAGCTGCACACTATCACCCAACATTAGGTGATGAAACACATGCATCAGGATTATTAAAAATTGACCTTGGGATTCATGTAAATGGATTTATTGCAGATACTGCATTTACAATTGACCTTACTCCTGACAATAAACACAAAGAACTTATAGAAGCCTCTGAAAAAGCATTAGAAAATGCATTAAATCTTTTGAAGAAAGAAGAAAATCCTTCTTTGAGCAATATTGGAAAAGAAATTCAACAAACAATAGAAAATCAAGGCTTTTCTCCAATTATAAATCTTTCAGGACATGGATTATCAGAATATGAAATCCACTCTCCACCAACAATACCAAATTATGCAAATGGAAATGAACAAATTCTTGAATCAGGGGCTTATGCAATTGAACCTTTTGCAACAACAGGGCAAGGCAAAATTTATGAAGGTCCTGGCTCAAATATATTTGTATTAGTTGATCCTAAAAACACAAGAAACCCAACAGCTAGAAAAATATTAGATTATGTTATAGAAGAATACAAAACATTACCATTTTCATTAAGAGAAATGCAAGAAAAATTCGGTGCAATGGCAAGAATTGCAATAAATCAATTAAAAGAACAAGGAATTCTTCATGAATTTTCACAATTAATTGAAAAATCACATAAACCAGTTAGCCAAGCAGAGCATACATTTATAAAACAAAATAAAGAAATAATTATAACAACAAAATAAAATATTATGATAATTAATATCAATAACCTATTATAACATTAGCTATAAAAACATAAGACTAAGCTAAGCAAAACATCTGCAAAGCTTAAAAATCAAATAAGATATCAGATAAATAAAATAATACAACAAAATGAAAAAATCAATAGAATTAAACCAAGAAATTTTAAGAAAAAAATTCATAGAAATTTTTAATGAATATCCTAAAGCTTCTTCTCTTACTCAAATGAAAGACATAGCAAAAGATTATGATGATGTAAGAGAACTATTAGATGAATCTTTAAATGTCTCAATAGGAATTATGGAAGCAATTGCAAAACAAGAATTAAAAGATAAAAAAGAAATACAACAATTAATAAAAGAAATCACAAATGAATTAAATTCTAAAAATTATTTGTAAGATGGGAACAATACATTATAGTGGAACAAGACGTTCTTGTGATCCAAGATTACAACAAGTACAACATCTTAATCAATATCATGAAGGTGGGCAAATAATAGAAACTAATATAGATGAGATTTCTAATACTCCTCATCGAACAATACAGATACCAAAACAATCAAAAGATTCTCTTGAGGGCATAAGACTTAAAAAATAATTATTTTCCACCTAATTCTTCTTGTTCAGATTCAGAATCTAGTTCTTGATCCAGTCCTGTTCCACCTTCATCAATAGCATATCCTGTTATTGTCATTTGAGGACCTTTAAATGCATTAATTAATGATTGAAAAAAGGTAAAAATAACATTTCCTGTAACCCTCCTTTCCCTACCTGATTCTTTTTTTACTTCTAATTCATCCATAAATCTATCAAAAAACCTATCTATAAAATAAAAAGCACTTTCAGGAGTAGTTCCTACACCTTCTTCAAATTTTTCATTCTCAAAATCACTTACATCTGCAGCAATAACAATTACAGGAAATAAGCTAATTACTAAAACAAACATTAAAACTACACTAAATAATCTTACACACCTTTTTTTCATTATATCATATAGGATAAAGAGTTTAAATAATTAATTATTAAGAAGAAAAACTAAAGATATCTGACAATTATCAATAATCCATTACAATATCAAGCTATGAAGAACACAGGAATAAGCTGTGGACTCAGTTTACTGAACTTCTCAACTCATCTTCAAATCTAAAGATTACAACAAGATATTGAGGTAAGAAGAAACTAAAAACAAACCATTAGAAAACATTTATTAATCCTCTTTAATTAAATAATATTAAGATGGTGACAGGATTATTTAAACATTTTACTTATTTTATTGATTTAGCATTTACTCCAGAAGTATTATGGAACATAGCCCCACTTCTTATTGCTACAATCTTAATTATAGTTTATTTTGAAATATATCGTAAAGAAGATTATGTTTGGAGTAGTTATCTTTCAAATTCATTTATTTTATTATTTGTTTCAATATCCTTATTTAGATATATTTTTTCTATAAATAATGCAGGTTATTTTAATTTAGTAGAATATCCAGGAAAAACCATAGCAACAGTTTTACTCTTATTTATTGGAGTAGGATTAACTAAACTTAATTTTAAACATGTTTTACCAGAAAGATATGCAAAATATCTTAGTTCACCTTTAACAATAAATCTTTTTGCATTAGGGGTAATTTTATTTGTCTATTCTGAAATAAAATATAATTTTCTAGTATCAATTTCATTAATAATTTTAATCTTAATATTAATCATTATTTTCAATTTAATAAAATATCCAACAAGAATTTTAAAAAGAATAATAGAAAAAGAAAAAAAACAAGAAAGATTCAAAAACATGAAAGAAGCTGTTTATGAAATTGATGAATTAAAAAGAGAATTAAGAATCAGAGATAAAGAACTAAATAGAATAAGATTAAAAAAAGCAAATGAAAAAAAAGAAGAAGGCATAAAATTAAAGAAAATAATTAAAAAAGAAAAATTAACAGAAAAATAATTCTATCACAAATATATTTTAAATAATAATAATCCTTATATACACAAACTAATCTCCAGATACATGGTTGAACAAGGAAAAAGAATAGAGTTTTGGGCCTCTCCAATATATAACCATAATAGCTTTATTTACCCAACAGAGAAAAAACAAGAATTTGCATTCGTATCAGGAGGGCCAGATAGTAAAGATCATACATTTCTATGTAAATTAGATGAGTGCACTCTTCCTTCAGAATCACATAGACCTTCAGAATCACATAGGATAAGCTTTGATGGACAAGCATATTGCCAAGTAAGAACAGCCATAACAAAAACTAATGAAGGAAAAACAACAGAAAGAGGAACTGTTGAAGGTTGTTATGGTAGAACAGTAAGAATAGATATTATGCCTGCTAGTGCAAAAGTTCCAAGTGTATTAAAAGCAACATTAAAAGAAGCAAGTTATGAACTAGCAAATCCTCCTAGCAACAATCGTACTGTGATGAAATCAGGCTTAGTAAAAGAACTTTAGGGTGATTATATTTTTTTCTTTCTAAATTTAATTATCAACCAAAACAACCATAACAATATTTAAAAATCTTAAACTCTTTTTAATAACATGAGTTTTAGTTTATCAGATACACTTTTTGAAGTAATGGTTCCAAAAGAGATAGCAAAAGAGAAGATAGATAGAATTGAAATTTACATGACTCGCCGTATTCCTAATCGGGTTGGAAAATTCATAGTTAATTTTTATGTTCCAGGGCATGGTTCTTTTAATAAAAGATTTTGTATAAGAGAATTTGATGGGAATCCAACTGAAATTGGAAGACGTATGGGTATAGAATGCAAAAGCAAAAGAATTTCTATTTATTCTCCAAAAGGAAAGTCAATTGAAGAGTATTTACATAGGTTAGCTAGAAAATATGCAGGAAGCTTAACAGAAGGAAGAGTTGAAGTAAAAGATGATTCCCCTTATGGATTTGATATTACAAATCAAAAACCTAAAATGGCTGGTTAAGATTTTATTTTCCCCCTAAACCTCATCCTCCAAGCTTTATCAAAATTCTCCATCAACTTTTCACTTCCCTCATCACTCACTTCATCAGCCCCTTTTGTTAACCTATTGACGTTAATTTTATACACTACCCTACCCTAATATAATTATTAAGTCCCGAGTATGACTCCTTGGAGA
>Ga0075122_10003118_pt1 | contig 10548 bp, 10 predicted proteins | sample AntAceMetag02UKB_FD_69790 | JGI IMG/M metagenome (GOLD analysis project Ga0075122, IMG submission 69790) | Saline lake microbial communities from Ace Lake, Antarctica - Antarctic Ace Lake Metagenome 02UKB | ecosystem: Environmental > Aquatic > Non-marine Saline and Alkaline > Saline | place...
CCGCTTGCACCATCCACAATTTTCGAATAGCGCCAGAATTTTTTTCTCCAGATCTTCTAATATTCCATCGGCTATCTTCAAATTTTTTTCTGCCCCACTCATAACATCCTCCTATTTATTCAATCAAAGAACAGACCTTCCTGGAAAATACCAGATATCTTCCTAACGGCAAACTATCCCAATAATCAGCTGCCATTGCTTTTCCGTTTTCTCGCAAAGCCACAATAGCTGACATTCGCAAGACTCGATATCCACCTTCATTTTGATTTCCATCTCTAACATCAGAAGGTCGATCAACAGCCAAATCTGATTCTGTCGCCAGTGGAATTTCACACCCAATCCAAGCATCTCTAATTTCTTGGGGCGCTTGACCTGGCGGAGTTTGATTAACAACAATTTTTTTAACCATTTTCAATTCCTCCCCTTTAAAATAATTATCATTTATGAAAACTGTTTTTAACAATCTTGTTTGTCAATTTACTGAAATATTATTTTACATTGAATACCATCTCTAGTCAATCACCCAAACCATTTTCAAGCAAAAATCAACCTTATCTCCCCAAAAACCACTCCCCGGAAGTCGGACTTCCGGAAAACCCTATTCCAACAATGATTCACCGAAAACCCTTCTATTTAAAGCCTATTTGTACTTTTATAAATAAACCCAACCGAACAACTTCTCCCCGGAAGTCGGACTTCCGGAGAATTTGTTCCATTTTTAATTTTTCTTTAATCACCAAAAATCAATTTTACCCCACCTGCCTGCCGGCAGACAGGTGAAATTATTTTGATTTATCAAAATTAGACGCAGTCTATTTAACTGGGAGGAGCCTAAAAAAAGAACCCATCGTCGATTTAGACTAAGGCTCTTTTTTATCTTTTAAGATCATCTTTTTCTTTAGATCAATTCTTCTACTTCCTTTTTCATTTTATTAATTTGACCCATCAAATCAACCCAATCAACTTTCTGATAATATTTCTTTTCTTTTATTTCTTCCACCATTTTAATCGAATAACCCAACTCTTCAAACAACTTGCTGAAAACAGTTTTTTGCTCTTGAAGTTCTTTCGCCAACTCTTCCTTCTCCAAAGAAAGAGCTTTATTCTCTTTTATGAGGCTTTCGTTTACCTTCTCTTTTACTTGCTCTTCCTTCGGATTAATCTCCTCTTTTTTCAAAGCAAAAAATTCCGCTTGAAACTCAGACAAAATAAGTCTCTGAGCATCAAAAGTTTCGAAAAGTTCTGCAAACACTTTCCGAAAAAGCGATATTTTTTCTTTCTCAATAAGTAAATCAAACTCCTTGACTATCAGAACATTCTCTGATTGATCAAAAAATTTATTAACCCCTGCCATTAACTCCTCTCTACTTTTCTCCACTTTTTCTCTCCTTTTTTTGAAATTAATTATCAAACAACTTCCTTCAATAATATTCTACTCTACCTCACTCCCAAACAAAAATCAATCAATCACAATAAAACCTTGACCATTTTTCCACAATACCCCAAAAACAGCTTCCCGGAAGTCGGACTTCCGGAGAACTTCCGAAGAATTTTATTCCATTTTTACTTTTTCTCTAAACGCCAAAATTCAACCCAACAGCTCAAAACCGGCACAGTTTTACCTAATTCGCCTCCTTTCTTGTCATTTCCACCGCACTCTCTGTCATTCCCGCGTAGGCGAGAATCCAGTCATTAAAAATTCAATTATTTTAAATTGATTCAAAATTTATTTATTGTTTATTCGCTTTAACGTCCGCCTCTGGCGGAGTATTATTGCTCATTGTTATTGCCTGCCCCGTTAAATTGCGAATCACCATTTAACTGGGGCCTGCCCCGTTAAATTATTTTAGCAAAACTAAAATTAGAGCTCGCTCTATTTAACTGGGGTTCATTGCTATTATTTGGCACTTCCCTTCTTTTTTGATTTAATTAAATCACATGTTCTTTGAGATTGGTGGTCGCAGGTTTCACTCGGATCGACAGGCGATCCAAAATTTTCATTTCTTCTAACTTAAGTTTTAAGTACAGGAGGCTTATTAATGAAAAAACTCTACCTAGCGCTTGCTTGCGCTTTAACCGCACTTTTTTTCCTGACCAGCTCCGGCATAACAGCCCAGGGAAACCCCACAAATTTGATAAAAATTGATGCTTCTCTGCTGACCCCTGGCGGGACTACGAACTCCGCCCTTACAGAAGCTGATGCAATTGAACTCGGAGGATCAGGACTGAAAACGGAATATTTAGTTCAATCCACAATTTTCATTAAGGATCTTATGATTGACTCACGTAAAGTGAATGTGGTTCTTAACGAAAATTCTCCTGAAAATTTTGCTGGTGATAATAATTTTAGTTATGGGATCGACAAGAAAAATTTGTTTCTGGCTTTGGGAGGTACCTTTTCCCCTGCCGAAATTGTTCTGGGCGCTTCAAACGAGGAAGCAAATTTTATTACGGTTACGACAAAAGGCCCTCCGACTAACTACGGTATTGTAGACAGCAATTGGTTATCGGTGATGACTCGGACAGGAGGATCGGGAATCAAAGTACCCTATTTAGTCGGTTCCGTCCTTGGAAGAGTTGCTCCGTCCGTCGATAGTTCCGCTTGATAATTTAACCCTGCGAGATATCGACGCTGAACTTCCCCAAAAACCATCCATCAAAAAGCGACCATCAATTTAGTTTTTAGAACACCAAAAAAAATCCCCGGAAAAGTAACATCTCTTTTCCGGGGATTTTCACGTCCAAACAAAAAACTCTAAATCTTAGATACTAGTTTTTAAATTTCGCAAACAGAACGTTTTGAACCTGCCGGCCGGTAGGCGGGTTTAAAAATTAAGATTTATTTACAAAATTTAAAAATTAAAAATTACAAAATTTATTTATTAATATCTCTCTTGCTTTTTTCTTCAAAATCCATTATCATGAATTATTCCCAAAACAGTTTAGAATCTGTCAACTGGCAGACCAACAGTCAATTGCAATAAAGTAGTTGACTCATTTAGAAAGGAGAAGATGTCATGGGATTATTTAAAAAAAAGTTGATCGTTAAAAATTTGAGTGTTAAGGATAGATTGATTAATTTCTTTTCCGTTGTTTTGGAAGTCATTGACATTGTGAATTTCAACGAAAAAGAAATCACCGTTAAGGTCAGATCAACTGGCCAATTAACTCCCAAAATAATTACCTTCCAAAAAAATCAATCGGGCGAAATTGTGCTAATCGGATATAAAAAACATATCTCACTATGCCAATCCCGTAAAAAAACTGATTATTTTAAAAAAAATTGGGAGAAAATTTAAAATGAATTCCTTAAAAGCCGTTAAAAACGGCCCCAAACAAAGCCCTGCGCAAAAAACATTCGTTATTTGTACAGGGCTTTACCTTTATCTTTATCTTTACCATTTCATCCCCACTTCCCATCTTGACATCTACAATTCCCGCCACGTACCTTGTCATTCTCGCGTTTTTTTGTCATTCCCGCGTAGGCGGGAATCCAGCCATTCAAAATTCAATCATTCAATTTTTAAACTTTTTGCGAATGCAGTTCGCATCCATTGTAAATTTTTTAAATTGTAAATTGATTGAAAATTGGTTTATTGTAAATTGAAAATTAATTAATAATTATTCCTTGCTCATTGTTCCTTGCTATGCTATTCTTTCCAATCAAGAACTTTGACATCACTATAAACTTTTAATTTGAAAGAACTCAAAAGGAGGCATCATGGGAACTCAACCAGAAAAAACTACTTTCGAAATTTTCCCTGGAATCAACATCGATCCTGGAAAAATTGCTGACACTTTACAAGGCGCTGCTCTTTTTTTTAGAGCCTTATCTTTTCCAAAAACCACCGTCGTTGAAGAGCCACTCAACAAAAACACTGAGGTGACCGCTGATACTCTTGCTGAACCTGAAGCACCAATCAGAACAGACCTGCCAGAAGATAAAGTTGAACAATTTACTGAAGACATTAATTCAGCAAAATCAGTCGAAACAGAAACACCCGTTGAGCCTAAAGCAGATCTGTCGAAAGAAAAATCTGAACCGCAAAAAAACCCCGAGGGTCAGATCGACTTCACTACTCGAATTGAAAAAATCAAAAACATCGAAGATGACCCGGAATTAAGCGAATATCTCTCTTTTTTTATGGAAAAAGCATTTCTTGATTGGATCCCTGTCTATGCCAAAGAAACCAAAAAAATCGCCAATTTGAAAAAGTGGAACAAAGCCTTTAGTCTTTCCACCGCTTTTTCAATCTCCCTTCGGAAAGGCCAAGGACCAATTGAAAAACTAGAAGAGGTTTTTCTAAATCACTTTAATCTGAACCTTAACCAGGCTCTTAACATCGGGGGGAAACATCAAGAAAAAAGATCTTTGATCCTCACCCACAAATCAGCCGATTCTGAAATCGGAAAGGCCTTAGCAAAAATCAACAACCTTAAAGATGATTTGATTTTAGCCAAGGCTTTCCTGGCTTTTATTGAAAACAAAGCTCCCGCCAGGGGCAAAATGGCCTTTTGTACTCAACTCGGCTTCCATGGCTGTATATTTAATCAATTTAACTCCACTCCTATCCCAAAACAAGCTGGCTTTTCGATAGAAAAAGCTCATCGAGTTGCTCTTATGCTGGAATATTCGTTAGAACAAGCCATTGAAGAAGGCCTTGAATCAACTGGTGAAACCTTAGGTGATTTTCCACCTAAATTTTCCCCACCGCAGAACAAAGAAGAAAAAATTGAAAAACCACCCACCGCAGATGAGCCGATCATTCCCCCTGCCAAACCCGGCCATTCAGACAACAAGAAAAATGACACTCCTGTTACAGAGACCGACAATCTAGTCGTTTTTCTCGACGGTGCTTCAAATTTTCACGGCCTGGATGAGTTGAAAAACTACTTCGTAGCTTTCGTGGAAAAAGATTTTGGAATTCATAAAATCTCCAAAGTAGTACAAGGAAGAAAAGAGGAAGCCATTGAAAAAAAATGGCTGGAGGAGCTTAGGCTAGATTTAAAAACCTGGAAGATTATCAAAGAAAGAGGATTTATGAGAATCGACCTAGCGGAAGAAATTGTTTCCACTATAAACAAACTCCGTCAAACAGAATTAAACCTCAATGATGCTCTCCTTATTGGTAGAAAAATTGTAACGAAAAAATCAGAGGGGAAAGAAAAATTTTCAGACCCTCCACTAGAAAAAAATGGTGAAGACTTTCTCTCTCTGGATGAACAAGCAATTTTTAGAATTTTTATAAAATCCAAAAAGGATGCGTGGATAGAAACTAACTCTTCTACTAATAAAGCCTTTCTTTCTGCTTATAAAATCAACAAATCAACCCTCAAAAGTGTTTTAACTCGAGCAAAAGTAAATCAGGCTTCCAGTCTAATTCATAAAATAGCTCCCGATACCACTTTGGACCAAGTTTTAAAAACGGATCAAAAAGAAACTGATCTGCCTGCCACTAAAATTGAGCCTCCTCTTCCGGATCTTCTGACACCAGAAGAACAACGCCAATTTGCTGCTTATTTAGATTTCTTTAAAAATGAACTCTGGAGACCAGAAAAAGGTGCACCTGAAAGAACCACTTTCTATACGGCAATTATGGGAAAAGATCTGTTTGCAAAACTCAAAGAAGTCCCGATTTCCAGAAGAGATGCTCAAAGATGGATATCCCAGCTGGATTCTGGTGAACAACTAGAAGAAGCTCTCGAAACCGGTCAAAAAGAACTGGAAAAACACTGTCAATCTCAATCTGAACTCGAAGGAATTACCAAATGAAATTTGAACTACTGAAAAAGGCTTTGGACGTAATTACGTACAAAGCCTTTTTTCTTTTTATGCAAATCATCTTACTTGTTCCTTTCTCTAAACCACAATTCCAGCTCCTACCACATTCCTAGACCAACCTTGAGTAAATATCTCCTTCGATCGCTCATAGGTCCATAACAAAGTTTTTCCCAAAGAATCCCCAATTACCCTTCTCCTAAATTTAAGCGGTAATTTTTCATTAATCAAATTCAGAAACTCTTGCAAGTCCTCAGGATCGGAAACATTCAAACCCATCAATTTGGTATCGACTTCCACAATACCCCGAGAAAGCCGAATCAAGACCAACCGATTCTCCTTTTCATTGACGGCTGGCTTAACAATAAAAGCGTCTTCTCTATAAACAGTTTCCAAAAGCTCCCAATTTTCCCCCGTAAGAGCCTCTAGCACAAGATTATCCGCCTTTTCCTTACTCAAATCCAATAACATCTCGCACCTCCATTTTTTCAGACAATAATTGCCCGAAATTTTTAAAGATTAACTTTATTTTTTATTTCTATAATATTTTAATTCTACCAAACAAATCCAATCCCCACAAATCCCCTCTTTTTTTCCCGGAAGTCGGACTTCCGGAAAACCTTATTCCAATAAAGATTTACCGAAAACTCTCTTATCTATAACCTCTTTGGAATTTTCTAAACAAAACTTTCTGTAGCCGCTTCTATTATTTTTAAATTGTTTTAAAATCGGATCAGTCGAACACCATCCCTTTTTCCTCTTTCCTAAATAATCAAAAAAACTAGAATATTCCCATTTATCAAATTCGCTAACCTTATGTTTGTGTATATAGTGATTAACATTCACATAAGCGGACAAATAAAGCAACTGGGAATTAGATTTTATTTCAAGCCTCTTATATTTGCCCTGAAACAGAACCCCACTTCTTTCATTTTTTTTGTTGAAATAATTAGTATACCCAGTTCCCAACTTTTGCATAAACTTTCCAATCCCACCTTCTTTAACCTCTTTCAACAAAATATGGTAATGATTTGGATTCAAACAATAAGCCACGATTTCAACCAATTCTTCTCTCTCTCCGGAAGTCGGACTTCCGGAGAATGGATCATCTTGCCCAACTAGATCTCTTATTTCAATACAAGAATTTGCGTCGTTAAATTCTCTTAAACACAAAACAAACCTTTCATAATCATGTCGACTATCGAATATCTTCCTTTTCTCCACGCCTCTATTATAGACATGGAAATAATTACCAAAAAATTTCATACTACTAATTCTTTATTACCTTCCGGAAGTCGGACTTCCGGAAAATTCTACTTATTGTTAATTACTACGGACAATTAGTCGCCTTCCTAAACCCCGCTTCTTCCGCTTCTTTTTCACTGCAAAAATACCTCTCTCCTCGTTTCGGGTCAATCTTAGTCGTCAAATAATTATCACACCCCGGAATCATATAAACCATCCCAGCATCATGCTGAGAAATATTTCCTTTAATAATACAATCTTCCGAAGTCGGCTCAACATTCGCCTGCCACTGATCGCTAGTCTCTGTCTTATAATCACATTCTTTCCAAATTCCTAAATTTCCCCTCACTGCTTCCTGCTGTATTCCAATCATCATTTGTCGATATCGCAAATCTGGCGCACTAGTAACCGCCTCCGCCCAACCATTTCGCACCAAATAATTGCTCAAATTCAAATCATCTTTTTTATCATCCCCGCTCGGAATCATTACATATCTCAGCAATCTCCCAAACTGATCCATTCCCGAAACATCTTTTTCTAACCGCACTTTCTTCCCCTCTACTAATTTCTTAACCACTTCAAAAGTTTCCTCAAAATAACACTCGCCTCGATCTGGAGCATCAACTCCAATCACTCGCACCCGTTCTCCATCTTTCATTAACAAAGTATCCCCATCCACTACTCTCTCAACCACTTCCAAATTTCCACACTGACAATTGCAATCATCCAATTTGGATTTTCCAATTTCAACTAACTTGTATCCGGTCAATCCGCTAGCCGCCATCAACAAAGTCACTGCTCCAACAACAGCGCTCCTCTTAATTTTACTCGATTTACTATTTTTTCTCATTCATTGCTCATTGTTAATTATTCCTTGTTAACTGCTAACTCATAATAAACATCTTTTAGCATTTTTAATATCACAACTCTCAACAATTTTTTGTTGAACTTCAAAATCTTTCATCATTTCCAAGCAGCTATCTAAAATCTCATGTTTTACTAAAAAGAAGAAATTTTTAGCGAAAATTTTTAAAATAAAGGAATAATATCGAGATATTTTGACTAAGATTTTAAAGATTTGCAGCAAAAATTTCGATTTTTTAGTAAACAAGTGAAATTTTATAAATCACGGTGAGATATTAGATAGTTGCTGAGATTTGATTTTTTCTTTCCTCCGTTCTCTCATCTAAAGCCTCTTGAGCTTCATCTCTCAATTCTGACAAAACCTCACCAGATTTACCAGAAAATCTTTTCACTGACATTCTACCAATTACAAATCCCACCACCCCCGCTAAAATAATCCAAATAATATTCATTGCCTTGATTTATAAATTAAATATTTATAACCATCCTATTTTTTCTTTTTTAATAATTTTTTTCCTAAAAAATTCTTTTCAGAAGTAATTGAATGACCCAATCGTTTTTCGAGTTTCCGCCTGGCAATCCCGGAAATGTCCCCTCCCGCTTTAGCATCAGCTTTAAGCTTAGAAAATCCCCTAGAATTTTCGTTTCGATGAATTTCAGTGGTAGAACGTTCACCTAACATGTTAAAAATAAATTCAAAGTCGTCCATGTGATCACGCAGATTTTCCCTTTTTAATCCTTTTAATTTTTTATATTGTCTCGGAGTTACTCCAAAAGTAGCTTTGGAAATTTCTGCAGTCAAAATTTCATATTCTTTTTGTTCTTTAGCCCCTCGGTTTTTCCATTCATCCGTTAATTCTTCACGAATAACAATTCCTCGCATTCTTTTTTCAATCCAATCGTCAGAATAACCTTTTAACTTATAAAGCATCCTGGTTCTCTTGGTCGCCAATTCAGGGTCTTCTATTTCTTTTACTCGTTCATAGCCAACTTTTGCTAACCATCTTTTAAATGGCTCAGCTTTAGGAGAAGGAATTGATTGTATGATACGAAACATACCTTCAGTATTAGCACAGTCAGTTTCTCTCATTTTTCCGTCTAAGGATATCATTTTCAACCGTACGATTTTTTCGTACGCTTCAGTAAAGCCTTCTTTAATTAATTTTATTTTTAAATCACTCCAATATCGTTTAGGAATATTACTATCCGTCAAAGCTTCAATCACATCAATAGCAGAAAACCACCATTCATTATTATGAATGATTTTTCTAATTTCTTTATTTTTAAATATTGCTATTTTAGTCTCAATTTTCATAAATTCAATATGAATATTTTTTAAAAAAACTTGTTCTCCGCCCCTCCCGCTCTCCTAAAAGGGGATTGGGGTTTTTATTTAAAAACTTTAGTCTGCCGAAGAGGCATAGTCCAAAATTAATCAGATTTTTTTAAATATTATAAAATTAGATATTTAAAATTGTTTATAAACCTGTCTGCCGGTAGGCAGGTTATAAATTACAAATTATAAATTTTCCTTTTTTGTTTTTCTTAAATCCTGAATCTTAATCTTATTGATATTGATATCTTATAATTACTATTCCTGAGCCACCACTATGTCCTCCTGTTCCTCCTCCTGCTCCTCCTCCCGTATTAGCTGTTCCATCAGTTAAGGCATTACCTCCTCCCCCAAGACCCCCTGTTCCTCCAGTCCCAATATTTGATGACCCACTTCTATTAATTCCTTGACCTCCTCCTCCTCCAGCATAGTATACAGAAGATCCAGTAATAGAAGAAGCTAGACCATTGCCTCCATTTCCAGCTACTTGAGAAGGTCCTGAAGCGGATCCATTTCCTCCAACAGCTCCCGCTCCTCCTCCTCCTCCAGAACTATAATAATCAGAATTCGCATTATTTCCAGAACCTCCCGCGTTACCTTGGTCTACTGTGCCAGCTGCCCCAGCACCCGCATAATTCCCTCCGCCCGATCCTCCTATTGCTGGTGGTGCAGCTCCATAACCTCCACCTAAACTAGTAATTGTCGAAAAAACTGAATTACCTCCATTATTATTTGTCGTACCACCAGCACCGACAGTTATTGGATAAGCTTGTACTGAAAGCGCAAAACCAGAAGCAGTTCTAAAACCTCCTGCTCCTGCTCCAGAGTAATTTGTTCCACCACCGCCTCCAACAACCAAATATTCGACTGTTCCAACAGCGCCTAGATTTGTTACTGTGAAAGTTCCATCAGAAGTAAAGGTATGGATCTTGTAATCTCCATCCGTGGTTATTGTTCCCCCTGTGGCTACCATTAAAGCTCCTGTCGTCACACTCCAACTATCACTGCCCGTCCCTACTACGATTGAAGCTAAATTGGCAGTTTCTCCTGAAGCGTTAGATGTTAATTTAAGTTGTAAGTATTCATTGTTATCTATTAATCCCGCTGAAGTGCTCCAATCGTGTGTGACTGTGCCACAATCTGAAGCTGAACAGATTCTGTAGGCTGGTGTTCCATCTCCCGAGATTGAAACAGCAGTTGCCATTGTAAGTCCTGTAATTTGTAAAATATTTGATTCAGTTAAAGTACTCAATGCTACATCTGTTTGATCAGTATATTCAAAAGCCGTTGGTTCGATATCTCCAGTGGTGACGCTCCAACTATCGCT
>Ga0075122_10003119_pt1 | contig 10548 bp, 6 predicted proteins | sample AntAceMetag02UKB_FD_69790 | JGI IMG/M metagenome (GOLD analysis project Ga0075122, IMG submission 69790) | Saline lake microbial communities from Ace Lake, Antarctica - Antarctic Ace Lake Metagenome 02UKB | ecosystem: Environmental > Aquatic > Non-marine Saline and Alkaline > Saline | place...
TTTTATTTGATGTTGGATAGTTCCTAATTTAATCTTATCAGCTGTAATTCTAGAATTACCTCCTTGAGCTTTAATAATCTCTCTAAACTTTTTTAGAGCCTTTCCAGAAGCTATCGCTTCTTTAGCATATTCTTCTCCTTTTCCTTTCGGAGCTTTTTTAGTCATCTCTAATAAAATACCAGACAGTTGTATCGCTCTTTTTTCTAGATCTAAGGGACGTCTTACATCCTGTTCTAATACATACATATCATCTCTGGCCTGTAATGATCCACCGAATCCTCTTCCAATAGGGCCTTTAGCTCTATTAATAGAGACTACTGCCTTCATTCCCATTCTCTTAGTAATATCTTCCATAATATCTTTCAACTCATTAGCTGTCTTCATATCCTTAATCTTAGCCGTAGGATTCACAGGAATATCAATTACTAAATATTTAACATCTAAAGCTGCTTTCTTGGCAATAATACTAGGAACCATTTTTGCGAATGATTCAATATATAGTTGTGAAGCAATATCAATGATTCTAGCATCAGATGGTGTTACGTCTCCTACTCCCCAAACCAAGCATGCATTAGTCTTTTTAACTATTTGCTCTAACTTCTTTAGTGGGAATGAAACAGGAGAAAAAACCTCCATTGTATCAGCTGTTCCTGAAGCAGATGTAATCGCTCGTGATGATGTCTTGGGAATCAATAATCCAAAGCTAGCTATAATTGGAATAATAATTGGTGTAGTTTCGTTTCCTGCTAATCCACCAACTGAATGTTTATCAACAACCATTCCAGGGAATTTCAACTTTTTCCCAGTTTCAGCCATGGCTTTAGTCATAAAATACATTTCCTGTCGAGAAATAGCACCAAAAAATGTTGAAGCAATAAAGAATGCGACCGCTACATCATTCAACTTTCTAGAAGCTATGTCTTCAATAATAGAATAAACCTCTTTATAAGTTAATTCTACTCCTTGTTGCATATTCTTCTGAACAGCATCTAAGGATTTCAATCTTCCAATTAAGGAAAAATCTATCTTAGCCCCTGTTTTGATCTTGAATCTATTTGCTAAGTCTTCAAATATACCAACCTCTCCTGGCTTAACTAAAGTGTCTGTCAATGTGACCTCTGCGGCGATATTTTGCCCTGCTAGCTCCATTAGGATGTTAGAAGCGGGTTTTACTCCATACTTCTTAGCATCTTTGGCATTAATCAAAATTATCCAATCTCTCTTGGCCTCAATGTCTATTATTTTAGATTTTAATACGAAACAGTCTTTGTTCATTTTTTCCAACATTTTAATGCTTGGTCTAACTCTTTATGATCTCTAGCATAAACAGTATTTTTAATCCCTTGAGCAGCAGCATCTATAGACTGCTTAGCTGCCATAGATCCTTTAGCTGACCCTTTAGGATGTCCGTGAATGCCACCTCCAAAATTAATAATCAGATCAGTTCCTAATATTTTAACTAATTTTTCAATCAATCTTGGATGTAATCCACCAGAAGCAACTGGCATAACTTTCTTTAACTTACCCCAATCTCTTCTTAGAAAATCATTAATTTCTATTATATCTTTTTTCTTTCCGTCCATCTTTCCAACGACTGTTCCTGTATGGAATTCATCAACTCCCGACATTCTCACTAATTTAGAGACAACTAACATAGAAATATCATCCGTTAAAGCAGAATGTCCTGCTCTATGTCCATGAATGATTAATCCTAAGTTCTTATTTCTGAATGATTGTAATGCGGAGAATCCAGTAGTAATAACATCTATCATAATTACATGTCCACCATATTTCTTAACCAACTTAGCTCGTTCAATCATTGTTTCATAGGGAGCAGTTACGTTAAAAATAAATTCTTTCTTACTTCTCGTATCTTTCTCTGCCTTATCTCTAGCCTTACTTACTTCCTTAACCCTCTGCTCAAACTTACAAAAAGTCATATTAGTTAAAGTTTCATCATCCTTTATCAAATCAACTCCATTACTAAATACATCATAAGCCAATTTAGCTGTTTCTTTAGGAGTTAATCCTACCTTTGGCTTAATAATACAACCGACTAATGGTCTATCTTTAGCTTTAAATAATCCTCTAATCTTCTTTATGCCAAATGCAGGCCCTGGGAATGAGTTAATATATTCATCAGGGAAATAAATATCTTCTATTCTCAAACTCTTTAGAATTTTCATTGAGAATATATTTCCTGCAACAGTAGCAAATAACTGAGGAATATTTCCTTTCTCAAAAAGATCCATTGGATAAGCTATTTTTATAATCTGAGTTGCATAATTAATATATATAACTCTTGCGGATAACTTATTAAATGTTTTTTTATTCAAAGTCCCAACAGTTGTCCATGTTCCGATAGAAGACTCTGCAGCAATTTCTTCTGCTGTTCTTTTTAAACTTAATCCTTTAGAAGATAAAACTCTTAACGTTGTAACGATTTCGTTTGGCTTAGGTTTTGTGCCTAAGTGTAAATAACTTAACTTAGCCATGGATAATGTTTTTTAATTGTTTTTTTGATATCTTTAGGTTTAATAACTCCGAATTCACATATGATTCCTGTAATATATTTTGCTGGAACCTTATCAAATGCAAAATTTATTATCTTTAATTCCTTTGGTGCTTGTTTCCATACTTCTTTTGCAGGTCTTCTTTCTATTTTAATCCAATCTTTAGCATGATATTTTAATAATGGCGTAATTATATAAACAGGCACTTTTTCTAAATATGCAGTAGCTGCCATTTCATAACTACCTATTTTATTTATTATTGATCCATCTTCCAAAATAGCATCGCACCCTAACACCACTCGGTCCATCATTAGATTCTCTCCTGAATATTTAGATATTAAAAACCCATTAGAAGAATCTACAATCATTGTGGCAGGAATACCCAATTTAATTAAATCTTTAGCCGTTCTTCTCCCTTGAAATAAAGGACGTGCTTCAGTATGGAATACTTTTATCTTCTTATCTTTAGCCTTTCCTAAGGCCTTAATGACCGTTGAAGAATGACAATGTGTCATCACATTTTCATTCTTTTTAATTAATTTCGCAGCATGTTCTGCTGCCTCTTCTCGTGTATTCTCAATTAAATCTTTTGCTCCATCAAAGTCATTATTTTTTAAAACATATTTAACTAAATTCTGAGCAAGAGGTTCTGTTGGCCGAGCAGATAAAAGAATGTCTGCTGCCTTTTTCATTTTCTTTTTATCATTGTTTACTTCTTTAGAATATTTCTTCAAAGTCGAAATAATAACCAAAGCTACATTAGTGGCACCTTGGACTTTTTCTAAATCTTGAATATCCTTTTTTGTTTTTTGAATAAGATTAATCATGTATTAATTATAGCAGACAAATTAAGATTTTGCTTTGTGGAAAAGAAAAAACTATTTAATCTAATCAAACCAAAAACCGCCTCTCGGCGGTTCTTAACCTATATCTTCCCTTTAAAATATTCTAGCAATTTATCCACTTCTATCGAGTCCTGTTCCATTGTATCTCTATCTCTAACAGTAGCTACTTCTTTTTCTAAAGTATCAAAATCAATAGTAATACAATAAAGTGTTCCTATTTCATCTTGTCTTCTATAACGTTTACCAATAGATCCTTGTTGATCGTATTGAACGATATATTCCTTCTTTAATATATTAAATATTTCTTTCGCTTTTGAGACTAATTCTTCCTTATTCTTCATTAGTGGAAGAATTGCAATTTTTATTGGTGCCAAATCTTTATGTAATTTCAAAACAGTCTCAGCTTCTTTTTTAGAATCCTCTCCTCTTCCACCCTCTATTTCAGAGTAAGCATCAATTAGAAATGTTAATAGGCTTCTTTCAACACCAACAGATGTTTCTATAATATATGGAATTTCTCCTTCATAATCCAAATCCTCTCCAGAATGTTTAGAATGTTGAGATAAATCCCAACTTCCTCTATTGTGTATTCCTTCAATCTCTTGCCATCCAAAAGGGAATTCATATTCTAAATCTATTTGTCTTAACGCATAATGTGCTCTTTCTCCATCAGGTATTTCAACCATTTTTAATTTTTTAGGATCAACTCCTAAATTCAAATACCAATTCAATCTTTGCTCTTTCCAATAATCAAACCACTTATCGGCATCTTTCGGATCACAAAACCATTGCATCTCCATTTGTTCAAATTCTCTCATCCTAAAAATAAAATTCTTCGTGGTAATTTCATTTCTAAATGATTTCCCAATTTGAGCGATACCAAAGGGAAGTTTCACTCTCATTGAATTAAGAACATTATTAAAATTAATATATATTCCTTGGCATGTTTCTGCTCTTAAGTATGCTGTAGATGCATCGTCTTCCGCAGAACCAACGAATGTCTTCATCATTAAATTGAACTGCTTAGGATCAGTTAATTCTCCATTACAACTTGAGCACTTATCACCGACTTGATCAGTTCTAAATCTTTTATGACATTTCTTACATTCAACTAATTCATCGGCAAATCCTTTAGATAAATGACCTGATGCTTCCCATACTTTTGGAGACATCAATATAGCAGCATCAAGATTAACAATATTGTCTTGAATCTGTAACATTTCCTTAAGCCAAGAATCTTTAATATTCTTTTTTAATAAAGATCCTAATGGTCCAAAATCATAACTAGAATTAAATCCTCCATAGATTTCTGAACTAGGAAAAATAAATCCTCTTTGTTTAGCTAACGATATAATTTTCTTTAAATCTTCCATATTATTTTACAATTCCAGAGCCTGCAAAGACTTCTGTTGTTAATGTCTCAGTTTTAGCAGAGAAATCTTCATCTGTCCAAAGATCATTCCCTGATATCTCTATATTTGTAATCAAATCAGCATATTTACCTCTTTGATTATTATTTGGTGTTAATTTAATCTGAAATGCAATAATAGAATCATCTCCTGCCCCTAAATCATCAATTGACCATACTATCTCTCTTGTTTCAGAATCAAACGTTAATTTCTGAGGAGCCACTTGACCAGTTAAACTTACGTTCGAAGGCAATACACCAGTAACCTTAAGATCTTCTAAATCATTTAATTGATTTATAGCTTTCCATGTAACTGTTAAATAACTATCTTCTCCTGCCTCTGCTGGCAATGGTCCTTGGCTACCGAAAGCATCATCATCGACATATGCCTTTTGTTGTAATTCAAATTCAGAATTTACTTTTGTAATAAATTTCTTTTTTGTTTGATTTAAAATAATCTCTGATTGTAATTCTGGTTGTTCGTCAGAAGTAGATTCTTTTAATTCAATCCAGAATTCTACTATCCCTTCTTCACCAGCATCTAAGAATTGTAATTTAGGCACCGTATGCCAATCCCAGATGATAGATCCTGATTGATTTTCTCCCAATGGAGATCTAATACTTTCAAAATCATACAAGTCTCCTTTTAGTTTAGTAGCTAAAAATAAATGTTGAAATGCAGTATCTCCAATATTTCTAAATGTAATTTCATAGTGCAATAGATCTCCTATGCTAGCTACATAGTCTATGGAATTATTTATAGATTGAGTTATATATAATGAAGGCTCTACAATTTGTACTTGTTTTTCAATAGTCTTTAAAACAACGAACTCTCCATCTATCCAAATTCCAAATATAACTTCAAATATTTTAGTATCTCCAGCTTTACCATTTAAACTACCAATTAAATTAATCCTTCCTCCTTCTGCCTTATTCAATAAATTAATTTTCCATTCATCATCTGATAAACCTATAGGAGAGGTTTCTTTTAGGCTAAATCCTGACGGATAATCTATTCTTACCTCAATATCACTAAGAGGGTAATCAATGCTTGAAAAATAGTTCAAAGAAAAATTCAATTCGTGTCCTGCTCCAACCTTAGATGGTAAATCAAATTCAAGAGTTAATGGAATTTCTTTCAAGGTTGCTGAATAGCTAGTCTTAGAAACATATCTAGCCTTTAAATTTTTAGGTTTATAAGATAATGTTGCCTTTACTTCTTTTAGGTCATTAGATTCTCCAAAAAACCTTCCCTTAAATTTAAGCTGTCTTTCCTGCCCAGGATATAAGGCTCCTTCAAAGTCTTCATTCACACTGATTCTTAATAGACTATCTTCTGTTTGAGTATGCTCTGGAAATTCGAAAACTAATCTAGGCTCTTCTAATCTAACATCTCCATTATTTTTAATCTTTACTATATATTCTACTTCTTGGCCAACGATTAAATTATCGGGTCCAAGTATCTCTAGTCTTACGATCTCTTTTGAATAGCTATTATTGGAATAAACCCAAAGACCAATAAGTCCAAGAACTATTATAATGCTTACTAATATTAAAATTATTTTATTTTTCATTTCTTTGTCCTTTAATTGCTTGTAAAAATGCTATGTCTCTTTGTATCCCTTTTTTCCTAGTCGGAGACGTCCCACGTCTCTTAGCTACCAATTTTAAGGTCTTTATTTTATTATGAACCTCATATTGTGTAACTGTTGGTCCCATCTCATCATTCATTAATAGTCTCTCAGCTCTTTCCATTCTATCTTTTTTAGCAAATTGTCTTGGAGCTGTTTTAATGGCTAATTTAAGTTTAGGACGAGTCAATTCTCTTTTATTACCAAAGATTCCTGGATCAGGAGCCTTTTTAGCAAATCCTCCCATTTCTGCTCTCTGATGACCACTTCCAGAAATGCTCTTAGTAGGCGAAACTGTCTTAGCCATATCCCTTAAAAATTGTGGCATTGGACTCATAAATCTATTTTACCTTAATTTTTAAAGCTAACCAAAGAAGCTGACCATCTAACTTAAATTCTTTCTCAACATCAAACGCCTTATCGGGTTTTTGATTAATAAGCTCATCAGCTTTTATTAAATCAATAATATTTTCTTTATTTCTATTAATTAATTCACCATGACCAGAATAATATACGATAATTCTATTCTCTGGCTTACATCCAGAATCTTTTCTCATCATCTGGATTGATCTCGTAATCTCTCTGATCATTCCCTCTTCTTTTAATGCGGGAGTAATTTCTAATTTCAATGCTAAGTCTTGATCAATAGCATATGTAGTATTTAAAGAATCTACGAAATCAACTTGTTTAACATTCAATTCCTCCATTATTAAAGACAAGAAATTGTCATTAATCTTATTCCCTTTAATCTGCAATAAACTTAAGGGTTGTCTTACCTTAATACCCTCAATACTTCTAATCTTTAATCCTGAACTAACAATCTCTCTTGCCCTATCCATATCTTTCTCAATGCCGTCATTTATTAACTTTTTATTAACCTTAGGCCAGTTATCTAAATGAACACTTTCTAATCCAGTTAAATCCTTGTAAATTTCTTCCGATAAAAATGGGATAAACGGAGCAGTTATTTTAGATAGTTCAATCAAAACTAATTTTAATGTATTAATTCCTAATCCTTGCTGGAATCTCTTCCTTGATCTTCGAATATACCAAAGACTTAAATCATTAATTGTGAAATCTTCTATTTTCCTAGCAACGGTAGTTAAATCATATGAATTCAATCCATTGGCCACATCTTCAATTAATCTATTTAATTTAGACAAAATCCATTCATCTAAAATATTACTATCTTTCTTAGGATTGCCATCATACATCTTTAAGTATTTGTATGAATTCCAAAATGTAAGAATGAATTTTTTCAAAGCTTGATTAACATCTTCTTCTTTGAATAACTTAGGATCTCCTGGTTGGTTAATGGTAAAGAAATACCATCTTACAGCATCAGCTCCATATTTATCTAACATTTCCCAAGGGTTAACAATATTTCCTTTAGACTTAGACATCTTCTCTCCTTTTTCATCTAAGATATGTCCTGTTGCAATCACATTTTTATATGGAGACTTAAATCCTAACAATGTCGAAATTGCTAATAATGTATAAAACCAACCTCTTGTCTGATCAATTCCTTCGGAAATATAATCAGCAGGGAACAATTGAGGTTCTTTATTAATCTTTTCTTTCTCATTAAATGGCCAGTGCCTTTGTGAAAATGACATAGATCCAGAATCAAACCAACAATCAATTACCTCAGGCACTCTTTTCATTTGAGCACTACACTTTGGACACACAAATGAGACTTCATCTATGAATGGTCTATGGAAATCTAATTCTCCTTCATTGAGTGGCATTTGTTTATAGTCAAAATCTCTTAAATTGCCATGTTTAAGATTTAAAACTTCATATTTTAATTTACCATCTTCACTAGGTAGGGTTCCATTATTAATGCTATTCAATGCGAATAATGGACCCCCATGACTAACAATAAGTATTTTCTTATTCTTATATTTTTTATCAATCTCTTTGATAAATTCATTAACACGAATCTTTACATCCTTACCATTTTCTCCTCCTGGATATGGTAAATCGTGCTTTTTATGTAAAAGTTGAGATTTATTAAATCTTCTATCTGGATCAAAGTATTCATTAACCTCTCCAACTGGATTTCCATTAAGCTCTCCAAAATTTACTTCTCTTAACCTCTCGTCAAATATAACTTCTTTATTAATAGCTTTAGCAATAATTTCTGCTGATTGCTTAACTCTATCAATATCAGAAGAAATAATAATATCTATATCAGCTAAAGCTTTAATATGTTTTGCTATCTGCTTTTTTCCTTTATCAGTCAGATCATTCTCTTTAGTCTCTGGAAAAGAAGAAAAATATTGTTTTACATTAGAATTGGCTTGTCCATGACGTAATAGAGAATATTTATTAGTACTAAATTTCTGCTTTATCAAATCTTGTCTAGATCCAATAACTTCTTGGTGCTCGCAACTTGTACATTTCCAGACTGGCAATGGTGTTCCCCAATACCTTTCTCTAGATAATGCCCAATCTTTAAGATCATTCAACCATTCTCCAAATCTTCCTTCTTGAATATGTGATGGAATCCAATTAATTTCTTTATTATTTTTAATTAATTTATCTTTTACTTCCGTAGTCTTAATAAACCAACTTTCTTTAGCATAATAAAGTAATGGACTCTTACATCTCCAACAGAAAGGATAATCATGTTCATATCTCTCTGATTTGAATAAGATATTATTAACTTTTAGATAATCAATAATTTTTGGATCTGCATCTTTTACAAACAATCCTTTCCATGGCTTAACCTCATCCTTAAAATTTCCTTGTTTATCAACATTAATAATCACTGGGAGATCAGTCCCTTTTACCATCTGCATATCATCTTGACCGAACGCAGGAGCAATATGAACCAAACCTGTTCCTTCTGTAGTCGTAACAAACTTAGCAGACAATATCTTACGATCGATATCATAGTCTACTACTTCCTTACTAAATAACGGCTCATATTTCTGACCAATTAATTCCTTTCCTTTAAATTCTTTAACAATCTTATAATCTTCTAAAATTTCCAATCTAGATTTAGCTAAAATCAATTTATCTTCTGTTAAAACATAGTCCATCTCTGGATTCACAGCAATAGCTACGTTAGCAGGTAATGTCCACGGAGTTGTGGTCCAAACTAATAGACTACCTTCTTTAGTTCTAAACTTTACATAAACAGCTAGATCTGATACTTTCTTATATCCTTGAGCCACCTCATGGCTAGATAGACCAGTTCCGCATCTTGGACAATAAGGCATTACCTTATGTCCTTCATATAGTAGCCCTTTGTCTGAAATAGTTTTAATAAGATTAAAAGTACTTTCCATGTATAGCGGATCACTAGTAATATATGGATCTTTTAAATCAACCCAATATCCTATTCTTTCAGTTAAATCAGTCCATTCTTTAGTATAATTCCATACAGATTTTTTACATTCTTCGTTAAATCTAACTAAGCCGTATTCTTCTACATCTTTTTTATTCTTTAGTTCTAACTGTTTCTCAACTTCTAATTCTACAGGCAATCCATGAACATCCCATCCTGCCTTTCTTAAAACTCTTTTTCCTCCCATTGTCTGATACCTACAAATAACATCTTTAAATGTTCTAGCTAAAATATGATGGATTCCTGGTTTTCCATTAGCCGTAGGAGGTCCTTCGTAAAACACAAAATCACCACCTTTCTTTTCTAAGGATCTTTCAAAGATTTTCTTCTCTTTCCAGAATTTTAAAATCTTTTTTTCTAATTTAGGAAATTCTATATCCATATTACATTTCTTCTGGGATTCCGATTCCCAATAAGGTTAAACTATTATTAATAATTTGTTCTACTCCTTTAGTTATTGCTAGTCTAAACGCAATATTGTCTCCTGTCAAAATAGGATGCTTCTCATAGAAAGAATTGAAGTTTTGACATAACTCATAAACATAATTACATATTACATTAGGAGAGAATCTATCAGCAGATAATTGAACAATTTCTGGGAATCTGCTTAAATCTCTCAACAGCATTTCCTCTTCAGGATTTAGCTCTTGTTTTTTTACCTTAATCTTGTTGTTCTTTTTCAAAATACTTTTACATCGAACACCTGTATATTGTATATATGGACCGGAATTTCCAGTTAAAGTAACGATTTGATCTAAATCAAATATAATATCTCTTTCTGGTTGACGAGACAAAT
>Ga0075122_10003120_pt1 | contig 10547 bp, 9 predicted proteins | sample AntAceMetag02UKB_FD_69790 | JGI IMG/M metagenome (GOLD analysis project Ga0075122, IMG submission 69790) | Saline lake microbial communities from Ace Lake, Antarctica - Antarctic Ace Lake Metagenome 02UKB | ecosystem: Environmental > Aquatic > Non-marine Saline and Alkaline > Saline | place...
GTGTAATTATAACTCCCCATCTTTGCATGAATAGCCCTTCTGGTTATTAATCCCCCTAAGGCTTCATATTTTGTTGAATCAACATTCCCATTTAATCTAAATACAACGTATGGCTTTTTATTACCCTTTAATCCCATAAATTCCTTTATAGTTTTATATTGTTTTTCAGCTTCAGGGTCGTTTTCAATTATTGAAATAGCCATAGTATCCAAATTCCCAATAATTTCATCAGCCTTTTCAACTAATAACTTACCATTTGTATCAAAATTTGTAATTTGTTTATCAAATAATTTTATTGCTTTTCCGAGATAAGGATATAATGTAGGTTCTCCATTATTATGTAACTGAACTACAATATTTGGAGGAAGTTGTTCGGAAATTTTCTTAACTAAGCCAATATCCATATCTCCATATTCTTTGACTAATTCAGGATAATCTCTTTCAGTTTTTCTCCTACCACACATCCAACAATTTTTATTACATAAGCTAGTAAGTTCTACATTAACTGTTGTTAATCCGTGGAGATTATATTGCTCCTTATTCATTTTATTGTCCAACCCCCATCAATAACTAAATTATGACCAGTAACATAAGATGATGCATCGGATGCAAGATAAATTAATGCTCCAATTAAATCATTTGGATGACCAATTTTATTAATGACAGTCATATCTTTTAACCTTTTTACAAATGGATCATCATTCTTAACACTATTGTATCCTTCATCTTCAGTATTTGAAAATGGACCAGGAGAAATCGCATTACAACGTATATTATATTTTCCAAGGAAAGATGCAGTATATCTCGTAAGAGCTAGTAATCCAGCTTTACTAACACTATATGCCGGAGGATTAAAAAAAGAAGTCCCCTCATATAATTTGGGACTGGGCGAAACAATCCCATACATTGAACTAACATTAATAATTGAACCACTAATTTTCTTTTTCTTATACTGGTCACTGATAATTTGAGTAGTGAGAACTGCCCAATATACTCCACACTCAAATGAAGCCTTCCATTGGTCATATGTTGAAACATCAAATTTTCCAGAAGGAGTATTAAACCCAGTATTAGAACTAATATCGAAAGCGTTATTAACTAAAATATGAATATCATGTTCTTCTGTAGCTAATTTTAAATTCTTTTTTAATTTATCTAAATCATAAAAATCAACTTGATAATAATTAATTCTATCATTACCATATTCTTTTCTATATTTATGTACTTGGTCTACAAGCTTATCAGACCTACTCATTAATATAACGTTGGCACCATTTTCTAGAAATCCCTTTGTAATATATTTCCCAAAAAAACCAGCGGCACCAGTTATTAAAACAGTTTTTCCATTTAAATTAAATAAAGATTTATTAGAAAGTTCCTTTTTTAAGATTTTCTTTTTCATATAAAATTCTGTTAATACAATATCCTCATAATAATCAATTTGACTAGATTTCCAAGCATCCATTTCGTAAATGGATATTTTCCCGCCCAAACGATTATTATATTCAAAAAGAATATCAGGTTTAAATATATAAATGGAACCATTTTCTCTATATTCTTTTTCAACACACTGCTTCATTTTACGATTATTATAATCATGATTAATACCCTGGGGTTTCCCATTGATTATTTTCCATATAAAAAAATCACCAATATCATATGCAGAAAATAAAGAATCAGAGTTTTCGGATTTAATTTGTTTTATCGCAGAATTGATATCTATAATTTCTCTCAATGGTGAGGTTGCCTGTAAAAACACAACATAATCTATTTTTTTATCAGAAGATTTTTTTATATTATTAAGAACATGCTTTAATGCATCTTCGCTAGGAGATAAATCACCAGATATTTCCTTTGGTCTTTTAATTACCTTCGCACCATATTTTTTTGAAATATTTGCTATTTCATTACTGTCTGTTGAGACATATACTTCATCAATATATTTAGATGACATAGCATGCTCAATAGACCAAGCAATAAGTGGCTTCCCACAAAAATCCATAATATTTTTCTTAGGAATTGCTTTTGAACCCCCCCTTGCAGGTATTATCGCGATAATCATTTTAGAAATCAGTTATTTTTCTTAAACTGGCCATTACAGGAACTTCCGACTCCTGAACTATTTTATTTGATTTACCAATATATAAAGGAATTTTTTTTGCTTCTCTGCAAATCCTATAAAGTCCATCTTTTTCTAAACTTACACGTTGATCGCTTCCATACATTGAACGATCCATTGTTATATGTCTTTCAACAACACAGGCTCCAAGCGTTATTGCAGTAAGTGTAGGTTGTATTCCGCGCTCATGCCCACTATATCCTATTGGACAATTAAATTCTTTTTTAAGAGTTTTTATTACATTTAGATCTTGTTCTTGTTCAGGAGTTGGATAGGTTGAGGTACAATGGAGTAAAATTAAATTTTCTTCTCCTAAAAAATCCACTGCCTTATTGACTTGCTCCATTGTACTCATTCCCGTTGATAAAATTATTGGCTTTCCTGTTTCTTTTATTTTTTTCAAGAGTCCTTTATCAGTTAAAGAGGCAGAAGCAATTTTATAACAGGGGGTATTAAACTTTTCTAAAAAATCTACACTTTCTAAATCCCAAGGAGATGCAAACCATGTAATTTCCCTCTCTTTACAATATTTATCAATTTCTTTATAGTCATTTTCTACAAATTCTAAGGCGTATTTTTGATCGCCATTTGTAGTTGGTATATGTGAAGGAAGCGTGTTTCTCGCAATACATTTTTTTAACAATTCACTTCTTTCTCTTGGCAAGGCATTTCTATTTATAGCATTAGTTAAAACATCAAGTGGCATTTCTCTTGGCTTAGATAGTTCTTCTTTACTATAGACTGATTTTATTGTCCTCTTTTGAAATTTAACTGCATCACAACCAGCCATAACAGCCATGTCAATCATCTTCTTAGCTATTTCGATAGAACCATTATGATTTATTCCTATTTCTGCAATAACATAAACAGGATACCCAGAACCTATATTTTTACCATCAATAGTTATATGTGATTGCATTGACGTAGGGATATATTCCTTAAGCACATCCGAAAGAAACCCTTGTCTCGAATAGCCATTATTTTTTCTTGCATTATCTAATTGCACAATGAAATCTTCAGAAACAGTAAGACTCATAAAATTTTCTTTTGGCATGTACCGTAAATGAAAAGAAGACTATTTAAATGTTTGCACAATTTTTCCAAAAAAGACCAATAATTACTGTAACCAATTATAATTTTAGCCTATTAATAATTTTAACTATCCTCTCGGTGGCTTTTCCATCGATCTTACCTGCATTATTTTCCATAATCTTTTTTCTATTTTTTATTATAGATTTTGTATCTTTTGAATTTAAAATTTTCTTCAAAGTTTTTTCAAGACAATCTAATTTTGTAACATATTCCAATACTCTTTTTGATTTTGGGAAACTTTTGTAATCATATTCCCTCTTGATATCCAAAAGAATAATTGGGACATCAAGAGCCAACGCTTCAATGGTTGTTGTTGAAAACCCAGTAATAAACACATTAGAAATATTCAACATATCTGAAATTTTATCCTGACTTATTATAATAGGCAGACCATACTGTTTAGCTATTTTTATATATAATCTCTTGTATTTGTCGCAACGGTATTCGGCAGGATGTTGTTTTATTATTAATTTAAAATTAGAATATTTTTTGATTATTTTAATTAAATAAATGAGTTTTTCTTTGGCTTCATCCGAATCCCCCTTTGAAGAATCAAGTAAGATTATTTTTTCTTTGCCATAAATTCCAATGCTTTTTCTGAATTTTAATTTATCACCTTTACATGTTTTCTTCAAACTATCATAAATTGGACTTCCAACAATTTCTATGTCTTTTATTGGAACCCCCATAGCTTTCAAAATTTTTCTAGCAAAATTTCCGAAAACAAGCTTTTTTATTACAAACATCTCGCTCACAATAAGGCTATTTGAATCAATATTGCCATGCTGGCTAACTATGCACGGCACCCCCATTTTTTTACACAAATATGAAGCCGCTCGTGGGACATCATTGGCATCATCTGTCAAAAAAACAAGAGAAGGTTTTGTCTCTGTTAAAAATATTTTAAAGGCCTCCATAAATTCTACAATCTCATAAAATCTATTTCTATTCCCAAAATAATAGTTGAAGAATGGATACAATACGAAATATTTTTGTTTTCTTTTTGAAATATTTTTATACGCTGGCAAAACCCAATCAAAATCTTTTTTAATCTTGCGGACATCTTTTCTAATATCATCTCTCAAAAAATATTCAAAATTTATATATGGAATAGATCTTTTCTCAAATTCTTGTTTCATTCCATTCAAAGAATAGTCAAATCTCAACACATAAGGATACTCTCCCTTATCCAAAAGATTTTTTATTATAGGCTCAATTATCATAGTTTGAGTTTCACTTATTGGGAAAAAAACTACCTGATTTTTTTTGATTTTATATTTTAAAGGCTCATTTATTCTTTTTTTTGATTTTATTCTTCTATAATAAAAAATTGTTTTTTCTTTCAGGTTTTCTAACAAACTAGTTTTTTTCCAACAATTAAGAGCTGCACCCCACACCCGTATAATACTTAAGTAATTCATTTCATTATTAAAATGTTCACCGAAAGTTTTATCATTTATTTTTTCTTTTGATATCTTACTAATTAGCTTAAGATTATTTCTAAAACTATTTTCCATTTTTCTCAATCGCTTCCCCATACAACTCCTCATATCGTTTAGCTATTTTTGAATATTTAAAATTTTTCACAAACGCCAAACTATTCTTTTTAATTTTATTAAATAATTTTTTATCTTCAAAAAGCAACTTAATCTGTCTCTCTAATTCTTTCACATCTGGAAATTTGGCAATAAGTCCATTTTCGCCATTTTTTATTAATGTAGGAAGTGCTCCGCGATCGCTAACAATTACAGGAAGCCCAGACGCCATAGCTTCTAGAACCGCAATCCCAAAACCTTCCCAGCTCGAAAACAAAACAAAAGCATCCGCTAAAGAATAGACTTCTAGGAGTTCTTTATCAGAAATTGCTCCAAGAAGCTTAATCTTTTTAGATAATCCTAATTTTTTAATTCTTTCATTTAATTCTTCACTAAAACCCGCATCTCGGCCAACAATTAAAAAGTTAATATCCATATCCTTAATCGCTTCAATAACATATTGTGAACCTTTACTTTCATGAACTCTTGCGACACAAAGTAACGTTTTTTTATTTTCCAAATCATATTTCTCTAAAATTTTCTTTTTGTTAATTTTTCTTGGTTTAAATTTTTTCAAATCTATCCAATTAGGAATAATCTTTATGCGTTTTTCAGGAACGCCCATTTGGATATATTTTTCTTTTTCAATTTTTGTCAGTGCGGTGCAGAACATGGCATTTTCCAGTAAATTCCCAAAAATTTTATCATGAATGTGTTTCGCGATATTGGCTTTTTTAGAATGAAAAAATCCATGAGCAGTATAAATAGTGGGAATTTTATTTTTTAAAAATTTTAAAGAATAATTTGAAGTAAATCTTCCATGCCCGTGTATATGAACCAATTCATAATTTTCCCAAATTTCTTTTAACCTCCCTTTGAATTCTCTAGAATACCCAAATCCTCCAAGAAATCTATCGTTTTTACAAGTGATAATTTTAATTCCATCCACATCTTCAACCCTCTTATATTCGACCTCGTTCTCATATAAATTCGTCTGCAAAATTGTTACATCATGGCCTTGTCCAGCAAGAAATTTAGATAATTCCCAAACAACTTTTTCAGTTCCACCGGGATATTGAACTCGCGCACTACTTATTTGAAGAATTTTCATCAATTGCCTCTCTATAAATTTTCTCTAATTTTTTATTTCTAGCATTAATTGACAAATCTCCTTTACTAATTCTTTCAAAACCTTTTCGCCCCATAGTCTCTCTCAAAGATTTATTTTTAATTAATTTTACTAATGCGCTATAACAATCATCTATAAATTTCTTCTCGGTTTTGCCTTTCATTTTCGATTGAGAAAATGTTTGGACATAGTTTTCTTTAAGCACATAACCAGGGATTTTAACAATAATTCCATTTTCTCTATCTTTAACAATTTCTGGAATCGCGAAAAGGTTTGTTCCTACAATTGGCATCTTTGCAATCATTGCATCAATAAGGCTATAGCCAAAACTATCTGTAAGCGTAGGGTAAAATAAAATGTCACATTGTGAATACACATCTTTCAGAAGTTTTTCCCGGGGAATAATATTGCCTAAATATTTCATATATTTAACATTTTTCAAATTAAATTTTTTCTTCATTTGTTCCGGGACATCTGCCCGAATCCAGAATTCCACATTCGGATATTTTTTTTCAATCATAGAAAAAACCTTTAGAACTTGAGGCCCCGACTTGCCTTTAAAAATACTCAATATAGACAGTATCCTAATTTTATCACGGTCTCTTTTCTTATTGGTTGGAACAATGTGAGAAGAAGGATAGAGAACCTTAATTTTATCCTTAAATTTTGAACAATCTAAATAATAAAAGAAAGCCTGTCTAGTTGCTTCGCAATGACATAAAATGCCCTTACATCGTTTTGAGCTAAGTCTTTTTTCTATAAATTTTTTCCAAAACTTATTTTTTATTAACTCAGGATTTAATCCAAAAAAAGAATGCACATGTTCCATGTCAATTACCCAAGGCTTCCGATTTAACGGAATAATTCCTCTAGAGGAATGTATTAAATCATAATTTCCATATTTAACATAAATCATTCTGGGAATTTTCAACTTTTGAAGCATTGCCCCCAATTTCTCTTTCATTTTTTTTGATTCATAATATTTCCCACTAATAGTATCTTTAGAAACCCCAATATATTCAATTCCCATAGGGGGGTAATTAACAATTTCCTGATAAATCTGATGATTTCCAAAAATAGGCTTAACTTTTATTTTTTCCATGAGAATATATAATGAAAGCATGTTAAAAAGATTGCCCTATAAAATAATTGCCATTAACCCGAAATTTTTTAGGACGAATGAAGTAAATTCTCTTATGGGGGATGCTACAAAAGCCAAAAAAGAATTAGGCTGGATTTCTAAAACGAGATTCAAGAAGTTAGTAAAGGAAATGGTCGAAGCAGACTTGAAAAGATTAGAAAAAAAGACTTTACCTAATTTATAAGTCATCATTTCAAGTCTTCGTTACAATAATACTTATAAGGTAATTTTTCAACTAAAAAGAATGGGAAAAAACGTCTTAATTACTGGAGGACTTGGACTTATTGGAAGTTGTTTAACTGAAAAATATGTGAATTCTGGAGAAAATGTTACAATTCTTTCTCAATCAGATAAGCGAATAAATAACATTAAAGGATTAGAAAATAAAATAACTCTTAAGATAAAAGATATAAAAGATATATCTCCCGAAGATGTAATAAATCAAGATTATATTTTTCATTTTGCATCCACTGTAGATAATTATAATATCCATGATCAACCTCATTTAGATGTAAATGTCAATTGCAATGGAACAATTTCTCTTCTAGAAGTATGTAAAGAATTCAATCCTAGCGCAAGAATTGTTTATCCCAGTACCTTTTTTGTCAATGGAAATTTAGACAAATTGCCTGCGACACCAGAATCTCCCTGTAACCCATTAGGGTTATATCCTGCAACAAAACTTGCTGCAGAAAATTTCTGCAAGATTTATAATCAAGTATTTGATATGAATACAGTAATTGCAAGATTTACAAATGTATTCGGAGAAAAAGAAGCAAATAATAACAAGAAAAAAGCTGCATTTAATTATTTAATGGGACTAGCGCTAAGGGGTGAAGAAATCCCTCTTTATGACGCTGGAAATTTTTACAGAGACTATATTTTTGTAGATGATGTAGCCGACGCATGCCAAACTATTGCAGAAAAAGGGGAGACTGGAAAAATATATTATGTAGGAAATGGAAAACCCCAGAAATTCAAAGAATTAATAGATATAGTAATTGAAGAGGCAAAATCTGGAACAATAAAAAATATTAGCCCTTCAGAATTTCATAATCGCATAGGAATTAAAGATTTTTATTGCGATAATAGTCCTTTAAGAAATTTAGGGTGGAAGCCAAAAATTTCAATAAGAGAAGGAATAAAAAAAACAATTCAACACTATAAAAATGAATCAAGATAAAAAACAAGAAGCTATACATTCTGCGGTAAACGCATATTACGAGAATAGCCAAAAAACATTTATTCCAGGAGAAACATTTATCCCAACAGGATTAGCAATTTATGACAATATAGAAATGAATGCAATGATAGATTCCTTACTCTCTCAGAGATTGGGATTATTCGAAAAAGGAAAAAAATTTGAGAAAAAATTTGCAAAATACTGTGAGGTTGAGCATTGCTCTTTGACAAATTCTGGTTCTTCAGCTAGTCTACTTGCATTAGAATCTATAAAGAAAGAATATAAATTGGAGGAAGGAGAGATAATTACTCCTGCATGTGGGTTTCCGACAACTATTAATCCCATTTTACAATTGGGATTTAAACCAGTTTTTATAGATGTAGACAATTCATACAATCCGACTCCGGAGATGGTTGAAGATGCGATAAGTGAAAAAACAACAGGAATAATAATGGCACATACTTTGGGCAATCCCGCACAAATTAGCGAAATAATGGAAATTGCAAAAAGAAAAAAGCTTTTTGTAATAGAAGATTGTTGTGATGCATACGGTTCTCTTTATGAGGGAAAAAAATGTGGTTCTTTTGGTGATATTTCAACAGCAAGTTTTTATCCAGCCCACAATATTACACTTGCAGGAGAAGGTGGAGCAGTAATGACGAATGACCCAAAATTAAATAAATTAATCAGAAGTTTTAGGGATTGGGGAAAAGATTGTCATTGTAAAGCTGGAGAAGATAATGCTTGCGGAAATCGTTTTGACTATTCGTTGAATGGAATACCTTATGATCATAAATACATTTTTTCTAATATAGGTTATAATTTAAAACCTACAGAGGTTCAAGCAGCTATGGGATTGGAACAGCTCAAGCGTATAGACAACTTCAACAACGCGAGAAGAGAAAATTATATCCGATTCAAAGAAAAATTATCAGGACTTGAAAAGTTTTTTGATTTTATAACTATTAATGAAAAAGCAGATCCAGCATTATTTGGTTTCCCTTTAATGATAAAAAATAAAAGACTAGATAGAAAAGACCTAACTCAATACTTAAATGAAAACAAGATTGGGACAAGATATCTTTTTGGTGGAAATCTCTTAGCCCAACCTGCTTATAAGAATATAGAATACAGGGTTAGTGGAGATTTGAAAAATAGTAATAAGATTTTAAGTGAATTATTATGGATAGGAATACATCCAGGAATAACAGAAGAAGTAACAGATTATGTTTCATCAAAATTTCACAAGTATTGTTACAAAAAATAATTTTATTTAATATAAAAAATATTTTGTTTATTAAAAGATTTTATACCTAAAACATATCCTGAAAATACTGAAGCTATATTTTTCTTTTTTATTCCGCGAATTATATCTACAAAAAATCGAGAAAACAATAATAATGGGCTATGCCTAAGGAAAAAACGCACTCTATTTCTATAAAATATTTCAAAAATATTTAATGGATATTCAGAAGAAGAGCCCCCCCCTTTATGATATACAAGTGATTTGGGAACAGTAAAAATTTCAAAACCCCCCTTTTTAATTCTTTTTTCCCAATCACTTTCTTCGTAGTAGGCGGGATTATACATTTCATCAAGTCCACCAACTTTTTCTATAACTTCTCGTATAACCATAAACGCTGCACCACTAACCCATTCAACCTCTCGGGGATCTTTTCCGAAATAATATTTAACCCCAAAAAAATTGAAATCTCCCGAAAAAATAGTATCTTTATTCTCAAAATTTTTTTGCCTACTTCCCAAAAGACCAATTGTTTTGCCTTTCTTTGCTATTTTAATTAACTCATAAACAAAATTCCTAGTGACCTTGGTATCATTACTTAAAAAATAATAATAATCAGGATTGTATTTTTTATAGGCATATTTTATTCCATCATTGTTTGCCCCAGAGAACCCCCTATTACTATTGTTTTTAATGACATCTACCCATGGATAACTTTTTTTTAGTAACTCCCTGCTGCCATCATTAGAATTATTATCTACTACAATAACTTTGGAACTTTTTGGCATATTGCTTTTTAGAGAGTCCAAACAATATTTTAATAAATTTTTCCCATTCAAATTTACTATAATTATACAAGTTTCTTTCCTCATCTCAACACCTCAACAATTTTTTTGCTTAAACCTTTTTCACCATAAGGATTTTTAAATTTCTTAATTTTAAAATCAGAAGACAAATATTCTTTAATTTTTAATTTAGTCTTTTTAATATCAAACTTTGTCAAAAACTGGAAATTTGTACTCAGTCCCTCCGGCCTCTCTGTAGCATATCTTGAAATAATACACGGCTTCTTAAATATCAAGCTTTCCTCTTGCATAGAGCCTCC
>Ga0075122_10003121_pt1 | contig 10547 bp, 9 predicted proteins | sample AntAceMetag02UKB_FD_69790 | JGI IMG/M metagenome (GOLD analysis project Ga0075122, IMG submission 69790) | Saline lake microbial communities from Ace Lake, Antarctica - Antarctic Ace Lake Metagenome 02UKB | ecosystem: Environmental > Aquatic > Non-marine Saline and Alkaline > Saline | place...
AAATGAAAGGGGAAAAACTTTCACAAGAAGAATTGACTCAAATAGTAGAAGATATTGCTTCAAATAAATTAAGTGAAATAGAAACTACTGCATTTATCTCTGCAGTTTACATGAAAGGTTTTGATTTAGATGAAACTGTTTACATGACAAAAGCATTAATTGGAAACGGAAAAACTTTAAAAATTCAAAATGCAACCGTAGTAGATAAGCATTCAATTGGAGGAACTAATGGAAGAGCAACCATGATTATTGTTCCAATAATTGCGGCTGCAGGATTTGCAATACCAAAAACATCATCCCGTTCAATAACTTCTTCAGCAGGAACCGCAGACGCAATGGAAGTTCTTGCAAATGTTTGTCTTTCACTTAAAAAAATTAAATCAGTAGTAGAAAAAACAGGCGGATGTATTACTTGGGGCGGCGCAGTAGAATTAGCTCCCGCAGATGACAAAATAATAAAAATCGAACACCCTCTTTCTCTTGACCCCGAAGGCCAAGTAATTGCAAGCGTAATGGCAAAAAAAGCAAGTGTAGGTGCAAAATATGTAGTAATTGATTTACCAGTTGGACCATTTGTAAAAATCAAATCAAGAGACAAAGCAGAAGAAATGGCACTAAAATTTATTGAAGTTGGAAAAAAACTTGGAATGAAAGTAGAAGTTCTAATAACTAATGGTTCAGAACCAAGTGGAAAAGCATTTGGTCCAGCTCTTGAAGCAAAGTATGCTTTAGAAATACTTGAAGGAAAATTCTTTGATAATCTTGCTCAAAAATCAATAGAACTAGCAGGAGCCTTACTTGAATTAACCGGAAGTGTTCCAAAAGAACAAGGATTTGATAAAGCATTAGAAATACTTGAATCAGGAAAAGCATTAAAGAAATTTAAAGAAATAATAAAAGCACAAGATGGAACAATTTTTTCTTCAGATCAAATAATTCTTGCAAAATCTAAAAAAGAAATTAAATCAACCTACTCAGGAGAAATAAATTCGATTAATGTAGGATTATTAAATAAAATCGCAAGACTTGCAGGAGCTCCCGCAAACAAAAAAGCAGGAGTAATGTTAAAAATAGAACATGGAAGTAAAATTAGCAAAGGACAAATCCTTTTTGAAATTTATTCAGATAATAAAAGAAAACTTGATGTTGCATACAAATTTGCAAAAAATAATAAAGTAATAACAATGAAAAGAATTATTCTTGAGAAATTTTCTTAAAAAAATCAACAAACTCTTTAGTAGTTAAAAGATTAGTTTTAACATTAGTTAATCCTTCTTTTTCAATTAACTCAGAATAATCTTTTTTTGGAAAAACTCCTTTCATTGATTTTAAACAATTTTTTAAACCATTAGAAAAATCTTTATTTTTATAACGAAAAACATTTTTTACAAACAAAATAAATTTTTCAACATCTTTAATTCCGCAAAGTTTTTTTCGCCTAGTTAATTTTATTAACGCAGAATATGTTTCTGGTTTAGGATAAAAAGAAGCAGGAGAAATACTTGAAATAATTACTTTAGTTTCGAATAAAAAATCAGTTAAAACAGAAATGTAAGAATATTCACAAAAACCAGGTTCTGCCACAAGCTTTTCAACAAACTCTTTTTGAAAAACCAAAAGAGCAGAATCAAAATCTTCTCTAAATAATCTAATCATAATATCTGAAGAAATATTATACGGGGGTAATGCAACAACTTTGTTAAATTTTGGCAAATCCACTTTAACAAAATCCCCTTTAACAAGAGTAAAATTCTTTTTTTTACTAAACCTTTCTTCTAAAACACTTATAAGACTTGAATCAAGTTCAACCCCAACAACTTTAGCTTTTTCAAGCAACTTTTCAGTTAAAGAACCCGCACCAGAACCAATCTCAACAACAACATCGGTTTTTTTTAAATCTGCTTCTTTAATCATTTGTTCAACTAAAGAATCATTAATAATAAAATTTTGCGAAAACTTATGATTAGGCCTAAATCTATAATCTATCATTAATTGTTGTAAATCTGGAAGAGCCATAATCAAAATCATTCAGAAAGCATTTAAAACACTAACTTTTGAGAAAAATGCCCCCCCTTATTTTTGGCGAAAAATTATAATTAATATCTTCTTCTTTGAGAAAAATCTTTTTCTTGAGACGGAGGCCTAACAAAAAGATAATATTTAATGTCTTGACCTTCAAGTTCTTCCATTATTCGTTTTACCATTGAACGAATAGGATCAGGAACAGAATGAACTCGAGTTTTAATATCTTCAAAAGATTTAAATGGTTCTTTTTCTCGCTCTTTAATTAATTGAAGCATGTGTTTTTTACCCATTCCAGGCAATAATTCAATTTGATGTCTTTTCAAAGTAATGCTTCGAGAATCATTAAAAAATGAAACAAACTTTGGTTCATTATTTTTAATTATTGCTTCGATTGCATTTTCAACATCAGAAAGCGAAGTATTGGTTAAATTTTTAAAAGAAATTCTTTTTTTAATAAAATCGATTTTATCTCGCTCGCCCTTACCAACATAAACTTCTTCAAGAACTTTCAATTCAATATTACTTTTTGGAACAACTTCTAAAAGAGTAAAAAACTCGGTTCCGATTAACTGTGCCAAAGGCTCTGTTTTAAAATCAGAACTTCGACCTCGAGCCATATAATCTATAACTAAAGCTTTTTCTTCAACTTTCATAGCAAAACCCCCGTTAAAAAATAGTTTTTTTACTTTTTCACGTATTTGGAAATTATTTCGAGAATTTCTTTAATTTTTGTATCATCGATTGTACAATCACTTTTATACAAAACAAGTTGCATTGTTTCAATGTCTGTAGGTAAAACGTCAACCATCTTAACGATTAAGTCTTGCGTTAAACCATCAATATCTTTTAAAGAAGCAAAAAGTTTCTCTCCTTTAGCAAGAGTAAGTTTTGTAAATTTTTTAGAATAATCAAAAGCTTGTTGTTGTTCATAAGAAAGCTCGCCTTCTTTATTTCTTTCAGCAAGAATTTCCTTTACTTGAAACAAAGGAATATTTTCTTCAGAAACAATTTGTTTTCCAATCATGCAGCCACCTTAACTTCTTCTTTTTCTTCCTTAATTTTGACGCCTTTAGAAATATTTAAATGTGCAGGACCAACAATAAGTTTAACTTTTTTATTTCCTTTTGACACTGCAACAATAAAAGCACTACCTTGTTTACCAACAACAGTACCTGTTTTACCATGAAATCTAGTGTCAATTAAACCTGCGTGAATAGAACTATCAATCTTCAAATCAACTACTGTATCAATTGGAATTTCTTGTAAAAGTTTATTTACAGTAACCTTTGAAGTTCTTTTTCTCATTAACTGTCTTGTATTAGACCTTTTTCCTCTTGCTTTTTTACACGCCATGAATATCACTAGCTAAACTAATCGAATATACTAATCATCAATCATAAGGTTTAAAAAAGAAAGCATCAAACAAAAAAAAGTAATTAAAACAGCATAAACTATTCTAATTACTAAATAAATAACTTTTAATACTTTTTAAGTCAAACAAAACATATATAAAGTCTTTTTGTTGGAAAGTAATTAATAAAACAAAGAAAAGTAGTAACAAAAAAATATATAAAAAATAAAATCATTCTTTTTAGTTATTAATTTTTCACACAATGTAAACAGGAGTATTAAAAAATGTCTTTTGATGACTTAAAAATTTGCAATGAATTAAAAATTGCAATTAACAAAATGAAATACACAACCGCAACAGCGGTTCAATTAAGAACAATTCCTTGGATGATTAACAAGCAAAATGTAATAGTAAAAAGTCATACTGGAAGTGGAAAAACAGCTGCTTTTGGAATACCTATTTCTGAAAACATTTTTACAGGAAAATCAAAAGGAGCATTAATTCTTTGCCCTACTCGTGAACTAGCCGTTCAAGTAATGCATGAATTAAGAAAAATAAACTCAAAAACAAAACTAAATGTTTCTGCAGTTTATGGTGGACATGGAATGAATTCTGAATTAAGAGAAATAAAAAAAGGAATTGATATTTTATGTGCAACCCCAGGAAGATTACAAGATCACTTTAGAAACAGAAACATTAACCCTAAACAATTTGATACAGTAGTATTAGATGAAGCAGACAGAATGCTTGACATGGGATTTATTAGTGATTTAAATGAAATATTAGAACAAGTACAACCAAAAAATACTAACTTGTTTTCGGCTACTCTTGATGGAAAAGTCGCAAAATTAATTCAAAAATACATTCCTCAATACGAAGAAGTAATTCTTGCTGATGAAATAATTGGAAAAACCATTTTAGAAACTCATATTAAAGTTCCACAAAACAAAAAAATTGATGCGTTACTTGAAATATTAGAAGAAGCAAAAGATGATAGAGTATTATTATTTGTTGCAACTAAAAGAAACGCTGATTTTTTAGCAAGAATACTTGTAAAAGAAAATTATAATGCGGGAAGTATTCATGGAAATAAAACTCAAAGAGCAAGAGAAACTGCTTTACACAAATTTAAAACAGGAAAAACACAAATACTCGTAGCAACAGATGTTGCTGCCAGAGGACTACAAATAGATAATGTAGAATATGTAGTTAATTATGATTTAGCACAAGATGCTGATACTCACAAACACAGAATTGGTAGAACTGGAAGAATGGGAAAAACCGGTCAAGCAATAACTTTTGTAGATAAAGATGGAAGCATAACAAAAGCATATAATCCAAGAGGAAGAAGAGGAAACAACAATAACGGTGGTCAAAGAAGTAATAATCGAAGAGGTAATAATTCTTCCCGAAGAAATGCAGATTATTCAGAAAGAAATAGTGATTCCCGAAGAAGAAACACCAGAAGACCTAAGGATTATTCACAAAGAGATGGTGATTCTTCTCGAAGCAATACTCGAAGAAGAGAAGATTCTACTCCCAGAAACAATGATTCTTCAAAGAGAAGTAACGATACATCACCAAGAAGTAATGATTCTCCAAGGAGAAGTAACAATGCTTCACCAAGAAGTAATGATTATCCAAAAAGTAATGCTTCTCGTTCAAAAAGAAAACCATTCTACAAACAAAATAAATTCAAACCAAAATTTGGGAAAAGTAGAAGCGAATAAATTTTATAAAAAAAATTAACGGTACCCTTCCTGTTGTTTCATGGGTTTAGTGGCAAGTTTTTCAACAAGAAACCACCTTAAAGTTTCTTCAGTTAATTCGCCATGTTCGTTTATATCTTTTTTTAATTTTTTTGCCAAAGTCAAGTTAACTCCCAAAACTTTAGCAATATCTCGAGTAGGAACTTCTTCTAAAAAACGTTTATACCCAACTGGAAAAATAAACGGCCTATCAAAACCAGCAATAGAATACCTACCTTCAGGAAAAAGTCTTTTTTTGGCTGCGACAGGATTTTTCAACAAACGATTTATTTCATCAGTAACAGTAGGAGTAAATGGTTTTATGCCTCCTTTTTTTCTTTCTAATGGACCTTTTTTTGGACCCGAACCACCACGCGAACTTCTAACCATAAACAAAAGAACAATTTAAAAATATTAAAATGTATCTAAAAGGAATTATTTTGCAAATCCCCCAAACCGAAAGCATTTTTATATCCCCTTTATAAAGGTTTTTAAATGCTTTATAAATAACGCAATTAGTTTGTGTTGAAGGGGGAGTTAGTAAATGCAGTATACTATTGTTAATATTGTTGCTTCAGGTAACTTAAATTGTAATATTGATTTGTATAATTTAGCTATTAGTGTTCCTAATATTGAGTATGAACCAGAACAATTTCCAGGAGCAATTTTGAAATTAAAAGAACCAAAGGTTTCAATGCTTCTTTTCAAAAATGGAAAAGTTATTTGTTCAGGTGCTTCAAGCGAAAAACAAATCCCACTTGCGATTTATAAAGCATCAAAAATGATACACGACATTCAAAAAGATGTAAAAGTTCAAAAAAATGCAGATTATACTGTAGTTAATCTCGTATCAACTGCAAATTTAAAAATGGATCTTGATTTGTTCAAAACAGCAATGGAATTAGATAATGTTGAATATGAACCAGAACAATTTCCAGGAGCAATCCTAAGAATACACGATCCAAAAGTAACTCTCTTATTGTTCAAAAATGGAAAAGTTATTTGTGCAGGTGCAAAAAATGAAGACCTATTAAAAAAAGGATTAAAAAAAGCATCAAAATTAATCAAAGAAATTAATGTTATTCCAAAACCAAAAAAAGCAGAAACAAAGAAAAAAAAGACAGAAAAGAAAACCCCTGCTAAAAAAACTAAAGCAAAGAAAAAATAAGTAAAACCACTTATACAGGCAAAGGGAACACTCTTTGCCCTAAATAAAAGTAAGGTTTAAAAGCTTTGAGTTAGGCAATTATTATTGATTAGCGGTCATAGCGACAGAGAAACACCTGTTCTCATTCCGAACACAGAAGTTAAGCCTGCCTGCGAAGTAGTTTGCACTGTTCTACGAACGGAGCATCTAGGACGCTGCTAATCACTTATTCTTATTTTTTTATTATCCTAAATTTTTTTAACAAACTAAAAACAGTAGCGTTGAGTCTCAAACAAATAGTCCTATCGAGTCCAAGCGAGGTGGACGCGCACCCCACCGCCGCAACGGTGGCAAAGATGGTACGCGATGCAGCCGGACGCAAACGGCTTATAGTAAAGGAGCTAATAAAATTATTGCAATTAATAATCCAATTATTTCAATTAGAAGAACTATTTTTAGCATTAATTTTGATATTGGCAAATCATTCAATTGTAATTCAAGAATAAGTGGTGCAATTGATAAGTTTACTTGGATAAAAAAGAAAAATAAAAGAAGTATTATCGCAAGAGTGTGAAGAACAAGTCCAATGAAATAAAAAATAATGAAAATTGAAATTAGAAAAATTACTTTAATTAAAGCAAATAATCGAAGATTAATGTTTTCTGTTTTTAATAAAACAAGTAAAAGAGGAATAATTACTAATAATGCAAAAATAAAAAATAATTGATATGCTACTGAAAATTCACCCGTGGAAATACTTGTTGCTTGTACAAGAATAACTGCACAGGCAAGTTTTTCATTATTTTCTTCAAATTGAGAACAATGAGAAATAAAATTTTGATTTATTTTTTCTTTTGGAAAAAAAACAAGTGCTTGTTTTAATTTATTGCCTGTTTCACATAACGCAAAAAATTCAAGTTTTTTATCTTCTTCACCAGTATAACGAATTTTTGTTCCACCTGATTCAATGAACCAATTTGAATTAGAAGAAAATTTACCTAAACTAATACAAATTTGATTAGCTGAAACCCCCTGCGCAATAGAAGTAATTATTTCTGAATTAACTAAGTCATCAGAAGAAACTATTTGAGAATGTTCTGTTTGAGAAGAAAATTTATAAAAAAAATCTTTTGTTTGAGAACTAATTTCTTGAGAAATAGAATTATCTGAAAACACAAAAGAACAAGCTAAAATAAGCAAAAATAAAGTGAGAAACCTTTTCATAATTAGTTATATCTGCTTTTGAGTATATAAAATTTCCGAAAAAGAGATTAAAAAATAATAAAGTAAAAACTAAAATAAAAACTAAAATAATGCAAAAGAAAACATACAAAAGACACTAATAGAAATAAGTAATTGAATTAAAAGAAGAGTTTTAACTATCCCTTTTTCAGTAAAATTTCTCCTTCTTAAAAAAACATGAATAAGCGAACCGAGTTCTTTAGGGGCTTTCAAAAAACCATTTTCTTGAGGAATACCAAAGCATTCAGATTGAAAGTTTTTTCTTGCTTTGAAAACTAATTCTATCCAATAAAGAGTAATTAATAATAAACCTATTTTTTCCATGTTTCCAATAATTGACATTGTAGCAATTCCTGCGCCAATCATTAAAGTAAGAGAATCTCCACCAAATATTTTTGCAGGAAACCAATTAAAAAAAAGAAACGCGATAAGTGCTGAAATAATTGCTACTCCTATTACAACTGCTTCAGTGTAACCAGTCATGAATGCAATTAGGGAAAGAGTAGAAATAATTATTATTCCAAGTCCGGCTTCAAGCCCATTATATCCTGCAAGCATATTGAAAGCATTACTTGCACCAGTAATTGCAAGCGGAACAAGAATTAATGAATACCAAATCCCAATATTAACCGAACCAATGAATGGTAAAATAAGTGAATGTGTTCCTGCTTGAACAGCCATTAAAGGCAAAGCTGCAAAAAGAGGAAACAGTGCATGTTGATATTGTCTTATTCCTTTTTTCCAACCAATTAAATCATCAATTACACCAATAAACCCAACTAAAAAAATTGTTAAAAAAGAAGCAAAAAGTAAAGTAAAATCTAAGCTTAAAAAATTAAAATAAGTTGAAATAAAAATCGCGATTAAAACCCCAAAAGAAAACCCAAGCATTATTGCGATTCCTCCAAGTTCAGCAACTTTTTTTTCTCCAAGTTTATTCATGTCTTTTCCAACAAGTCCTCGGGCAGACATTTTTCTAATAAGAACAGGAACGACTTTAAAAGTTAAAAAAAAAGAAGCAAGAAATATTATTAAAAAAGAAAGAACAACATTGAGTTCGATGACCATTAAAACTCCTTACCCTAAAATTGGTTTAAAAATTCTAACTTCTTTGTTAGAATAAAATTCTTCAAAAGAATCAAGTTCATCAATTCCAAAGAAAAGCTTTACAATTGTAGTATCATTCATTTCTTTGTTAAATATAAAAAGTTTTGTTGCATCCTGATTTCGGTAAATAAAAACTCTTATTTTTTGTTCAATTATTTGATTAGGCACTTCAATACGTTCAAATGGTAACGCTAAATATTCTTCTTCGGATAAATTATTTCCTCCACATTGAATATTTACTTTTCCGCTAAGTGCATCAGTATTTCTATAACAAGGCATTGAAATAGACGTGAATTTATTTATTCTTGGATCAGTACGATCAGAAATATTAAATGCATAAATTCCAAGAGAAGGTGCTTTACCAAGCAAATCTTCACTTAAAAGAATAAAATCGGGATTATACTCTTTAAGTATTTCATCTGCTTCGTTTAAGTCCTGAGAAAGCATAAACCTTGCAACATCAGAATTTGATTTGAAAATATAATTTCGATTATCTGAACTGACTTTTCGTTCAGCAATAAAAGTTGTCCAGTGTCCTTCATCCCACCAATTAAAAAACGTAGAATCTTCAGGAGTATTTTCTTCCATCCAATAAAGAGTTTCTTTCCAACCAGTATTTTGTTCTATTCCAGGAACATTTTGAGAAACAAAAAAAGAACCCGCAGCAACTCCAATTAAACACATAAATCCAAGTGCAAAAGCAACCAATTTTTTTTCAAATCCTGGTCTATTACCAAGCCAAGAAAATAATTCTGCAAAAACAACTCCTGCAGCAACAGCAATAGGTAACCCAAAAGTAAATGTGAATTTTAATTTTACATAAGCCATTACCATTGTGATTAAAACCCAATAAAACATTAAGAGAGTTACAAAATCAGTCTTTTTTCTTAATAAACGAACAGGTACAAAAAATAAGAGCATTATAATTGGAAAAACTATTAATGCATTATACTTATTTCCCCAAAAATTAACTCCTTTTTGTTCTTCTCCAACACTAGCTGAATAAACATTAGCTTCTGTTTCTGTGTGTTCGATTCTATCGATATTTTCTCCACTAATTGGCAAGTATTGAGTAACATAATTTGTTGTGGTGCCAATCCAATTAGGCCCAGTAAAAAGAGTAGTTAAAACTGCGAATAATAAGAAAGTAATTGCAAAATTTTTCACTAAATTAATCATTTTTTCTTTTTCAAGTTTTCTAAACCAACCAAGAACAAGAGTACTACCAAACCAAGCAACTAAAACAAGAGGAATTAACAAGAATAAACCCCAAGTTATTGCCATTAAAGTAAAAAATATCCCTGCAAGAACAGCATTAATAATTGAGTTTTTATTAAATTCTGCATTTTTAATTGATTTAATAAAGAAATATAATCCTATTACAAACCACAAAAATCCAAGTGAATCTTCTTCAAAAAAACCAGCCATTGTTCGATAAACAAAAGCAGGAACAACAGCTGCAAAAAATGCCATTATTACCCCAGTTTTTTTATTATAAGCTTCTTTTCCAAGAAAATACATTGCAACACTAGTTAGTGCTCCAAATATTGCAGGGAAGAACTTTACTGCTACAATCCATGCTTCTTTAGTAACCGGTTGGAAAAAAGTAAATATTCTAAAAATTATTGCGGTAAAATACCAAAAAAAGGTTCCTATTTCAGGCAATAGTGCCCCTTTTTCAAGTTGAAAATAAGCAAGAGGATCAATTGGAGGCACAGTAAATGTTTTAGCAACGTCAAATGCTATTCTTGCATGAAAATAAGAATCGTAACCAAATAATAAATCATAAATCATTAAGTGAGCTCTTATACCAAAAGCTAGTAAAAAAATTAGAAAAATAAAAAATAATTCGGTTTTATGTGCAAGAATTTTTTTTTGCAAAGAACTTAAATCTAGCATTATAGAAAGAGAAGTCATAAGGTTTTTA
>Ga0075122_10003126_pt1 | contig 10531 bp, 7 predicted proteins | sample AntAceMetag02UKB_FD_69790 | JGI IMG/M metagenome (GOLD analysis project Ga0075122, IMG submission 69790) | Saline lake microbial communities from Ace Lake, Antarctica - Antarctic Ace Lake Metagenome 02UKB | ecosystem: Environmental > Aquatic > Non-marine Saline and Alkaline > Saline | place...
AGAATGGAGAAAGTCTAATGGGCGTTTTGGAAATCAATGAAATTGAAGAGCATGTGGATAGAACAGATTGGAATAATTATGGAGCGAGGGAGCCTTGTGTAGAAGATATTACTATGGGATTTGGATGTGTTTATGAGGCGAATGGCGATTTTGTAGAATGTAAAAATAGTTTAGTTACTGCTCCAATAACTCATATAAAAGGTGGAACTTGTGATGCCCCTAATGGTAAACATATGTCCGATGACACTTATAATAATATTATTATAATATCTAATTTAATTGAAGAAACTGATTTTGATGATGTTGTTAGTTATAATAACTTAGTCAATACTTTAGCAAGCATGGGTTATAATGATGCTCAATGCGATAGGGTCAATCAAGGTTGCAATATTAGGGGAATATTTGAAGAAATATATGGTACAGACTGGACTATGAGCGACGTTAATACCGAAAAAGGAAATTTAAAATGTAACAAAGTTACCTACGACATCATGCCTTATAATGAATTTATTGTCCAAGATATGGATAAGCTAAATTCAATAATAGAAATTGGGGATTTTACAGCTAACGAATCTCTAGACGAAAATAAAAAAGTTGTTTATGGAATTATGGAAGGATGTTCTGGGGAGAAGGAAGTAAGTGATGCTGAGTTTGGAGAATATTTATCTGGACTAACATTGGAATCAGTTAGGGCAGAATATCCAATTTATGCTAAATCATTAGGAGGGTCTGAATTATTAGTAGAATCCGAATCATTGATGGAGACTTCTTCAAATGCAGCTAAAAGTCTAAATGCTCAGTGTCAGAATATCCAAAATAAATTAGCATGTTGTACAGACAATATAAAGAAAAATGAAAAAACAAATTGGAGAGGTAGGAGAATAAGTCAATGGGGCAACCGTGGCATCGGAGGTAAAAAGGGGAAGGAGTTAATAAATTGTGTACCGTCCCCTATGAATTCACACATATTCTATTGGAAAGATAGGGATGAATTTAATAGTCTTGCCATGATGTGGGAGCTTTTATGTGTTTCAGGAGATGGAAGCGCTCCTTTGTGTCATACTGGTCTTACACCCATCGAAGAAATAGCTTGGCAGTGTGCGGGGACTGGAGGTAGAGGCATGGATTGGTGTCAAATATACCAATATGATGGCTGTTATACAGACCAGTCAGTAGCAAAAGCTCGGGCTGAAAAAGAAATGGAAATAATGAATGCTCAAGCACGATGTTATGGTGAAAGAGAGAATGGTAAGAAAGTCACATTAGGATTAGTTACTTGGACAAAGGTGGGAGAGGCAAAGATTTCACCAATGACATCAACCACTGGAGATGGTTATTGGTATTACCAGGAAGTTGCGGGTAGAGGATATCCACTCTGTAGTGGAAGGAGTGTACCGTTTATGATAGGAAGGGAAGTTTTTAACTTTGCTGGAGAAGGTATTATGATATTTATAAAAGCAGGTAAATATTTTGGAGGTTCAAGAATGTGTGCTATGCCTAAGTGGTGCAGTAGGATAGATGGAGCTGAATGTTTATCGACAGGCTCTAGCCATTCTGGCAAAATTCCTACTCCTGGTGGAATGTGTGGTCCTGGAAAAGGATGTTTTATTAATACACCTTGTCCTGGTGGAAATAAATGCAAAAGTTCTGATTATTTTTTTTAACTTCTTTTACTAAACTTTCTTAACAGCTTTCCCCTTCCCCTTCGCATCAGCGTTGGAGGATGTCCGCAGACGCCCAACTTTCTCAATAACTTCCCCAACTCCCAAGTCCCGCCCAACTTCAATCTTTCTTCTCTTCCTCTTCTTTTTCCCCTTCGCATCAGCGTAGGAGGATGTCCGCTGACGCTCTTCGATAAATTCCCCATTCACAAAGCCCTTACCCTTACGAGTACCAACTTTTTCTATTATCTCCCCATCTAACAGAGCATACGCCTCATCTTTTCTCTTAGCATCCTTACCATTAGGACCAACTGGACCAGTCCATTCATTTTTGTTGGCGGAAAAATTCTTTTTAACAACATAATTCACGGGATTTTTGACATAGTTACAAGTGTTGTCAGGATTACAAATTCCAAGACCAGTGTAGAAACCTTTACAGTTAGGAGGCATTAATGGCTTCCTTTTATACGCCCAGTCAAGTTGGGATTTGATATAACCCTTTTTTAGAGGAACATCATTTTTATCGTTCCAAGAATAGAGCCTATCTTCAAGTTCCTTCTTATTCATTCCAATAGATCTAAATAAATGTAGTAGCGCAAAGAGTCCACGTTTTTTCCCGTCTCCAAGTCCTTCTAATATTTTTTTTATACACGGAGGGAATTGCTCGTCTTTAATATCCTTAAGTTCAAGCTCTTTATAGTCAGAAAATTTTCCACTAGATTTTTTTACAAAATCTTTTGGCCTATGTTCAGATTCCCAGTCCAATGCAGAAATAAGAAGCTCAGTTGCTTCATTCTCTTTCGCATCTGGCAAAAAATTCTTTATCACCATATTCTCCGGCCTAGCATCCTTCATCTCGAAGCTCATGACTTTATCCTTATCAATAACTATACTGGCAAGCGCAGTCTTCTCATGCAAAGAATACGGCATTCTGAACAAATGCCTAGAAGAAACCAGAATCAAATCTAGTCCCATAAGTTCAAAAATATCATTTGAGATAACTTCGTCAAAATTATTCGGGTTATCAATCGAGTTCTTGTCGCATTTCTCGCACTCATAAAGCGAAATAGCGTTCTTTCTAAAGTATAAACTTTTGCAGGTAGGGCATTTAAGTTCCAAAGAATTTCCAAACTCAAGTTTCCGTTCTTCCCCAACATGGCAATTATTGCAAAAAAAATCGACCTTCTCAAAGTTTTTAGAAATTTCACTACACTTTTTACATTTCACACCCTTTTTTATTTTAACGTCTCTAAATTGTTCTTCAAAATCATCGGGCAAAATATTATTCATTTCTTTCTCAGCCTCAAATCGAATAAAGTTAACAATTCTACGGGGAAGTTCCGGGAATAAATCCCTAGTGTTTTTTCCCGCGAGTTCTTTAGGAAACGCCTTCCATGGAAGTATTATATGAAATCCTTTAGACCCACTAAATTTAACACCGACATTCTCAACTCCATGTTTCTCCAAAACGCTAACAATAGAACGAGCGGCAAGTTTGGAAAAATCGAACCACTTGCAATCAATATCAATTAAAACATCCCATCCAATTCTAAGTTCATTTGCAGTTCTCTCATTCATCCCAGTCTCAATCCTTAAAGGGTCTCCCCATAATTCTTCTGAGCAATGATATGACGTAGCGCCATTCTTAGCCAAAGCAAAAACATCATTTGGGTATTGGAATATATCAGGCCTTTTCCCAAACCCTTCAAAATATCTAGGGGAAATCTCTCTATTCTTAGCAAATTCATAAAGCACATTCTGAACATCTTTTCTAGAATAGTAAAGTTTTGCAACTTCCCGAACCCTCTGTTCTTTTTCAGACATATCTCTTTTTTCTTCCATATGTAAAACATAGTTAAAAGATTTATATATTTAGAGGGTACTCTAAAATACAAGAATCTTAACTTATCATAGAAATACTTATAAGAGAAACTACTTTGGTTTTTACATGAGAGTAAAACTAGAGAACCCACCACTTTTATCGAAAGCAATTGAATTAATTTCAGATCTAGTGTTAGAGGTAAGAGTAAAAGTAAATGAATTCGGGTTCTCAATTTCTGCAATAGACCCAGCAAAAGTGGCAATGGTAGGGTACAGGTTGCCAAAATCAGCTTTTTCAGAGTTTGAGTCAGAAGATGAAGTTCTGGGAGTAAATTTAGATGACTTTAAAAAAATACTAAAAAGATGTGGTACAAAATCCTCATTAGTCTTAGAAAAAGAAGAAAATTTATTAAAAATAACAATTGACGACAAAATACAAAGATACTTTACTCTGGCATTAATTGAAATAGACGTTGAAGATAAAGATATGCCAAGTCTAGGATTTTCAAACAAAGTGGAGGTAGATTCAATCGATTTAATTGCGGCAGTTGAAGATTGCAATGTGGTATCAGAATCTTGTACATTTGAAACAAAAGACGGAAAGTTTATAATCGAGGCAAAAGGATTAAACTCAGCAAGAACGGAATTCCCAAGTGAAAGTATAGAAATGACCGGAGAAAATTGTACAGCAAAATATAGTTTAGAGTATTTGCAAAAATTCATAAAAGGTTCAAAGTTAACAAGTAAAACTACATTAGAGTTTGCAAAAGACCATCCGCTAAAGTTCGGGGTAAAGGCAGAGCATATGGAAATAGATTTTATTCTAGCTCCAAGGGTAGATCAAGACGATTAATTTGTATAATGTTTTTTAAAAACGCAATGTTTAAATATCAATTTGACATGATACATTCATACGACTATTGATATTAGTATAAATATTAATAATCATATGAGGAATAATATGAATATTCATACAGAAAAGGAGATATTGAAATTTTTAAAAAAAGAGGCAGTAATTACTTCTTCCGAGCTTGCGAACTTATTAGAGATGTCTTGGAATACAGCTGATAAATACCTTTTAGAATTAACACTCGGCGGAAAAGTTAAAAGAATTAAAAAGAAGGGGGTAAATTTATGGCTACTAGAAAAAGAAATATAAAAACTGAATTTGAATTTTCAAAATGGTTTGAAAAAAATTTTAGAAAGTTAGGATATTCGGAGATAATAAGAAAGGATATTGGAATTTTTCCAGATTTCATAATGAAAAGGGGGCAAAAAAAAGTCAGGGTAGAGTTAGAAACATTATCTTCCAATTTTGTATTACATAAACACGATAAAAGAAAAGTAGATGAAGTAGTTTGTATAAAAAAAGATATAAATATTGGAATATCTACAAGAGAAGTTAGAGAGTTGAATTTCATAGGAGGAAAAGTTAGAATTTCTGCCACGATAGATAAGAAAACAATGAACTTAGTAGAAGTTATTATGCAGAGAGGTAGCTATAGAAACAAAGCACATTTAGTCGAAGATGCTATTGTGAATTTAAGCAAAAAAGTGGAGGAAGAGGGTGAAAAATAAACATGGGCAAGCTACGATATTTGTGATAGTAGCTATTACGGTAGTAGTACTAATTATATTATTTTTTCTACTCAAGGTCTATATTATTCCAACTGCAACAATTTCTCCCGCCTCGGAAGATCCAAACCAATATCTAGCCGAGTGTGTTTCTGGACATATGGACGAGGCTTCAAAATTAATAATTAACAATAATGGATATACGTCGAAAGAAAAATATAAAGAATCAATGGAGTTCGAGTACTTAGAAATTCCATATCTATGTCATACCCCACATAGCTATACAAGATGTATAGCCCAGGAGCCAGTTATAATAAGCCATCTAAACGAAGAAATTTATGGATATATAGAAAGTAAAATAAGAGAGTGCTTTGATTCTTTAAAGGACGGCATGAGAAGTGAAGGTTTTGAGTTGTTATCTGAGGGAGAAATGAGTTTTCAAGTAGAGTTAATGCCAGATAAAATTAGAGTAGAAATAGAAAAGGATTTGAAGTTTTCTAAAGCTGAAGAGCAGAAAGATTTCCGTAAGTTCGTGGTGACTTCAGCTAGTCCACTCCATAAGATGGCATTAGTTGTTCAAAGAATCGTAAAAGAAGAGTCGTTATGGGCTAATTCAGGATACCTCAAAATAATGAAGGCAAATAAGTGGGTCGATATAAACAAGTTTACAACCGGAAGTGATAATGAAATTTATACAGTAGTAGACATGAAAACAGAATCTTCGTGGAGATTTGCTGCAAGGGGGGCAGTTCTTCCAACTCCAAAATAAAATGTCAAATAAAAAAATAATGAGGAGTTTAGGTATTTTAGTAATAACATTTTCGATAATGATGCTTGTTTTATTACAAGTATCAGCAGATGAATTAGATGATATTACGGGCTGCTGTATAGACACGGATGAGGGATTATGTACACCCTTTTCAGAAAAAATTTCATGCGAAGAGGATATAAATGGAGAATGGTATGCGGATGAATTTTGTAATATAGATGGAGAAGTTTGTAAGGAGGGCTGTTGCGAATTAGGAATAATAAATATGTGGGTGACAAGAAGGACCTGTGAAAAACAATCTGAGTTATTTGGCATAGCTTCAACTTTTAAAGAAGATGTTCCAAGTGAGGAAGATTGTTTAGTATTGTCGGAGGATAAAGACATAGGAGCCTGTATTTATGAAATAAGTGGAGAGAACATTTGCACATTTACTTCAAGATTAGAATGTGATGCAATAGATGGGAGATTCAATGTTAATAAGCTATGCTCGAACGAAGAGTTAAATTCTAGCTGTATAAGGCAAGATCACATTGAATGTTTGGAAGGCAAAGATGAAATTTATTGGTATGATTCGTGTGGGAATCCGGAAAATATTTATTCTTCAGATAGGGATACTTCGTGGAACAATGGCATGGTGTTATCGAAAGAACAAAGTTGTAACCCAGAGTCAGATAATTCAAATTCAAATTCATGTGGAAATTGTGATTATGAAAAGGGAAGTTTTTGTGCAGAAATGTCTACGGGGTATACAAGTATGAAAGACGGGGATTTTACATGTAGAAATTTAAATTGTAATGACGCACCAGATAGAGTAGGTCCAAGAGGTAGAGTTTTAACTAAAAAAGATAGAATAGCCGGAGAATCCTGGTGTGTTTATGATGGGCCGATAGGAGCCTTTGGACTTGGAGAAATAGGACTCTTTAGCCAAGACTTAGTGGGAAGTAGGCATTATAGATATGTTTGTTCAAATGGAGAAGTAGAGGTAGATCCTTGTCAAGATTATAGAAAAGAAATTTGTGTAGAAAAAACTAAAGACGGTAAATCCGAGGCAATGTGTAGAGTAAACATGTGGGAACAGTGTATAGATACGAATTCGGAGAATGGGTGTGAGGGTGTATGTTTAGCAACTTGTGTAGCAAAACCAGACTGTAGGATCCAGGCAGTACTTGTGGGTGAAAATTTTAAATTTACTCTATGTGTTCCAAAATATCCCCCAGGATTTGATTCGGATATTCTATCAGGAATAGTAGGAATGGGCATGTCAGAAATTTCTATGAAAGTAGGAAAGGAGCAGGACGCATTGGGGCAGGTAGATAGTTTAGTTAGCGATTTCATAAATGAATCCACTGATTCTGAAATAGCCGCTAAAGATGTTTGCAGTATTGCATCCATGACCTGCACTAGTACTTGGGTGGAGCAATGTTCGGGGGCATGGAGATGTAAGGATAATTGTGATTGTCATTCAGAATCTTTCGTAATGCAGATGAATAATCTCTGTATAAGCCTTGGAGATTGTGGGGTATATTCAAATTTAATGGGTGGGATAACTCCAACAGGAGCATATGTAAGAAAAGATGGGTATCTTGGAAGAGTGCCATTACAGCCAGCCATATTAGGAATAGCTTATCTGGGAATGCAATTGGTACCATCAATAACTCCAGCAGATGGTGGAATTTTTGACGATCTTTCAGATATTTTGAAATTAGGTAGTGATATAGCTGGAATCGCGGAGCCATTTATAGGAGGCATGGGGGGCGGATATAATATTATAGAAAACAATCACAATGAATGGACAAGAACAGAAGGCAACCAAGATTTAGCGTACATATTTGCCCCACTAGGATGGATATCTGAGTTTTGCGATTCTGTAAGAACAGTCGATGTTGTTTATAATTGCGGTGTTGCAACAGTAGCCGTTCCGGGAAATCTTTGCAGCAGCTGTGACGGAGGAGAATTAAAACCTTGCTCAAGATATAAATGCGAAAGCTTAAACCCATTTTGCAGGCTAATAAACGAAGACACGGGAGAGGATAAGTGTGTAATGGAGAGAGAACTAGATAACCTGCCAATAATTTCTCCAGATGAAAGCGCATTGAATAAATCAATATTTTCTTATACAGATATAGAAGACGAAGGATTTAGTATAAGAGACGCAAATGGAGAATGCATAGAGTCCTTTTTGCCGATAAATTTCGGGATAAAAACAAGTGCATATTCTCAGTGTAGATTTGAAAGTACTTCGGAATCGTTTTACAATATGACGGGGATACTTGGAGACGAAGAAGTATTCCTAAGAAATCATAGTTTAGTGTTGTCACTACCAAGCGTGGAGAGTGTAATATTCGCAGCTATAGGAGAAGGAGCAGACGAAAGAACATATCAAGAGGCATATGATGAATTGTATAACCAGGCAGAGCCACTAACTGCAGATATGGATTTATATATAAAATGTATAAATCCAGCCGGAGAAGAAACTCCTTCGGATTATAAAATAAACTTTTGTATGAAACCAGGTCCAGACACAGACGCTCCAAAAATAAAAAGTATAGTGCCCTTGAAAGATTCCATCTTGAGGTTTGATGCAACAAGACAAGACATAAGAGTTTACGTAGATGAGCCGGCAGACTGCAAATGGGGAACAACACATCCAAATTTGGGAACACAGCTAGAAAATTACAACTTGCTTCCCAATGGAATGGCATGCAGTGCAACAGGCAGGGATGTGTCCATAGGATATTATCCTTGCAATACAACACTTGTAATAGAAAATGAAACAAGCGAATTTGTCATTATTTGCAGAGATCAGCCATGGTTAGGAGAAAATGAATCAAGAAACTTAGGGGAGACGTATAACTATAGTTTGAAAACCTCAAACTCAAAACTAGAAATAGATTCCATAACACCAAATGGAGAATTAATATACGGTTCAAGTCCAGCAACAATTAATTTAGAGGTAAAAACAAGTGGAGGAGCAAATAGTGGAGAAGCATTTTGTAAATATTCAATAGACATAGGGGGGATACAAAATAAGATATATGTAAGATTTGCCTCTACTGGAGATTCATCGATACATCAGAGTCCAGGCCTACAGTTTTTAACAGGCAGCAATAAAATAAAAGTTAAGTGTGAAGACAGGTCTGGGAATACAGCAGAAAAGGAAGTTAATATGAATCTAAAATTAGACACGAGAGCACCTCTACTTACAAGGGCCTTTCGAGAGGGTTCAGGTCTAAATATCTTAACAGACGAAGAGGCGGAATGTTATTATGATACGAGAACTTGTAACTTTGATATAGAGTCAGGAGTATCAATGACGACAGCTTTATCCAGCGGTCATTCAGTCGAATGGAACTCAGACATAACATATCATATTAAATGTCAAGACGTTTGGGGTAATCATGATTCGGGCTGTTCGATAATAGTACGTCCAAGCGACATTTAGCTAAAAAATAAGAACAATAAATAAAAATAAAATGCAAAAAAATATAAATAAAAAAGCGCAGGTGACAATGTTTGTGATAACAGCTTTGGTAATCGTAGTATTGATTATAATATTTTTTTTAATAAGAGCGAATATAACGAATAAGTCCGATATTAGAAAGGCACCAGAATCCCCTAATCAGTATTTGTCCGAATGTGTATCAGTACACATAGACAAGGCATCTGAACTAATAATAAGAAATGGCGGATATATATCAAATGAAAGTTACAAAAGATACACAGAATATGAATATGAAAGAATACCATACCTGTGTTTTACACCAGATTTTTATTCAAGGTGTATAACTGCAGAACCAGTTATAATGGATCACTTAAAAGAGGACTTTCACAGCTATCTTTCTCCAAAAATAAAAACTTGCCTTGAGGAATTAGAGAGAGATTTAAAAAGTGATGGCTTTACAATATCAGGCACATCGGAAGAAAGTTTTATTTTAGAGATTTTACCAAATAGAATAGAAGTAGTGATAAATAAAGATATAAAAATTGAGAAATCCGGAGAGATAAAAGAGTTTAGTAAATTTAGATCGTCGTCACAAAGTTCATTATACGATTTTGTAAGAATAGTTCAAAGAATAACAGAAGATGAAGCGAAGTACACAAATTCAGAATACATAAATATAATGGCGGCAGACCCATGGATGGACATAACCAAAGTTGTTACAGGAAACTCAGATAAAATATATACGTTAACAGACACGAATACAGGTATCTCTTGGAGGTTCGCGGTAAGAGGAGGAATTTTGTCGACGCCTAGTTAAATAAAATGGTAATAAAAAAAACAATCAGCATATTAGAAATGGCAGTTTTGGTATTTAGCATAATAGCATTCACGGCAATGTTAGCATCCCTTAACGCACCATTAATTTCAGCAGCAGAGGAAACAATAGCTCCAGGAGTTACATTGGAAGCGGAATCTCAAGCTGGTGAAGAACTAGGATGTTGCGTTGACCAAGACCAAGGGTTTTGTTCACCAACCTCTTTCAAGTCAAGTTGCGAAGCCCAAGAAAATGGGGAATGGCATAAAGACGAGTTCTGTAATTTAGAAGGAAATATTTGCACAAGAGGTTGTTGTATATTAGGTATTGAAAGCTCGTGGGTTACAGAAATGACTTGTAAAAAACAGTCTGAATTATTTGCTATTGAATATGAATTTAAGGATGATATGTTAGACGAGTTAACTTGCATAGATGCTTCAAGAGGAATT
>Ga0075122_10003130_pt1 | contig 10522 bp, 10 predicted proteins | sample AntAceMetag02UKB_FD_69790 | JGI IMG/M metagenome (GOLD analysis project Ga0075122, IMG submission 69790) | Saline lake microbial communities from Ace Lake, Antarctica - Antarctic Ace Lake Metagenome 02UKB | ecosystem: Environmental > Aquatic > Non-marine Saline and Alkaline > Saline | place...
TTATTTAAGGGAAACTTTGGAACTCACGAAGGAATATATTGATAGTGTTTTTGGGGAGGATTTAGCTGAATCTTAATTTTTTCTAAATTTATGATTTTTTTTGTCACTACTTTTAAAATCACAATAAAGAATTTAAAGAAAATTGCTTATTTTAAGATACATGGGGTTTGTTCATTTACATTTACATACAGAGTATTCTTTATTAGATGGGGCGATAAAAAATAAAGATTTATTTGAAAGAATAAAAGAGCTTGGAATGGATTCTGTTGCCATAACAGAGCATGGTAATATGGGGGCTGTTATAAAAAAATATCAGTTGGCCAAGAAGGCGGGAATTAAGTTAATTTTTGGAGCAGAGGTTTATTTATGTAAAGATGTTTCTATAAAAGATAGAAAAGAGGCGAGGCCGCATTTAATTTTACTTGCAAAGGATTTGGAAGGGTATCAAAATTTAATAAAAATTATATCTATTGCGAATGGAGAGGGGTTTTATTATCGAGCGAGGGTTGATAAAAATATTTTAAAAAAATATTCAAAGGGGCTTATTTGCACTACTGCTTGTATAGCAAATGATATTGCTAATGCTGCTTTTTCTGGGAAAGAAGAAAAGGCTAGAAAATTAATAGGCGAATATCTTGATATTTTTGGAAAAGATAACTTTTATTTAGAGGTGCAAAATCATGGCATACCAGAAGAGGCTTTAGTTAGGGATTTTTATTATAGAGTTGCAGACGAATTTGGCGTTAAAATTGTTGCCACTGTTGATGCACATTATCTAAAAAAAGAAGATTCTTATGCTCATGAGGTTATGCTTGCGGTTCAAACCAATGGAAAAATGTCTAATCCGAATAGATTTAAATTTAATGGGAGTGGATTTCATGTTACTAGTGAGGATGAAATGAGAGAGCTTTTTCCTGGTAGGGATGATGTTGTTGAAAATACGGTAGAGGTGTCGAATCGGTGCAATGTAGAATTAGACATAGGGGAGCCTATTTTCCCAAATTATGATGTTCCAAATGGAATGACTCATAAGAAATATTTATATAACTTGTGCAAAAGTGGGTTAGATAAAATTTATGGAGATAAGGATAATTACAAAGAGGCTTTGGATAGGATGGAATTCGAACTGTCTGTAATATCAAAAATGGAATTTGAAACGTATTTTTTAATTGTTCAGGATTTTATTGCTGCGGCAAAGAAACATTGTCAGGTTGGTCCTGGTAGAGGAAGTGGGGCAGGTTCGATTGTGGCTTATGTTTTAGGAATTACTCAGTTGGAGCCGCTTTCCTTAGGGCTTTTGTTTGAAAGATTTTTAAATCCAGATAGAATTTCTTTGCCAGATTTTGATATAGATTTTGGAGATAAGGAAGTCGCTTTAGATTATGTAAGAAAAAAATATGGAGAGGAAAAAGTTGCTTTAATTGGAACTTATGGTACTATGAGTGCCAAGTCTGTGCTGAAAGATGTTATGCGTGTTTTTGAGGTGCCATTTTTAGAGGCAAATGAAATTACGGATTATATTACAGAAAAGACTTTGGAAAAATCTTTAAATGTTAAGACAGAGGGGGGCAATTTTACAAATGAGGCGTTAAAGTTGCAGGATTTTAAAAAAAATCATGAAAATATTTTTGAAGTCGCATTGAGGCTTGAGGGCTGTGTTAGACATAAGGGTGTTCATGCTTGTGGTGTTGTTTGGGGGAAAGAAAATATTAGTGAATATATTCCAACTTATTCTAAGGGTGGTGATATTATAACTCAAGTTGAGGGGTCAGATATAGAAGATTTTGGGCTTGTTAAGTTTGATTTTTTAGGACTTGAGACGTTAAATATTATAAAAAAGGTTTTAGATATGATTGGCAAAGATTCAGAATGGTTAGAAAATATAGATATGGAAGATGATAGTGTTTATGAAATGTTGAGAGGTGGGGAGAGTATTGGTGTTTTCCAGGTTGAAAGTGCCGGAATGCAGAAAACTTTAAGGTTAATCCAGCCGACCTGTTTTGATGACATAATCGCTATAGTTGCCCTTTATCGTCCAGGGCCAATGCAATATTTAGAGGTTTATGCAGATAGAAAGCATGGCAAAGAAGAGGTGAGTTATCCTGATAAAAAGGCTGAAGATGTTTTGAGTCCCACTTATGGAATTATGGTTTATCAGGAACAGGTTATGCAGTTGTCTAGGACTTTGGCAAATTTTAGCATGGGGGAATCTGATACTTTAAGAAAGGCTATAGGAAAAAAGAAATTAGATTTAATGAAAAAGATGGAGGGAAAGTTTAAGGATGGATGTATTAATTTTTCTAAAATGGATAAGGATGATGTGGATAAATTATGGGAAGACATAGTTAAGTTCGCAGCTTATTCTTTTAATAAAAGTCATGCTGCGGCCTATGCGCTTATTTCTTATAGAACTGCATATTTGAAAAAGTATTTTCCCGTAGAATTTTATACTGCTACAATTTCTTCTTCGGTTAGTAATCCAGAAAAGCTTGCATTTTATTTAGAATCTGCACGTCAAGAAGGGATAAAAATTTTACATCCTGATATAAATAATTCAGGGGAGTCTTTTAGCGTGGAAGAAATTGAGGTTAAAGATAAGAAAACTAATGAATTAAAAATAGAGAAAGTTATTCGAGTTGGGTTAAGTGGCATTAAAAATGTTGGAGAAGGTGCCCTTAGAAAAATAATTGAAGCCAGGCCATATGAATCTTATAAAGATTTTATTAATAAGGTGAATACATCAAAGGTGAATAAGCGAGTTCTTCATAATATTATTTGTGTTGGATGTTTTGATTCTTTCGGGATAAATAGTGCAAGTTTATTGTCAGTATATGAGGATATTAAAAAAGATGTTGAAAGTGAATTAACTCAGTTGACTTTGTTTGGAGAAGTTGCCAAAGAGATAAAGTTTCCCGATTTAAAACAATTACCGCTTAAAGATAGGCTCGATTTTGAGAAGGAACTTCTTGGCGTTTGTGTTTCTGGACATCCATTAGATGTATATCGTGAGGCAGATGCAGGATGTTTTACTTCTTTTAATAAATTAAAAGATGATACTGAAGCGCAAATTTTTGGAATAGTAAAAAGATATACAAGGATTTTAACCAAAAAAGGGGACCCCATGGCTTTTATGGATTTATCAGATAAGACCAAGGATATTAAAATTACAATTTTTCCAAAAACTTATGAAAGTTGCTTTAGGTCAAAAGAGCCAAAAGAGGGAGATGGATTAAGGCTTGTTGGAAAATATAAAGAGGATGAAACTTGGGGAGATGCGTTTATAGCAGATGACATCATGTTCGCCGAAGCTGTTTAATTTTAGAAAGTGTTATAAGATGTGTAAGTGTTATGTTTTAGAATGGAAGATAGAATAAAATATTTAATAATTGTTGCTTATTCATTAGTTGTAGCTATTTTTCCTTCTTATATTTTATATCTTTTTTTAGCAAAAGAAACTGCAAGTCTGTCCCTTGTGAGTATTTTATTTATCTCGTTTCTGGGTGTTTTGGATATTATTTTAATTGCTCTTTTGTTTTCTGCCAGGTTTAGAGAAGTCCTTTTATTAGAATGAATTTGTTAGGTAAAAGATTATAATTGGTAAGAGTAGGCATCCCATCATATTTGTTCTTCTGCTCCCCAAGTTTATACAAAAAATTCCTGTAGCGGTTGATACGGCAAATACAAGAAGTCCTACAATACCAGTAAATAAAAGTATTATCCCGGTTAGAAATATTAATATTCCTATCGAAGTTTTTTTGTAATTTACTCTTTGTATGTTTTTGGAAAATATTTCCGCTAAAAATATGGTTAAAAAATAAGCAATTATGCCAGAGATGAATGTAGTTAGAAGTATTAATATTAACATAGATGATGGAATATTAGGCATTAATTCTTTTATTGCTAAGCTTGCTCCGGTTCTTGTTTTTGAAATGGCATAAAGGGCGATAAAAGAAAAGCCCATAACGAGTGTGTTTGTTGCTCCAAGCAAAATTAAAAATTCTTCTTTTGATGTATTATTTTTTTTTGAAGACATAAGAGAACTTCCAATTATTGCTGCTTGCCCAGCGCCTAGTCCTGGGAGAAAGCTGCATAGAGGAGAACTAATGGTTGAAATTAAGCTAGTTTTTATAGGATTTATGCGGGGTTTTTTAATTATTTGTGGTATTATTTCTGGACTAGATTTTATAGTGGTTATAATCATAGATGCCCCAAAGAGTCCGGATAGCATGGGGAGGAGGGGTTCTTTTATCATGTTTGTTTCACCTAGTGTTAATACGCAAAATCCTAACAATCCTGTTAGAAAAAATACAGTGGTTGCTTGAATTTTTTTTCTTTCTGTGAGAATTAAAAAAAGAGAAGAAATTATTAGTAGATATGGAACTAGGTTTTGTATTGGGTCTGCGAGTTTTTTTATTATCAGTATTGATGGGTATGAGATGAAAATTAATATAAAAATTGCCGTTATACTTCCATACGCGGTTAAAACTATCGCTTGGTATCCTCTTCCGTCTTTAAGTAATTCATGTCCGGGCAGAATTGAAAGAATTGTATCATCGTCTGGTGCACCAATGAATATTGACGGGATAAAATCTATAAAAGTGTGTGTTATCGCCATAGACACAATAAAAATTATAAGATATGTTTGGGGTATTTTCATTAATAGGCCAGTGTAGGCAGATAGAATAATTGAGCTTATAAGATTTATATGAATTCCGGGGGTTAGTCCAGTAATAGTTCCGAACAATATTCCTGCCAAGAGAAATAATATTACTTGAATGAGCATAGTAATTTTAAACAATTGTTTAATTAAAGAATTATGTTTTATGGTAAAGTTTAAGAATATAAAAGTGTTAATTTTTTTATGGTAATGAGTGTTGAAGAAAGGTTGGAATTAATTACTAGAAATACAGAGGAGGTTATTCCCAGCAAAGATAAATTGGGGGAAATTTTGTCTGACAAAAAAGAGATTTCGATTTATTGGGGAACCATGCCTACTGGAAGTATTTCTATTGCTTACTTTTTTCCGATGCTTAAGATTGCTGATTTTTTAAAGGCTGGTTGTAAGGTAAAAATTTTAATCGCTGATTTGCATGCAGCACTTGATAGTGTGCCGTGGGAAGAATTGGATAGAAGATTTGATTATTACAAAGAGGCTGTTTTAACGATTTTGAAGACCATTGGTGTTGACGTTAAAAAGTTAGAATTTGTTAAGGGTAGTGAGATGCAGCTAAAGCCAAAGTATATGTATGATATGTTACAGTTGTCTACTTTAACATCTGTTCGTGATGCAAAAAAGGCTGCATCGGAAGTTGTTAAGCAAATTGATAATCCAAAACTTTCTGGTTTAGTATATCCATTAATGCAAGCATTGGATGAGGAATATTTAAAGGTGGATGTTCAGTTTGGCGGAATGGATCAAAGAAAAATTATGGTTTATGCTAGAGAGGTTTTGCCGAAGATTGGATATAAGGCTAGAGTAGAATTAATTAATCCACTTATTCGTGGGCTTGTGGGAAAAAAAATGAGTTCAAGTATAGAAAATACAAAGATTGATTTAATGGAAGATGAGAAAAGTGTTTTTAAGAAAATTAACAAGGCTGATTGTATTGCAGGAAATCCGGATAATGGTATTTTAGCCCTTTTGAGATATTTTATTTTTGTTATAAAAAATGATGAGAATAAAAAATTTATTATTGAACGTCCGGACAAATATGGAGGAAATTTAGAGTATTCTAATTACGAAGAGGTTGAAACGGATTTCATTGCCGGAAAGTTACATCCGCTTGATTTAAAAAATGGCGTTTCTTCCGAAATCAACAAGTTGCTTGTAAATTTTAGAGGAAGTGCTAAATTGAAAAAGTTGCATGAAAGAGCTTATGGCAAAAAGTAATTTGTGATTTTAAAGTTTAAACTTTTATAAAAATATTTTTAATAGTTTATCCAAATGCTCGACGCATATCGGTAACAGATGCAGAAGTAACTTCATCAAGTTCTCCTAACTTGTTTTCAAGTGGTTCAAGTTCGCATTTTTCATCTAAGTCGAAGCCTACAACTAAAGCTTTAAGTCCGAATGCGATTGGTTCTTCTTCAAATCTAACTTTTTTACCTTCAGCTTCTTCAACAATGGGCTGAACTTTTGTTTTTAAGTTTTCTAGATTAATATCGGTTCCTTCTGGCATCAATTTGATTTTTATAAGCATAGTTCCCATCTTATTCTTGGCTGTCCCCATTTGTGTCTTCATCCATTTCATCTTCGGGTTTGGCTAATTCCATAATTTCACCTTTTTCTGCTATTTCTTTTTCTACATCTTTTTCTGATTTTTCTACATCTTTTTCAGAAAGTTTTACATCTTTTACTCTTTTTAATTTATCTTCATTTTTCATAGGAAGTGGTTTATTTACCGATATCGGTAGTACGTCTGATTCTAGTTCTATTTCTGCAATTTTTATTGCATCAAAGCCTATTTTTTCAAGATCTTCTTGGGATATTTTTATTAAAAGTGGTGCATTCATTGCTATTTGTAGAGCTCTTGCTCCTAAAATTCTTGCAGTTTCGTATCGTGAGAATTCTTTTTGCATTTTATTTTATTTGATTTTGTAGATTTTTAAATACATCTTTGTATGCTTTGTCTGCTAAGTCGAGAGCTTCACCTATTTCTTCTTGTGTCATAGAGTCTTCTTCTCCTTTTTGTACTGATGAAATTATTCCGTCGCTACTGCCAATTGTTACCCTTGAGGTTGCTGCATCTTGTTCTTCTCTTGTTGGATCTACTATAATTTTATTTCCAATTTTATATGCAGTTATTGCTATTGGGGTCACATCGTTCAATGGTAGTGGATTATCAGTTGGGTGTTTGTAGTCAATTATTCCGGTCTCTTTATCAAAACTTGGCAATTTAGCAGTTTTCATTGCAGCTATTGCTCCGATTCCTGCGGCATCCATAAGATTTCCATCATCGTTTAGAGTGTAAATGTCTACAAAGAGTGTCCATACCCTTTTTCCTTCTTCGATACATAATCCTTCCCATTTTATAAATCCACTTTCTCTTAGTCCTCTGTCTAATACTCGTCCGAACTCAATTACTGGGAATTTTGGTGGTCCAGATTCAAATCTTGGAGAGCTCATTGGTGAAAGTTCTGCTGAGACCATAAAATTTCCCTTATTTGGACTGTCAGCATATGGTTCTGCTGTTGCAAGTTTTACACCTACTATTACGTCGGTATTTCCTAATTTTACTCTTGCTGATCCTTCTGCGTTTATACTTACTCCAGTTTCTATAGATAGTTCTCTAAATTCTTCTGGTTTTCTTCCATCGAATCTTTTTCCAGTGTTAAGATATTCTGCTATTTTTTTAGAGTTTATACTTATTTCTTCCATTTTATTTCTTTCCTCCTTCGATTAATTTTCCGACATTCTTAAGTGCTTCTTTTTGAACTTCGTGTATTTCTTTACAGGCTGCTTCTGCCATTTTTATAGCCTCTTTTAATTCTTCTTTATTTATTTTACCATCTAATTGCAAATGTGTAACTTTTCCGGATTGCGTCATTGATACAGGGATATCTGTTGGACCTTCTCCTTCTTCGAAATCTTCTTCGGCTTTATCTAAGTCTATAACTAAAGTTTTGTCTAGTTTTCCTGATGATACCGAAGAAACCATTTCTTTCATTGGTATTCCTGCGTGTGCAATAGCCATAGCTGCAGCGTTAATTCCTGCGCATCTTGTTCCGGCATCAGCTTGAATAATATTTATATGGACATCTATAACCATTCCTGGGAATTTCTCTAGCATTAGTACAGGGGTGATTGCCCATTCTGTTATTTTTGAAATTTCAGTGCTACGTCTTGATGGTCCTGGTCGTATTCTGTCGTTTACAGAAAAACTAATCATATTATATTTACATCTAAGTGTTGCTCGTTTCGGGTTTCTTTGACTTCTCGGGTGATGTTCTCTTGGTCCATAAACAGCTGCGTATGCAATTGTTTTTCCTGATTGAAACATAGCGCTACCGTTGGCATTTGGGATTATTCCTACTTGTGCAGCTATTGGTCGCATTTCTGTTAATTCTCTCCCATCCATTCTTTTAAAATTTTCTGCCATTTTAGTTTTTATTTTCCTCAAACCATTTAGTTATATCTTCTGTTAATCCACCTTGTGCCGAATTTTTTTCTATAAAGAGTACAGCTTTCTTTGCCAATATTTCTTTTTCTATTGAAGATCCTCTTATGTGAACAAATCCATTTTGCCCTACGGTTAGTTCGCATCCGGTGCTATCTTTTATTAAATTTACCATACTTCCTTCTTTTCCAATTATTCTTGGAACTTTGTTTGGATTAACTTTTACTATAAGACCACCTTCTATTTTCCCAAGGCCACGAGATTTTATTGAAAGATCAGTTCCACGTCTATTCATATTCCAAATTTTTGCAATTACCATGTCTCCAATTTTCATGACTTCTTCAAGTCCGTCTTTATTTACGTACATGGGAACTTCTGTTAGAGATAAAAATCCAGTTTCTGGTCCGTTAAAATTAATTAGCCATCCGTTAAACATAATATTTTCTACTTCACCTATAACAATGTTTCCTCTTCGTGGTAAATACGCTCCTGAAAGTGGAATGATTTTTATAAGTTCATTTGAGATTTCTGCAAGACCATATTTTTGAGAAATTATTTTTCCATCTTCTTTTATGGTGTTTTCGCCAGGTAATGCATTGGTGTTTTCGGCAATGATCTCGCCGGGTATTACGATTTGTCTGTTTGTCATTTTGCTTATTTTTATAATAATAAGAGAATAATTCCTTTTTGTTTTCTCTACAAAATAAAGTTGCAAAAAGGGTTTTTAAAGGTTTTGGTGAATATGACCTAGTCCGAGAGCTAAATAAAATGTCCGACAACAAATGAACCATACGAGAAGTGTCCTAGAAGGATGAAAACCTAAAGTTTTAATGGTTCTGTCATAGAAAACAAAGAAATGTATTTTTATTTAAATTATAATCTTTTTAGTCTCCAGGCACTTTTACTGCCCTTTTTGTCCGGCACCATCTCTATCAAATGATTCTTCTTTAATTTATAAAATATCTGTTGTTTTATTGTGTTTTCTGACCCTATTCCAGTTATTTCTCTAGCAGTTTTATTATCTATTTCATTATGAGACTTTAGATATTTTAAAATCTGTTCCTCCGGAGCCGCTAAAGACTGATGAGGTAGAATAACGATAACCCTATTCTCTTTTATTTCAATAGTTGGCTCTTTTAATCTCATTTCTTTCATCTTTTGAAAAGCCGTATTTAATCCTTCTCCAATATCTTTATTTGGTGCATCCGGATATTTATTTAGAAGTCTTACTATTTTATTATTTCTTGCGAATCTTTCATATAAAATATTATCAGTGGTTATATATCCAGGCAATCCACCTGGGCTTATTATTTCAATCCTATTATTAAAAACAAAAGCCAATATATCATCAGACATGTTGTAATCTCTATGAATTACTGCATTTACTAATACTTCCTTTATTGCCTCCGGAGGATATTTTGCCTTTCCAAGACCATCCGGAGTCATTACTGGAACAGACTCTATCATCATTTTTATTATTTTTATACTCCTCTCTATTTGCTCATATAAAGGTCCTTCAATTGTTTCTTGTCTCTCTAAATGTTCCCTATTAGGAACCTCATTGGAAGTGTTATATCTTGAAATTTTTATTGCACATTTCTTAGGTAATGATGCAGACGGATTATCATCATATAATAATATTCCAGCACACACGGGGATTCCATTGTCATCATTTTTTTTAATTAATTTTTGCTTTTTTAAAAAATCCTCCGGAGTTGTTTTTGGAGAATATTCTTGCAAGAAATCTAATAATTCTTTAGCCTCATATAATTCTGGTAAATCATAATCCCCGATTGCTTGATTCTCATAAGAGTGATACCCTTTAGCCAATTTTAGATTAAAAATCTCGTCTCCTTTAATTTCTATACATTGTGCCCCCTTCCTTACCCAAACTTTTTTATCAGAAGTTTCATGAACATTATGACTTTTTTCTATATAAATCTTTAAGATTTTTCCAATTTCCTCTTTATTTTTTATAGAAATAAACTCAAAAGAGTGATTTTCAATTCCAGGAGTTATATTTCTAAATATATTTAAAATTAAATCGTTAGCTTCTTCTTGATTGGAAAATCCTTTCCACCTTTCCGATAGATCATTAGAATTCGAATTCTTTAAATCTTCTATCCCAACAACTAATTCTCCACCATCTGAATTAGCAAAAGCACAACATTTCCTTTGGACCCCCCTTCCGCTAACATCTTTATTTGTAATGTCAAAAAAATGATTTTCTTCCATATTTAACAAAGATATAGCGTCAGATTCTTCAATAGTTATTTCAGATATCATATATTCTTTTAATAAACAGGGTATTTATATTTTTATAAAATATTTTTAACACATAACATTATTAAATTTACTTTTATACTAGCTTATATGAATCCTTTTAAAAAACCAAAATACTACAA
>Ga0075122_10003134_pt1 | contig 10509 bp, 6 predicted proteins | sample AntAceMetag02UKB_FD_69790 | JGI IMG/M metagenome (GOLD analysis project Ga0075122, IMG submission 69790) | Saline lake microbial communities from Ace Lake, Antarctica - Antarctic Ace Lake Metagenome 02UKB | ecosystem: Environmental > Aquatic > Non-marine Saline and Alkaline > Saline | place...
TGGGATTTCTAATAGGGCCTAGGATAAATGTGGCAGGAAGAATAGGAGATCCGCTTAAGGCTGTTAAACTTTTAATTAGTCAAGATCCTAAGCTCTGTACTAATATCGCATATGAACTAAATGATTTGAACTTTAGAAGACAAGAAATGACGAGAGAGGCTTTAGAAAAAAGTGAAAAGGAGATAAAAGAAGGGGAGAGGATAATCATATATTTTGGTGAAGATATTCATGAGGGGATTGTTGGTTTAGTAGCAGGTAAGATTCAAGAAAAATTCCATATTCCTACCCTAGTTATCACAAAATTAGACGAAGAGCTTAGAGGTTCTGCAAGGAGTATATCTGGTTTTAATGTGACTGAAGCTTTAGAAGAATCTTCAGAGTTTTTAGATAGGTTTGGTGGTCATGCACAGGCAGCTGGATTCTCACTTAAGGAAAAGAATTTAAAGAAATTTATAAAAAAGATGCAAGAAATTGCAAAAAGAGAGATTACCGACGAGATGTTAATATCTGAGTTAAAGATAGATATGGTAATTGATACGGAAGATATATCATATGACCTTCTAAATGCTATTAATAAGCTAAAACCATATGGATATGGTAATTCAAAACCAAAATTAATGATGAGTGATTTAGAAGTAATAACGAAGAGGGTACTAGGAAAAGGTAAGAATCATATGAAGCTAGATATCAAAGGGAAAGAAGGGAAGACAATATCTATGATTATGTTTGGTTGTGAGGAAGATATAGATAAGATAAAGATAGGAGATATGATAGAGGTAGTAGGAAGTATATATCTTAATAGTTGGCAAGGGAAAGACAGTCTGGAATTTCAGGTTAAGGAATGGAAATTTATGTGATATAATGATTTCAAGGTAGTGACAGTGTAAACAACTAAATATGAGTGGTCCTTTTAAGGACAACCGGGGTGGTACCACGGTATTAATATCGTCCCCTTTTCTTCAAAATGATATATTAGAGGAAGGGGATTTTATTTTATACATTTATAATTATGAAAAAACTTAGAATATCACAAATCTTTAAAGAAAAAGAAACCTTTAATGGGAAGGATGTAGAACTAAAAGGTTGGGTACATAAGATTAGAAATCAATCTAAATTCTCATTTCTTGTATTAAGAGATATCTCTGGATTAATTCAATGTTTTGTAGATAAACCAGAGATTGTAAAGATAGTTTCTACACTACCATCCGAATCAATTGTTACCATTAAAGGAAAAGCAAAATTAGAAAAACAAGCTCCAGGGGGAATGGAAATATATATGGAAGACATAGAAGTGATTAATAAACCTGTTGAGGAGTTACCATTCCAAGTATATGAGAAAGAAGGAGATGAACAACCAGCATTACCGATAAGGTTGGATAACAGGTGGGTTGATTTAAGGAAACCAAAAAATGCGCTGATCTTCAAAGTATGGACATGTATGGAGAAATATATGAGAGAGTATTGGTACAAGGAAGGATTTATTGAAATGAAATCCCCTAAGTTGATAGGTATTCCTAGTGAAGGAGGTGCAGAAGCCTTCACAACCGACTATTTTGGAACACCTGCATACTTAGCTCAGAGTCCTCAATTCTATAAACAGATGGCAATGGCCTCTGGTTTCGAGAAGGTATTTGAGGTAGCTCCAATATTCAGGGCAGAAAAATCTCTTACGGCTAGACATGGAACAGAGGTTACAGGTATCGATATGGAAATATCCTTTGCAGATTCTCTTGAGGAGATAATGCAGTTGGAAGAAGATTGGATGATATATTGGTTGAAAGGTATAAAGAAAGAAATGGGGGAGGAGATTAAAGAGGTTTTTGGAAGAGAGATTGTAATACCTAAAAAACCATTCCCAAGGATGACATTTAAAGAAGTTATGGATATGCTTAAAAAAGATATCCCCGATTTAGGTACAGAGAATGAAAAAGCATTAGGGGAGTATATAAAGGAAAAGTACGACCATGAGTTTGTCTTTGTTACTAAATGGCCATGGGCAAAGAGGCCTTTCTATCATAAGAAAGTAGAAGGGGAAGATTGTTCGAATAGTTTTGACTTAATATGGAATGGTATAGAAATAACAACAGGATCATTGAGAGAACATAGATATGATATTGTAATTAAACAAGCCGAAGAGAAGGGAATACCTTTGAAGAATTTTGAATCTTTCTTTCAGTTTTTTAAATATGGATGTCCTCCTCATGGGGGTATGGGAATTGGAGCTGCTAGACTAGTAATGAAGCTTTTAAATATTGATAATATTAGAGAAGTAACATATCTACCTAGAGATCCAAAGAGATTAACACCATAAAGTGAAAGAAGACCGACAAGAGAAAAAAGAGAAAGAATTACATCCTGAAAGATATGATAAATCTTTATTTCGTCGTGCATATAAGGCAGGGATGGAACTAAGAAAATTGAAAGAGGAGGAAAGACGGAAAAAGACAATAGTAGGGATTATATTGATAACACTCTTCCCTTTCCTAATTTCGAGTGGAATATACTATTTAGTTAACAGAAAACCTCCTGTATATACAGCTCCTGTTGTATGGGATGTTAAAGAAAATTTTCCAATAAAACCACCAACCAAGATATATGGATTTGAAGATATCGATATTGAGATTACTGCTAGAAGTGCAATGGCTTTTGAGCCTGATTCAGGAGAGATATTTTTTACTAAGGATATAGAGACTAAAAGACAGATAGCTAGCTTGACTAAAATCATGACTAGTATAATTGTTATGGAGAATATGAAGTTGGAGGATGTAGTTACTGTAGATCAGATACCTACCTATGGAGAGGAGGAGATATGGTCAATAGAATTAGAGAAAGGGGATCAATCTATTGTAGATAATCTTCTTAGTATGATGTTGATAAGTTCTTACAATGATGCAGCTATTGTTCTTGCAGAAAGTATTGGTTCTGAAGAATTTATATCACTTATGAATACTAAATTATCAGTTTTAGGTTTGCAGAATACTATGTTTTCTAATCCCTGTGGTTTCGATAATGAACAGAACTATTCTACGATAAGTGATTTATACAAGATAATTAGAGTATTTTTAGAATATCCGACATTAATAGAAAAAGTAGGGAAATTATCCACGGAGGTAGAGTATATTAATGAAAAAGGAATTGTTAAGAAGGATATCTTTACAACTCATTCTTTATTAGAGAATATTAATGTCACAGGTATAAAAACAGGATATACGGAAGATGCTGGACCATGTCTTATTACTCTATATACATACGATGATGGTACCAGGTTAGTGGTAATACTTCTAGACTCAGAAGATAGATATGAAGAGACAGAATTAATAGAGGAGAGTATTAGAGATCTAAGAGTTCATCTGTAGTATCAACAACAGAATCTTCAATCACAACCTTATTTGTAACAGTACTATAATTAATAGCTGGAACGTAGAAAATGAAATCAGCTTTTTCATCATTTTCTAAATATGCATCACCTGTTACAGTATATACTGGTTGTAAGAACTTGGATTCAATAGGGGATTCATAGTAAACAATTGTAATATCATAGATGATAAACTTCTTAATGGTTTTAGGTTGATATTCAACAATTCTATCCTTATCCTTCTGAGGAACTAGATAAGCCAATGTTCCTTCTCCATCTTGTATCTTTTGTATGGCCTCTGCAGGAGAAATTAAAGCATATGTACCACAAGGATATTCTTTAATTGGCCAGTTGATATACTCTATCCTATAAACATTTTCCAATAGGTCTCCACTATCATCCTTTGGTCCTACATATACAGAGATATTAGCCTTACCTGGACTCTGATGAAGAACAGTAGTACTAAAATTATACAATTGAATTTTTTCATTATTATAAACAATCTGTTCCTCATCCTTAGTAAATGTGAAATATGAATTTATCATTTTCTTTTCTAAAGAAGTAATAATTTCTTCTGAATTCTCAATGTTTTCTCTAATACTAATCATAGACTTTCTTCTCTTAAAATCTACTCTAATGAGGTCTGTAACATTAGGAGCAGGAGCTTCAGAATACGAACCATCTGGGTTAATATCAATATTGAACAATTCTTTCAAAGATGTACTACCGGAATAGTCATCATCGAGGAGATTAGTTTGTCTAAGTGCATTTGTTGCTAAACTAACAGCTTCTGAATCACTAGGGATACTTTCTTTAGAACTAATATCCCTAATATAGTCAGAGTCTGTAGTCAAAACAAAATTCAGTGTTCTTGCATCGATTTCTAATGTTCTATGTCTGGCAGTATCCAACCAGACATACGTTGAAGTATCTTTCCTAATTATCCCATCTGGGTTAAAACCTAAATCATTTGCAATCTTAGTAGCTTGTAGTTGAGAGCTTAAAGATTGTCCCTTGTTATCAAATGCATAGACATTAATAATTTGGGGGAGGGAATCAACTTGGCCAGTGGTAGTTTCTATTTGAAATATTAATTCGGAATTAGTACCTAACTCAAGAAAGTCTAATTTTAATTCTTCAGATAGAAAATCCTCCTTCACATCTGTACATGCATAGTTAGCATTCAAGTATTCTGGGGGTGCAGAATCTCTCGGAGCATAAAAAACAATAAGAAGGGTAATAATGATTATACCAAGGACAACACCGATAATTACCCCAAACTTTCTAGACCAATATGATGCTTCTGTTAAAGTCATGATAGTAATATCTTAACATTCTAGGTGGTATAATTACTAGCTCATTTAATGTCAGGTCGTCTAATGGTAGGACTATGGTCTCTGAAACCATCAATCTTGGTTCGAATCCGAGCCTGACAACCAAGGAATTATCTTTAAGGTATATCGAACGAATTAACGTTTTTTAGCTTGTATTCTATCTCTACGTCTTTCCCATTCTGGATCTGAATAATTGTTGTTTCCCGTATCTCTAGGTTTATTCTTAGGAAAAGGAATAAATATACCATCCTTAGTAACTTGAGCAACAGTCTCTGTCTCTTGTTTTACTTCGTCTTTTTTCACTCTATCTGGTGGAATTTCCTGTATAGTTGAAGCTTCTTCTTCAAGAGGTATTTTAGTATTCTCTTTTGGAAAAGACAGTGGGGGTTGTGTTCCCTCTTTAAATATATTTTTACCTTCACCTTCCATACCCATAATATTACAACATTCCCCAATTTATTTCCTCTAAACCTTTTTTCTTTAACCACCTATTTGTTTTACTAAAAGGTTTACTACCAAAAAACCCTCTATAAGCTGAAAAAGGAGAAGGGTGTGCAGATTCTAATACTAAATGTTTTTCTTTATCAATATTCTTTCCTTTCTCTTGTGCATATTTACCCCAAAGGATAAAGACTAAGTTTTCTTTTTCATCTGAAAGTCTTCGTACTACTGTATCAGTAAACTCTTCCCACCCCTTATGTTGGTGAGAACCAGCCTTATGAGCTTCTACAGTCAATGTAGCATTAAGAAGAAGTACTCCTTGTTTAGCCCAACCTTCTAATTCTCCAGTTTTAGGTATATCTATTCCTAAATCATTTTTAAGTTCTTTAAAGATATTCTGTAGGGAAGGGGGATTTGAAATACCTCTTGTAACTGAAAAAGCCAAACCATTTGCTTGTTTCTCTCCATGGTATGGATCTTGACCAATTATCACAACTTTTACATTATCAAAAGTACATAGGTCAAAAGCTCTAAATATATTTAAACTTTTAGGGAATATCTTTTTATATGAATATTCTTTTTTTACAAATTCAACTAATTCTTTGAAATATGATTTATTGAAAGTATCATGTAGAGCCTTTTCCCAAGATTTTTCTATATTTACTCCCACTAAATCTTTCCTAACTTTTTAGCTAAATTATATGCTTCATTATATGTATCCTCTACCTCTTGTAAGCCTTTTTCCCAGAATTCTTTTTTAGAAATATCTATCCCTATCTCTTTAAACATTTCTTCAGGAGATTGAGAGGTACCTGTAGAGAGCATTTTTTTCACCTTCTCTATATTCTTTGGATCTTCTCTAACCATTCTTTGTAAAGCTTTAGAGATTAAGAGACCATTGGCATATGAATATACATAGAAGTAGTTGCGAATATGAGACCATATTACCCAGAAATATTCAGACCCTTTATCTTGTGATATATATTCACCCATATATGAAACCATATGTTTTTTGAATATTTCACTGATCTTCTCTTTACTAAGGAATCCTTCAGATTTAAATTCTTCATGTAATTCTTGTTCAAACTTATAACAAGCAACCTGTCTATGTATTGTAGCAATATCGCTATCTAATTTATTAACTAACATTGATAATTTAGTTTCATCGTTTGCATTCTTAAGAATATTCTCAGAAACAAAATCTTCAAAAAAAGTACTGGAAACTTCTGCAATACTAAGTGGAGTATGACAGTTTAAGGCCAATTGCTTTTCGAACATCATATAGCCATTTATGGCATGTCCTGTTTCATGTGCAATTGTTAATACAGAATCTAGATTATCTTTATGATTAAGAAGTACGTAGATAGGCAGAAATTTTAGTATATACATACAAAAGGCACCATCACGTTTTCCTTTTGCAGGAAAAACATCATACCGACCATTTTCATACATGTCTGTGACAATATCTTTGAATTTAGGGTCTAACTCATTTAGAACTTTAGTTACAATATCGATAGATTCTTCATATGAGTATTTTTTATCTATATTCCCATATGGAAGATATCTGTCAAAGTAAGAAAGTTTTTCTTTACCTAGTAATTTTGCTTTAAATTTATAGAATTTTTGAGGAAGAGAAAAATGATTCTCTACTGAGTTGAGCATGGTATCGACAGTTTTGCTTGAGATATCGTCAGAAAGATGCCTGCTTCCATCTGCTCTGCTATATTTCTTAATTTCACTTAAAACTCTTTCCATTTCAAGTATTGAGTTCATTTCATGCTCAGCTACGTCTGACCACTTTTCTAATATACGGAATTCTTCTTTGGCAGCTACCTCCCTAACTTTTTTCTTTTTCGATTGGAAGAACTTCTTGTTCATAGAAAATGGAATCTTTATAGTCTTTCCATTTTCATCTAAAACAGTAATTATCTCTTTCGAGAGAAATTGAGATGTCATATCTACCCAATTTGAAGAAGAAGGTGCAGATGTTAGGTTTAATATTTTTTCTTCTTTTTCACTTAAAGTATGTTTTGAAAATTTAAAAAGTCTTTCAATGAAATGTTTATAAGGCTTGAGATTCTTTGAAGACAAAAAGGTCTTTTGTTTTTCTTTGGGTATTTTAGCTATATTTAATTCAAAGAACTCTAGATCGTTCATTAGTTCTACGATTTTTCTTTCGATTAGCTTTTTCTTTTTAATAATATTTTTGTCTTCTTGATCTTGGTTGTATCTCAAGAATAGGTAATATCCTAAAGCTCCACTTGTACCATACTTTTCATCTAATTCATTGTATTCATCTAATGCTTCTTTAAGTACACTGGGATCTTCTAAGTAGTCTTTTCTTTCTTTCCATTTATTAATAAATTCATAATTCTTTTTAACAGCCTTTTGTAAATCCTTTTCCATCTTTGGATCGTCATCGGAGTTATAGAGATCTGTTAAATTCCATGTGTATTTTGTATCTTTCATACTCTGATTATATCATGCTGAAACTAATGGTGGATGTGATATAATTCTTTAACACTATGAAACAGTAATCACTGTTGAGTGTCAGGAAGAAAAGCTTTGCTGAGTAGAACCTGATGGTAGACTTCCATAACATTAAGTCAGAGCCATGAATGTGGTTATAAGAGAAGATTAGTAATAGTTTTCTAAAGAAGGGTGGTACCGCGTATTGATTCGCCCCTTTATAGAATGTAATATTTAAAAAGAATATTGTTTTCTATAAGGGGGTTTTTTATTAATTTGAAAACTTTGTAATATGTCTAAAATACCAGAAGTAAATCCAAAGGTTAACTTTTCTCAAATGGAAGATGGAATAAATGAGTTTTGGAAAGAGAATGATATCTTTAAAAAGTCTATAGAACAACGACCAGAAGATAAAAGATATTCTTTTGTTGATGGTCCTCCCTTTGTTACTGGTAGTCCTCACTATGGTACCTTACTTACTTCTATACCTAAAGATATAATTCCAAGGTATTGGACTATGAAGGGATATAGGGTAAGGAGAGTTTGGGGATGGGATTGTCATGGATTACCAATAGAGGAGAATGTGAATAAGAAGTTAGGGATAAAAGATAAGTTTGAAGTTGAAAATAGTTTTGGAATAGAGAAGTATGTAGGAGAGTGTAGATCATATGTTGAAAAAGGGATTACTGATTGGAGATGGTACATAGAGAAGATTGGTAGATGGGTCGATTTAGATAGTGCGTATAGGACAATGGATCCAGAATTTAACGAATCTGTAATATGGGCATTTAAACAGATGTGGGAAAAGGGTTTGATATATGAGGGAAAGAGAGTCTCTCTTTACTCTACAGATACATCTACCCCTGTTTCTAGCTTTGAGGTTAATATGGATGATAACTATCAGGATATTGAGGATCTTTCTATTTTTGTTAAATTTCCTTTAAAGACTAAAAAGTTTGATAAATATACAGATGGTAAAAAACTAAATATTATTGCTTGGACCACAACCCCATGGACTATACCAGCTAACTTTGCATTAATGGTTAATTCTAAATTCACTTATTCAATTGTTAAATACAAAGATGAATATCTAGTAGTTGCAAAAGAGAGATTAAAGTTTACTTTTGGAGAAGAGGAATACGAGGTAGTAGAAGAGGTGAAAGGAAGTGAGTTTGAAGGATTAGAGTATGAGCCTGCATATGATTTCTATAAGGATGAAGTTAAAAAGAAAGACTGGCATATATATACCTCTAATGAAGTTATAGAAGAAGAAGGAACTGGTGTCTTACACATAGCTCCTGGTTTTGGAGAGGTAGATTTCAATCTTGGTAAAGAGTTAGGTCTCAGTGCAATTGTACATATTGATGAAGTAGGGAATATGAAGAATGGAGATTGGAAAGGAGTATATATCAGGGATGCATCTCCCATGGTTACTAAAGATTTAGAAAAGAGAGGAAAGCTTTTAAGATCAGAGCCATATATGCATAGACTTCCCTTTTATAGAGGGAAGAACCCATTGATATATATGGCATTGAACTCCTACTTTGTAGATATGCAGAAGATTAAACCAAGAATGTTGGAGCTTGTTAAGAAGATAAATATGGTACCAGAGATATTCATGAAAAGGTTTGTTAATGTAATAGAGACTGCCCCTGACTGGGCAATATCTAGGAATAGGTATTGGGCAACCATTATGCCGATATGGGAAAGTGAGGAGGGGGATCAGATAGTAGTAGGCAGTATGAAGGAGATGATGGAATATACAGATGAAATTGAAAAGAGAGACGATGGCTATTACATTGCTGGTAAGAAGATGACTTTGCATAGGGATGTTTGTGACAAGTTGGTATTTAAAAAGGATGGGAAGGAATATCATAGGATTCCTGAGGTATTAGACTGTTGGATGGATTCAGGCTCTGTTCCTTTTGCTGAACATCATTATCCTTTTGAAAATAAAAAAGCATTTGAGGAGTCCTTTCCTGCAGATTTCATAATTGAATATACAGGGCAATTAAGAGCATGGTTTAATATGCTTTTTAGACTTTCTACTATTCTTTTTGATGATATTGCATTCAAAAACGTTATTTGTCATGGAGTAATGTTTGGTAATGATGGAAGGAAGATGAGTAAGTCATACCAAAACTATCCTGATCCAAAAGAGGTTTTGGAAAAGTTAGGGGGAGAGGCTTTAAGATTGTATATTATGTCTGCACCGATAATTGGAGGAGGTGATATGGCTTGGTCAGATGATATCCTTAAAGATCAACTTAAGGATGTTTTAATTCCAATATGGAATACGTATAGATATCTTTCTCTTTATGCAAATATTCATAATTGGATACCAGAGACTACAGAATTTACATCCAAGAATGAATTAGATATATGGTTGGAATCATATATGAAGAAAACTGCAATGGGATATTCTCAAGCAATAGAGTCATATGATATTCCTAAATCTGCTAAGTTAATACAACCTTGTATAGATAATATATCGAAGTGGTGGATAAGGAGATCTAGAGATAGGTTTGCGAGTGGAAATACAGATGCACTACAGACTTTGTATTCAACCATGGTACTTTTCTCTAAGATATTTGCTCCTCAGATGCCATTTCTAACAGAGAAGATATATCAAGATCTTGTTGTAAAAATAGAATTAAAAGATGCAAAAGAATCTGTTCATCTAGAAGACTATCCTTCTTTTAAGAAGGGAGATGTAAACAAAGAACTTCTAGAAGAAATGGAATTAGTAAGACAGGTGTCATCAATAGGGTTGAAGTTAAGAGAGGATGCGGGATTAAAGTTAAGACAACCGTTAGAGAAAGTATATGTTGGGATTAAAAAGAAATCTTTACAAGAAATAGTAAAAGCAGAACTTAATGTGAAGCATATTGCGTTTTCTAAGAAAGCTGT
>Ga0075122_10003137_pt1 | contig 10503 bp, 10 predicted proteins | sample AntAceMetag02UKB_FD_69790 | JGI IMG/M metagenome (GOLD analysis project Ga0075122, IMG submission 69790) | Saline lake microbial communities from Ace Lake, Antarctica - Antarctic Ace Lake Metagenome 02UKB | ecosystem: Environmental > Aquatic > Non-marine Saline and Alkaline > Saline | place...
AAGAGTTTATGGTTCTTGCAAATAGAAGAGTTTCTCAAAATTTTAAAACACTCTATCGTGTTCATGAGACTCCTGACAAAGGAATGATTAATGATCTTTTAGCTTTTCTTTCAAACCTAGGACACAATATTAATGTTAAAGGGAATGAAATTTCTTCTTTTGAATTGAATAATCTTTTTCAAAAAATATCCGGGAAAGACGAAGAATTTTTGGTTAAAAAAACAGTTCTTCGTTCAATGGCAAAAGCTGTTTATTCAACAAAAAACAAAAAACACTTCGGATTGGCGATTGAAGAATATGCGCACTTTACTTCTCCTATAAGAAGATATGCTGACCTTTTAATGCATCGTATTGTTAAGAAAAAGTTAAAAGAAGAAAAAGTAAATTCTCGAGATTATGATACTGTAGCAAGAGAAATATCACTAAGAGAACTTGACGTTTTAGACGCAGAAAGAAGTTCAGTTGCCTACAAACAAGTAGAGTATATGTTGAAAAAAATAGGGGAAGACTTTGATGTGATTATTTCTGGAGTTACTGCTTCGGGAATATTTGTTCAAGAACTCGAAACCAAAGCAGAGGGAATGGTTTCTGTCCGTGACATGGACGATGATTACTACGTCTTAGACGAAGAAAACTATGCGCTTATTGGAACCAGAAAAAGAAAAAGATATGCTCTTGGGAACAGAATTAAGGTAAAACTTGCAGGGGGAAGCTTAGAGACAAGAAGATTAGACTTTGTTCTTTTAAAGTAGTCTTTTTGACAAAAGAATAATTTTCTGATATAATATAGATACTCTATTCTAAATAAAGGGGGAAGAGATGTGATAGAGAAAATAAAGAAGGTAGGGAGAAGATTTTGGTTTTTTGCTTTAAAAGCATTTGCCATTTTTTTGATTTATCTTTTTGGGGCAACAACTGCTCCAACAAGTTGGGATCTTCGTAATTTTGTCGTAAAAATTGCTCATGATCCCCGTTGGACGGTTCCCGTATTTATTACGATTGCAGTAGTAATTATTTTCTTTTTACTAGTGCTCGTAATAAAGATCTTTTTTTCAGATAATGAATAGAGTAAAAGAGGTGTCTTCGGACACCTCTTTAACCATTTCTTTATTTATTGCATAATTCAATCATGTTCAAATTTGAAATAAAAAAAAAGTTTGGTAAGGCTCGGACAGGAGTTCTATCTACTCCCCATGGTGAAATAAAAACCCCTGGCTTTGTTCCTGTTGCAACTAGAGGTGCTCTAAAGGGGGCGGAATTTAAAAGAATAAATGAACTTGGTGCAGATATTTTTATGGTTAATACTTTCCATTTTTACTGTAATGATGAGCATAAAACAGTTAAAAAAATGGGAGGTCTTCACGATTTTATGGGGATTGAGTATCCTTTAATGACCGATAGTGGTGGTTTCCAAGTATTTAGTCTTGGTGCTGGGTATATGCAAAAAACAGGGAAACTGCCACATAAAGATAGTTTCCCTGTAGAGAAGAGAAGTAGCTTGGTAAAAATAGAAGAAGACAAAGTTATTTTTAAATCTCCGTTTGACGGGAAAACAGTTGAAATTACCCCCAAATCTTCTATTAAAGCACAAGAAAATCTTGGCGCAGATATTATTTTTGCGTTTGACGAGTGTACTTCACCCCTTGCTTCTTATGAGTATCAAAAAAAATCTTTAGAAAAAACACATCGTTGGGCAGAGATATCTTTAGAGTCTTTAAAAAATGACAATCAAAGGATGATGGGGATTGTCCAGGGAGGGAGATTTGAGAATCTGAGAAGAGAATCTGCGAGATTTATATCATCGTTACCTTTTTTTGGATTTGGAATAGGAGGTTCTTTTGGGGAATCATTTGGAGACTCGAAAAACAACATGTATAGTATTTTAGATGTTTTATCTGAAGAGCTAGAAGAAAATAAGCCAAGACATTTTTTGGGGATTGGTGAACCAGAGGACTTAATTGAGGGTGTTTCAAGAGGAATAGATCTTTTTGACTGTGTTATTCCAACACGTTTTGCAAGACACAAAACCGCATTAACTTCACAGGGAAGAGTTAATATAAGCAATGCTTGTTTTAAAGAAGATGAGAGTTCTCTTGACTTAGATTGTTCTTGCCGAGTTTGCTTGGGTTACAAAAAAAGTTACCTACATCATCTTGCAAAAAAGAACGAGATTTATAGTATTATGCTTCTAACAGAGCACAATCTTTACTTTGTTTTGAAACTGATGGAGAGAATAAGGGAAAATATTGAAAAGGGGACGTTTTTAGAATTTAAGAAGAATTTTTTGACAAATCTTTAAAAGTATGATATAAGATAAAAAAAGGGGTGATTATCAAGTGAAGAAATTTATTTGCCAAGAGTGCAATAAAAGCTGGTACTCTTCTTCATCAGAAAGACTTGAATGTTCAGACTGTGGTGGATGCTTGAAGGAAGAAGAAATGATTGACGAGAGACAAAAGGAGAAAGAAGAGTAAAAGTATTAAAAAAGAGTCGCAATAACGATTCTTTTTCTTTATTCAGGTTTTTTACTTGATGTAAATTCACAGTCGGGATATCTACTACAAGCATAAAAGACGCTACCCTTTTTGGATCTTCTTTTTACAACATTTCCTTCTTTGCATTCAGGACATTTTATATCCAAGTCTTCTTCTAGCGATTTTATATTTTTACACTCTGGATATTTACTACATCCATAAAACTTTCCAAAACGACTTTGTTTTAAAACCATTGGCGAGTTGCATTTGTCGCAGTTCACTTCTTTATTATCGCCCTCTTCTTCCTCCATTGGTTTTGTATTTTTACATTCAGGAAAGTTTTTGCAAGCAATAAATTTCCCAAACTTCCCAAACTTTACCTGCATATCCCCACCACATTTGTCGCATTTTTCGTCTGTTGTTTCTTGCATAATATCTTCTTTTTTAATTTCTAATTCTTTTTTTTCTAAATTTTTTGCGAAATCTTCATAAAAGTCTTTAATTAGATTGCGCCAATCAGTTTCTCCTTGTGCAATCTTATCTAAATCTTCTTCCATTTTAGCAGTAAATTTTAAATCGACGACAAAAGGAAAGTGTTCCAAAAGAAGATCACAAACTATTCTTCCGATTTCGGTGGGTTTCAAGTATTTTTTTTCAATTTTCTCAGTATAGTTTCTTTTCGAAAGAGTTGAAAGAGTTGGTGAATAGGTTGATGGCCTACCGATGCCGTGTTTCTCAAGTTCTTTAATAAGAGAGGCCTCTGTAAATCTTGCAGGAGGTTTTGTAGAATGTTGTTCGCTAATAATTTTTTCTTTGGTTAGTTCTTCATTCTCTTCAATAAGAGGAAGTTCATTTTCTTCGAATTTTACCGGATAAACCTTTGTGAAACCATCAAAGCGTAAAACTGAACCGGAAGAAACGAGAAGATAGTTATTTTCATTTTTTGCGTCAATCTCGATCTTTGTGCTATAGAAAAGAGCTTCACTCATTAGAGAGGCTATAAATCTTCGCCAAATAAGATTATAAAGTTTAAAGTCTTCATTTTTTAAATTACTCTTTTCAGGAGAAGCTTTCACTACTGCCGGTCTTATCGCTTCATGTGCTTCTTGAGTTTTTCCTTTTGAAACAAAAGTACGATCTTTATAATAATTTTCTCCAAAGTTTTCTTTTATATACTCTTCTCCTTGTTTTTTTGCTTCGGCTGAAATGTGCAAAGAGTCAGTACGGTGATAGGTGATTAATCCCTTTTCATAAAGAGATTGAGCAACGCGCATAGTAAAAGCAGAAGAAAATCTCAAACGATTAAACGCCTCTTGTTGCATTGTACTTGTTGTAAAAGGAGGGAGAGGATTTCTTTTCTTTTCTTTTCTTTCTATTGATTTTATGGCAAAAGTTGCACCTTGAAGATCATTTTTTATTCTCTCAGCCTCGCTCTCTTTCTTTATTCCTGGTTTTTCTACTTTTTTGTCATTTTCTTCTTTCAAGACAGCAAGAAGAGACCCCCCTTTTGCTTTAAGTAGAGCGGAGATACTCCAGTAATCTTCTTTATTAAACTTCTCAATTTCTTTTTCTCTGTCGGTAATAATACGCAGGGCAACAGATTGTACTCTTCCAGCAGAAAGACCTTTGGCGATTTTTTTCCAAAGAAGTGGAGATAACTTATATCCTACTAAGCGATCTAAAACCCTTCTTGCTTGCTGAGCATTTACCAAGTTCATATCAATGTCACGAGGGTTTTTTGTCGCTTCTTCTACTGCACTTTTTGTTATCTCATTAAAAGTTATTCTTTGATATTCTTTTATGCCAAGAGCGTGGAGAAGATGAAAAGAGATTGCTTCTCCTTCTCGATCAGGGTCAGTTGCTAAATAAACTTTATCAGCTTTTTTTAAGGCTTCTTTTAAGAGTTTAATGTTTTTTCTTGCTCTAGTTGGAATAATGTACTGAGGTTCGAAGTTGTTATCAACATCTATTCCAAGTTTACTTTTTGGGAGATCACGAACATGACCACCGGAAGCAAGAACCTTGTAATCTTTTCCTAAAAATTTTTCTAAGGTTTTAGTTTTTGTTGGACTTTCAACGAGGACAAGATACATAATGGAAAAAGGATAACATAAAAAAGATAAAGATAAAGACTTGACAAAGTTTGAAAATATAATATAATATGGACACTCTCTTTTTATAGAGAGTCAAGATTTTTTCGGATTATCTACGAGTGGCTTATTTTTTTCTGCATGTGCTTTACGGCCTTGCGGGCAAAAATCCCTCCTTTTTATTGCCGGTGTTCGCAATGGACACTTTTTGTCTTCTACTCTGTTATCAGAGTAGTAGCCGAAGCTCGTAGATAATCCAAAGAAATTTTGCGAGAAAGAAGATGATTAATCATCTTCTTTTATTTTTATAGATTAATTGTTTTTGTCGAAAAATCAGAGAGAATAGCTTTTTTTATTTCTTCTACCGCAAGTTCTTCTCCCTTATTAATTCTTGAGGAAGATTTCTTTAAAACGATATTTAAGGCTTTTTCATCTTCTACGCGAACGCCAACACGAACTCGAGTAAAGTTTTTTGTTTTAAGACTATTTATGACAGAAGAAATTCCTTTATGACCTGCACTTCCCCGCGAAAAAGAAAAGCGCACGGTTCCTTGTGGAAGATCGGTGTCGTCGTGGACTAACACGATGTTTTCCAGTAAAACATCAAACCTTTTTAAAGTCTTTTTTACTGCCCCCCCAGAAAGATTCATATATGTTAAAGGAAGAAGAATGACTATTTTTTTTTCATTAAAAATTCCCTTGCTAATTAAAGAGTTTGATGATTTATCTTTGACAAAAGAGGGGAGACCAATATCTTCTCTTAAAGATGAAGTGATTCGAAAACCAGAGTTATGTGCTGTGTTTTTATATTTTTCACCAGGATTACCAAGACCAACAAAAAGATAGTCAATTTTCTCTTTTGAATTATTAATAAATTTACTTTTTATTTTCTTCCACATTTTTTTATTATATCTTTCTTTTGTTATTTTGGAAAACGGCAGTAAAAAGAAGGTTGATTATTTTGTTGAAATCTGCTAACATAACGCCGTATGAAAGGTTTTTTAAACTATTTCTGGGAGACGTTAAAAATAGTTTTTTTTGCTTTGCTTATTGTAATTCCGATACGTTTTTATCTTTTTCAACCTTTTATTGTGCGAGGAGCGTCAATGGAGCCAAGTTTTCATGAAGCAGATTATTTGATTGTTGATCAGCTTTCTTATCGTTTTCGCGAACCCGAACGTGGAGAAGTAATTGTTTTTCATTATCCTCAAGATCCGCAAAAGAGACATATTAAGCGGATTATAGGTTTACCGGGAGAGGAGGTTGTTATTGAGGAAGAAAAAATATTTATTATTGACGACGGAGAAATGATTGTGCTTGAAGAAGAGTATCTTCCGCTTCCCCGAACTTCTGGGGAAGAAAGGATTTTTCTTGAAGAAGACCATTATTTTGTGATGGGAGACAATCGGAGCGCTTCTTTTGATTCAAGGAACTGGGGATCTCTTCCAAAAAAAAATATTATTGGAAAAGTTTTTTTTCAAATTTCCCCCTTTAGTGTTTTTTCTAAGGTAGAGCTACCGGAGTATTAAACTTTTTATATAAAATGTCCAAAAAATTTCAAAGCCTGACCGGAACACATGATATTTTTGGATCACAGTATGATTATTTTGAAAAAGTAAGAGAAGTTGTGTTGAAAAATGCAAAGATTTATGGATTTAGCGGCATTGAAACACCCATCATTGAAGAAACAGAGATTTTCACGCGGGGAATTGGTCAGCTTACAGACATTGTTGAAAAGGAAATGTATTCTTTTAAAACAAAAGGAGGAGATAACATTTCTTTGAGACCAGAGGGAACTGCACCGATAATGCGTTCTTTTATAGAACATGGGCTTTACACAAAGCCTCAGCCGGTTAAGTTTTTTTATTTTGCGCCATTTTTTCGTTACGAAAGACCACAGTCTGGAAGATACAGACAGTTTTGGCAGTTTGGTTTTGAAACTATTGGAAAGGGTGGGTCTGCAGTAGACACACAGATTATTCTTATTGTTTATAATATCTTGAAAGAGCTAGGAATTAAAGATGTGACCGTGGAGATAAATAATATGGGGGAAGAGAAGTGTCGCAATGAATTTAAAAAAGAGCTTAAAAAGTATCTTAAAAAAGAATTTTCACTACTTTGCGCAGATTGTAAAAGAAGAATGGATAAAAATCCGTTAAGAGTTCTTGATTGTAAAAAGTGCTTGCAAGTGAAGGAAAGAGCGCCACAGATAGTGGATTATATTTGTAAAAGTTGTCGGGAAGATTTTCGACAAACATTAGAGTTTTTAGAAGAGGTAGGTGTTCCTTATGATTTAAATCCGTTTTTAATTCGAGGACTTGATTATTATACCGGTACGGTTTATGAGTTTTTTGCAAAACAAAAAAAAGAAGAAAGTCCCCTTGCTCTTGGTGGAGGAGGTAGATATGATGGATTGAGTATGCTTTTAGGAGATGAAGAAAGACCAGGAGCGGGAGCCGCAGTAGGGATAGAAAGAGTGATCCTTCTGATGCAAGAGAATGGAGTAGAGTTGAAAAAAGAAACTCCGGATGTTTTCATTGCTCAGCTTGGAGATCTGGCAAAAAAGAAATCCTTAAAGCTGTTTGAAGGGCTAAAGAATGAAGGAATTTTTGTCGCTGAATCTTTTGGTCAGGATTCTTTGAAAAGTCAAATTAATCGTTCAGACAAACTTAATGCTCATATTACTCTTATTATCGGTAAAGAAGAGGCGGTAGAAGATAGAGTAATATTAAGGGATATGAATTCTGGAGAACAAGAGAAGATAAAAACTTGCGAAGTTGTAAAAGAGATAAAAAAAAGGTTAAAATAATGACAGAGTGTATTTTTTGTAAAATTATAGATAAGAAATTACCGGCTGATATTTTTTTTGAGAACGAAAAGATTATTGTTTTTAAAGACACAAAGCCGAAAGCGCCAGTACATCTTTTAATTTTGCCAAAAGAACATATTGTTTCGGTGGATAAAGTTGAAGAAAAAGATAAGGATATTTTAGGAAGTCTTTTATTAGTCGCAAAAGAAGTTGCAAAAGAGGTTGGGATTAATGACATGGGATATAAACTTACTATAAACGTCGGAGAAGGTGCTGGACAAGAGGTTCCTCATCTTCACATTCATCTTCTGGGTGGATGGGAAAATTAGAAAATTAAAATTAATATTATGGCTTTAGAAGTAAAAAGAAAAGAAAAAGAAAATAACAGTAGTATTGTTCATCGCTTTGCAAGATCGGTCATCCAAAGTGGAATTATTAAGGAGGCTCGCTCGAGAAAATTTCGCGTAAGACCGCTGAGCAAAATGGCAAAAAAACGTATTGCTCTAAGGAAAGTACGAGCTAAAGTAGAGTATGAAAAAAAGGTAAGAATGGGAGAGATTAAAAACAGAAGATAAATCGATGGAAGTAAATAATCTCACTGATTTTGAAATTGACACTAACTTGCTTCGCAAAACAGTAAATACTATTTTTAAAAAAGAGAAAGAAGAAGAAAAAGAAATTTCCATAGCAATTGTCGGTGCAAAAAAAATGAAAGAGCTAAACAGAATCTATCGTGGTAAAGATTATGTAACAGATGTTCTTTCTTTTTTTTATAATGAAAAATATTTTTTAGGGGAGATAGTTATTTGTCCTGAAAAAATAAAAAATGGAGAAGATTTTACAAAAGAAATTTGCCGTGTTATTATTCATGGTACCTTACATCTTTTAGGATATGATCATCCGAATGATAGCGATGAAAAAGAAATGGAGGAAAAAGAAGAAAACTACCTTAAAGCAATTTTAAAGTAGCTGTTTGAAAATGTTTTATAAAAAGTTAAAATAAAAGAATGAGCAAGATTCCTACTATTGCTGCCGTTGACGTCGGAACGAGCGCTATCAAGGCAATAATCGTTCAGAAAAGCCCCGAAGAAGCGGGACTTAAGGTCTTAGGAAGAGCAGAAAATATTTCTTCTGGAGTACGCAAGGGCGTTGTTTCTGATTCTGAAAGCGTAGCTAAGATTATTCGGATAACAATAGAGGAAGCGAAAAGAGAGGCCGGACAAGAAGTTGACGAAGTTTATGCAAATATTAATGGAATGCACATATTTTGTCTTTCTTCGAAGGGTTTAATATCTGTTTCGAGAGCCGATCAAGAGATAGCTCAAGAAGACGTTGATCGGGTTATTGACGCTGCAAAAACATTCTTTTTGCCGCCGAACAACAAAGAAATTCTAGAAACTTTTCCTCGTGAATTCATTATTGATAGAGAAAAAGGAATTAAAAATCCAGTTGGTCTTCATGGAATAAGACTAGAGACAGAGGTAATTGCTGTTGGTGGTTTTACATCATATTCAAAAAGTTTAAGCCAAGCCATTTTAAGCGCTAATTTACAAGTTAGCGATCTTATTTTAGGCCCTGTTGCCGCAGCACGTGCTGTGCTTACAAATCAAGAAAAAGAATTAGGTGCTTTGGTTATTGATTTTGGAGCGGGAACAACCGGCATTTCAGTTTATGAAGAAGGAGTTCTTTTACACACTGCGGTTTTACCGGTAGGAACAAATAATATTCGTAATGATATTGCGATTGGGCTTAAAGTTGATATCGAAACAGCAGAGTTTATAAAAAACGAATTTGGCACTTCTATTTTAGGGGAAAAGAGTATAAAAAAAGAAAAACTAAAAATTTCTTCCGGTGAAGAAATAACATTTCAAAGAAACGAATTAAAAAAGATCGCTGAACCGAGAATAGTTGAAATTTTAGGTGAAATAGAAAAAGAGCTAAAAAAGATTTCAAAAAGTAGACTTCTTCCCGGGGGAGTTGTTGTAACGGGTGGCGGATCAAAAATTCCTGGCCTTGTGGAGTTTACGAGAGAAAAGCTAGGACTTCCATGTCGTTTAGGAGTACCGAGAAGATTTTTATCTCTTGACGAAGACCCCTCACTTTCTACTTTATGTGGACTTGTTCTTTGTGGAATGGACATCGAAGAAGAAGATGAAGGAAAGATTAACTTTAAAGGAACATTTTCAAAAATTAAGAAGTTTTTTAGCAATTTTATTCCTTAAAGATATTAGATATGGCGAAAAGTTTACCAAAAATAAAAGTTGTAGGTATAGGAGGGTCGGGGTGCAACGCGATATCAAGAATGTCTGGTTGTGGCATAAAAGGAGTAGAGCTTATTGCGATAAATACCGATTTCCAAGATCTTAAAGATTCTCATGCTGATATTAAAATTCGTATCGGTAAGAAACTTACCGAAGGGCTCGGAACTGGAATGAATCCCGATCTTGGCGCAAAAGCAGTGGAAGAAAATAAGGAAGAGATCATAAAAGCACTAAAAGACTCAGATATGGTTTTTTTAACTTGTGGACTTGGTGGTGGGACAGGAACAGGAGCTATCCCTGAAATTGCAGAAATTGCCAGAGAATCAGGAGCACTTACTATTGCGGTTGTAACAACTCCTTTTTCTTTTGAGGGCAAAGAAAGACAGAGGGTAGCAAGAAGAGGGTTAAAGATGGTACAAGACAAGGTAGATACGCTTATTCCCATATCAAACGACAGATTGCTTTCTACTCTCGATCCTAATACATCACTAACTGGAGCATTTTGGGCTTGTGATGAAATATTGCGTCAGGCTGTTCAAGGAATTTCTGATCTAGTTACACTTCCGGGAATTATTAATATCGATTTCGCAGATGTAAAAGCGATAATGAAAAATTCGGGATCAGCACTTTTTGGCAAGGGTTCCGCAAAAGGTAAAAAACGTGCAGAAAAAGCAGCATTAAGAGCTTTAAATCTTCCTTTAGTAGATTTGTCTTGTGAAAACGCAAAAGGAGTTCTTTTTAATGTTACCGGAGGAAAAGATTTAAGTCTTTCTGAAGTTAACGAGATTGCAGAGGTAATTAAGAAAAAAATTTCCCCAAATGCTAGTATTATTTTTGGGGCTGTCGAGGACAAAGATCTAGAAGAAGGA